>JACLAD010008650.1_pt1 | contig 30120 bp, 28 predicted proteins | sample 8027901 | NCBI WGS metagenome assembly JACLAD01 (sample SAMN15725071, study PRJNA655200) | protist metagenome | isolation source: fluorescence activated cell sorting (FACS) single amplified genomes of... | place: Spain: Blaines Bay Microbial Observatory, Mediterranean Sea | collected 2016-07-05 | reverse complement strand
GCGACGAGCCAGCTGCCCGTCATCCTGCTGACCGCGCGCGGCGAGCCGATGGACAGGATCATCGGGCTGGAGATGGGGGCCGACGACTATCTGCCGAAGCCCTTCGAGCCGCGCGAGCTCCTGGCCCGCATCCGCACCGTCCTGCGCCGCGCGGAGGGCGGGCGCAGCGAGGGCGGGAGCTATGCCTTCGCAGGCTTCGTGCTGCATGCGGACGAACGCAGGCTGCTCGATGCGGACGGGGCGGAGGTGCCGCTGACAGGCGGGGAATTCACGCTCCTCGTCGCGCTTCTCGACGCCGCGCCGCGAGTGGTCGACCGCGACCGGCTGCTGACGGCGACGCAAGGGCGCGAAGCGCATGCCTTCGACCGCAGCATCGACAATCAGGTCAGCCGTCTGCGCAGGAAGATCGAGCCGGACCCCAGGACGCCGTCGATCATCAAGACGCATCGCGGCGGCGGCTATGCCCTCGCCGCGAAGGTCGTCCGGCGCTGAAGGGGCGGGGATTGTGAAGCTCTGGCCGAAACGGCTGACGGGGCAGCTCGCGCTGGTCGTGGCTCTCGCGCTCCTGGCGGGGCAGCTTGCAAGCTTCGGCCTTCTCGCAAGGGCGGAGAGCCGGCTCGCGGAGAGCCGGGCGGAGGCGCTGGCGCAGAGCGTCCTCCTGCGGGCCGCCGAGTGGGAGCGGAGCGGCACCGCCGCCATGCATGAGCGGCGCATGCGGCGCCGTCTCGACCGCAGGCGCGGCCTGATCCTCGGCACCGAACCGCCCGAGGGAGGACGGCCCTGGCCCGCGGCTGCCGCGCGTCTCGCAGAGGGGCTCGAGGAGCGCGGATTCGATGCGCGGGAGGTGAGGGCTGCGCGCATCACGCGGCAAAGCGATCGCGGGCCGAGGCGGGCCGTCGCCCTTTCGGCGCGGCTGCCCGGCGGATGGCTGACGGCCAGCGTGCCCCTGCCGCCGAGAGGCCCTGTCGCCCTGCTGCCGCTGATCGCGCAGACCGCGCTCATCTATCTTGCCGTCCTCCTGCCCGTCCTCTGGCTCGGCAGGCGGATTTCCCGGCCTCTGGCGCAGCTGACGGAGGATCTGCGCGGCTATGGCGCCGCGGTTCCGCCCCCGCGCCGGGAGGAAGGGCCGGAGGATGTGCGGGCGCTGTCCATAGCGTTCGCGGAGCTTCACGAGCGGATCAAGGCCATGCTCGCAGAGCGAGACGCGCTATTGGGGGCGATCGGCCATGACCTGCGAACCCCGATCACCAGCCTTCGTCTGCGCGCGGAGCGTATCGAGGACGCGGCCCTGCGCGAGAAGATGATCGGCACGCTGCGCGAGACCGAAGGGATGCTGGAGGATGTGCTGGCACTGGCGCGAACGGGCGCGCCGGCCGAAGCGGCTGCGCCGGCGGATCTCGCGGCGCTCCTGCGTGAGGCCGCCGAGGAGGCGGTCGCAGCCGGGCAGAAACTGACGCTCGGCCCCGCCGATCCGGTCATCGCTTCCGTTCACAGGAGCCTTCTCAAGCGGGCCCTGCAGAACCTGATCGGCAATGCGGGCCGTTATGCCGGGGGCGGCACGGTCGGCCTGGCGCGCGAATGCAAACTGGCGGTGTTCACGGTCACGGATGAAGGGCCGGGCATTCCGTCCGATCAGGTTGAAACGCTCTTGGAGCCTTTCGCGCGGGGCGAGGCGTCACGCAGCCGGCGCACCGGCGGGGCGGGGCTCGGCCTCGCGATCGCGGCGCGCGCAGCGCAGCTTCACGGCGGAACGCTCAGCCTTCGCAACAAGGAGACAGGCGGGCTCGAAGCCCGCCTGTCCCTGCCGCTGTCCTAGGCGGTCAGATAGCCGCCATCGGTGAGGTGCTGCACGATCGTCTCGGCAGCCTCCTCCGCGGTCATGTCGACCGTGTTGATCCGCAGCTCCGGATGGCGCGGCGGCTGGTATTCGGAGTCGATGCCGGTGAAGTTCTTGATCTCCCCGGCCCGCGCCTTGGCGTAGAGCCCCTTGACGTCGCGCTGCTCGGCGACTTCGAGCGGCGTGTCGACATGGATCTCGATGAACTCGCCCTCGGCCACGAGGTTCCGCGCCATCTGCCGTTCGTCCCGGAACGGAGAGATGAAGGAGACCATGACGATCAGGCCCGCATCGAGCATCAGCTTGGCCGTCTCGGCGACCCGGCGGATGTTCTCGACCCGGTCGGCATCGGTGAAGCCGAGATCCTTGTTGAGGCCGTGGCGGACATTGTCGCCGTCGAGGATCGCGGTGTGGCGGCCCATATCGTAGAGCCGCTTCTCGACAAGGTTGGCGATGGTCGACTTGCCCGAGCCCGACAGGCCGGTGAACCACAGCATGGCGGGGCGCTGATGTTTGAGCGCGGCCCGCTCTTCGCGCCCGACCTCGAGGTCCTGCCAGACGACATTCGCCGCGCGGCGCAGCGAGAAGTCGATCATGCCCGCGCCGACCGTCGCATTGGTCTGGCGGTCGATGACGACGAAGCTGCCGGTCTGCCGGTTCTCCTTATAGGGATCGAAGGCGATCGGCGCGGAGAGGTTAAGGTTCACCGCCGCGATCTCATTGAGCGCCAGCGTCTTGCCCGGCTTCTCCGCGAGCGTGTTCACATCGATCTTGTGCTTGAGCTTGGAGACCTGCCCGGGGACGGTGTTGTTGGCCGTCTTGAACAGGTACTGCCGCCCGGGAAGCATGGCGTCGTCGGCCATCCAGAGGAGGCGTGCCGAGAACTGGTCCGACTGCTCGGCCGGCGAGTTCTTGCCGCAGATCATGTCTCCGCGGCTGATGTCGATTTCGTCCTCGAGCGTCAGGGTCACGGCCTGAAGCGGGCCCGCCTCGTCGAGGTCGCCGTCCATGGTGACGATGCGCGAGACCGTGCTGCGGCGGCCCGAGGGGATGGCGATGATCGGATCACCCGGCTTGATCGAGCCAGAGGCGACGGTGCCGGAAAACCCGCGGAAATCGAGATTGGGACGGTTCACCCATTGCACCGGCAGGCGGAAGGGGGCCTCTTCCTGGCGCGTGCTCGAAACGGTTTCGAGATGTTCGAGCAGGGGCGGGCCGCTGTAATAGGGCGTCTTGTCCGACGGCGTGGTGATGTTGTCCCCGGTCAGCGCCGACATCGGAATGCAGAGGATGTCGTCGAAGCCGAGATCCTTGGCGAAGTCGCGATAGTCCGCCTCGATCTCCTCGAAACGCGCCTGGTCGAAATCGACCAGGTCCATCTTGTTCACCGCAAGGACGATCTTGCGGATGCCGAGGCTCGAACAGATGAAGCTGTGCCGCCGGGTCTGCGTCATCAGCCCCGCGCGGGCATCGACCAGCAGCACGGCGAGTTCCGCCGTCGAAGCGCCGGTCGCCATGTTGCGCGTGTACTGCTCGTGGCCGGGCGTGTCGGCGACGATGAATTTGCGCTTCTCGGTCGAGAAGAAGCGGTAGGCGACGTCGATCGTGATGCCCTGTTCGCGTTCGGCGGCGAGCCCGTCGACGAGGAGGGCGAAGTCGATCTCCTGGCCTTGCGTGCCCTGCTTCTTGGAGTCGGCCGTCAAGGAGGCGACCTGATCCTCGTAGAGCATCTGCGCATCGTAGAGCAGGCGCCCGATCAGGGTCGATTTGCCGTCATCCACCGAGCCGCAGGTGATGAAGCGCAGGAGGGACTTGTCCTCGTGGCGCTGCAGATAGCCGACGACGTCGTCTTCGATCAGCGTGCGATCGTTCTCTCCGAGCGCCATCAGAAATACCCTTCCTGCTTCTTCTTCTCCATCGAGGCGGCCTGATCGCTGTCGATCACGCGCCCCTGCCGCTCGGAGCTGGTGGAGAGCAGCGTTTCCTTGATGATGTCGGGCAGTGTGGCCGCCGTGCTTTCGACCGCGCCGGTCAGCGGGTAGCAGCCCAGCGTGCGGAAGCGGACGGACTTGTTCTCGACCGTCAGGCCGTCGAGCGGCATCCGGTCATCGTCCACCATGATCAGCGTGCCGTCGACCTTGGCGACCGGGCGTTCGGCGGCGAAGTAGAGATCCGGAATCTCGATTCCCTCGCGGAAGATGTACTGCCAGATGTCGAGCTCGGTCCAGTTGGACAGCGGGAAGACCCGGATCGATTCGCCCTTGTGCATCCGCGTATTGTAGATGTTCGAGAGCTCGGGCCGCTGGTTCTTGGGGTCCCAGCGATGGCCCGGCGCGCGGAAGGAGAAGATGCGCTCCTTGGCGCGGGACTTCTCCTCGTCGCGGCGCGCGCCGCCGAAGGCCGCGTTGAAGCCGTGAAGGTCGAGCGCCTGCTTGAGCGCCTGCGTCTTCATCACGTCCGTGTGGTAGGCGGACCCGTGCGTGAAGGGGCCGACGCCCTCTGCCACGCCTTCGGGATTGGTGTGCACGATCAGCTCGAGGCCGAGCTCTTTCGCGCGGCGGTCGCGGAAGGCGATCATGTCGCGGAACTTCCACGTCGTGTCGACATGCATCAGAGGGAAGGGCGGCAGGCTCGGATAGAAGGCCTTGAGGGCGAGGTGCAGCATGACCGAGCTGTCCTTGCCGACGGAGTAGAGCATGACGGGACGGTCCACCTCCGAGGCGACCTCCCGCATGATGTGCATGCTCTCCGCTTCGAGCCGATCGAGGTGAGTAAGTGATTCCATGAACAATTTGTCTCGCGAGGGGACTGGTGACGCTCGGTATTCAGGAGCCATGCCGCAGATGCGAAGGCGGCGTTTCGTTTAGGGTTGGGCTCTAGTGCTGGCAACAGCAGCGCCCTGCGGGTAACGAAGGCGTGTGTCGAGGAGGAGACCGTGAGGCAGGGGCGAGGATTGACGGGACGGGCGCTGGTTCTCGCGATGCTGCTTTCGGGCGCGCTCGCGCCTGCTGAGGCCCAGTCGCTCGAGGACGCGGTCGCGGCGGCGCTGCGGGCCAATCCGCGCCTGCAGGCCGAGCGGGCCCTGCTCGAGGCGACCGGCAGCGAGGGCGCCGAAGCGAGAGCTGCCGGGCGCCCGCGGGTCGAGGCGGGCGCGAATTACGAGATCGGCACCGGCGACTACACATTGGGTCCGAACGGAGAGGCGCTGCTCGGCGAGGTTCTGGGGCCTCCCGAGCAGGGAGAACCGTCGAGCGAAGCCCTCGCCCTTGGCGGGCAGGGCGGCGATGGACGGTTCTCGGCCCGCCTCGGCGTCGTGCAGCCCCTCTTCACGGGCTTCCGCATCCGCAACGGCATCCGCAGGGCCGATGCCGCGACGCGGGCCGCCGAGGCGCAGCTGGCTCTGGTCGAGCAATCGGTCGTGGTGGAGACGGCAGAGGCCTATCTGGCGGTGGTGGCCGCCATGGCCCGCCTCGAAGCGGCGCTTCAGGCCGCTTCGCGCTTCCGCTCGGCGTCCCGCGCCGCGCAATTGCGCTTTGAGGCGGGCGAGGCCACCCGCACGGATATCGCCCTCGCCGATGCGCGCACGGCGCAGGCCCGGGGGCAGGTGGCTGCTGCGGAGGCTGCGCTGGCCGCGGCCCGGGCCGCGCTTTCGAGGCTGGTGGGACCGGATATCGCCGGGCAGGTCTCTTCCGACCCTGCCGCGATCGGTCCCTTGCCCGCCGTGCCCGCCGATGCGGACATCGCCGTCGCCTTCGCCCTGTCGAACAGCCCGGAGATCGCAGCGGCCGATGCGGCGGTGGCGGCGCGCGAGGCGGAACTGCGCATCGCCAAGGGGCGCCGGGCGCCGAGCCTGCGGGCCCGCGCCGGGGTGACCTATGCGGAGGATCAGTTCGTGCGCGGCGACGAAGTCACCGCCCTGACGCTGACAGCCGAACTTTCCGTGCCGCTGTTCGAGGGCGGCGCGATTTCCGCCGATATCCGCGGAGCGCGAGCGCGATTGCGGGCCCAACGGGATCTGCGGGAGGATGTGCGGCGCCGCGTCGAGGCACAGGCCCGAACCGCCTTCGCGCAACTCATCGCCGCCGAGGCGCAGGCCGATGCGGCCGCGGCCCGGGCCGATGCGGCCGCGCTCGCCGCGCGCGGCGCCGCGCTGGAGCGGGATGTCGGCCAGCGGACGCTGCTCGATCTTCTCCTCGCCGAGCAGGATCTCGCCGAGGCGCGCTTCGACAGGATCGATACGCGCGCCTCGGTCTTCCTGGCTGCGTACCGCCTGCGCGAAGCAATGGGTAACCTGTTGACGACGAAGGGAGTATCAGGGCAACTCAGGCCCGAGAGCATCAGGGGCGCAGGGCGGTGACGGCACCGGGGCGGCCGGGATGGCCGGGATAATGTCCGCCGGGAGAGGAAGCCTTGAATCCCACGAAAGCTTTGTACAGCCGCCTGTCCCATCATGCGGTCCTGCCGGAGGGGGTCGAGACCCATCTTGCAGGAGTCACGCTGGAGATCATGCACTTCGAGCCGGGAGAGGTCGTGGTGCGGCGCGGGCAGGAGGCATCGAAGGCCTTCGTCGCCTGCGAGGGCTGGGCGGCGCGCTCGATCTCCCTGTCCGACGGGCGAACGCAGATCGTCAACTTCATGCTGCCGGGCGACATCTTCGACCTGCAGGTCTTCACGGGGCAGCCGGCCGACCACACGGTCAAGGCCCTGACGCCGGTGAAGGTGGCGGCGCTCAGTCGCGACAAGGTCATGGAGATCTTCACCGTTTCCTCTCCCCTCGCCGCGGCGATGTGGTGGGCCAGCGTGCAGGAGGAGGCCATTCTCCGCGAGCAGGTGGTGCGCAACGGGCGGCGCTCTGCGCGGGAGCGGGTCGCGCACCTGCTTCTCGAGCTGCATGAGCGCCTGCGCATGATCGGCGAGGTCGACGGCGACAGCTTCGTCCTCCCCATCAGCCAGTCCCACATCGCCGACGCTCTGGGGCTGTCCTATGTCCATGTCAGCCGCGTTCTGGGCTATCTCGAGAAAGGCGGCTTCATCGAAAGGCGGCGGTCCCGGGTGACGCTTCTGGACAGGCAAGCGCTGGTGAAGCTCTGCGACTTCTCCACACTGTATCTGACAGGCGACGAGGCGAAAGGGCGCCTTGGTTGACAGGGGCGGCGAGCAAAGCCATGCCTCAGCGGTGAATGCAGTGAGAAACTAGTGCTGCCTGGCTTCGGCTGCTTCCCCTCGGGAAGCGTGTCCTCCGAACTACAGGGGGCGATAAGTCCGGGACGGGTTCTGGAACTTCAGCGTTGGGCGACCGTTCGGTCGGGAAGCATAGGAATCGAAGCGAAGTTGAGCGTCGAATGACCATCACGACCCGACCGCCTCTTGGCGTACTTCGTCAATTCTCCCGTGCGGTCTTCGCGGATCGGCTGATCGGCGACGAGCTGATGCGGATGACGATGGCGCGGGTCGATGTCGATCCGAGCGCATCGAGCGCATCCGTGACCGATCTGATGGTCTCGTTCGTGCGGTCCTGGCGCGCCGCCGCGCGGGAGGGGCGGCAGGAGCCCGCCCTCTTCTCCGATGCCGCGCTGATCAGCGCCCTGCCGCCGCCGCCCGACGATGCCCGCCTCATGCTGCTGCTCGTGGACGTGATGGGCTTCACGCCTGCCGAGGCGGCGCGGATCGTCGGCTTCGAAGGGGATCCGGCCGGCCTTCTCCAGCAGGGACGGGCCGGGCTGCGCCTCGAAGACGACCCGACGGCGGTCATCATCGAGGACGAGCCGCTGATCGCCGCCGATCTTCGAGCGATCCTGCAGCGCATCGGCGTCCAGGTGACCGGCGAAGCGCGGTCGGCCGCCGAAGCTGTCCGGACCGTCGGCATCGCCCGGCCCGACGTCATCTTCGCCGATTACAACCTTGACGGACGCGCAACCGGCATCGATGCCGTGCTCGAGATCCAGCAGGATCATGACTGTCCTGTCATCTTCATCACGGGCTATCCCGACCGGGTCCTGCAGGGAGATGAGATCGAGCCGGACTTCGTGATTTCAAAGCCTTACACACCGAACAACGTGCGGGCTGCGGTGGTGCATTGCCTTGACGCCCGCCGGGCGTAGGAACAGAACTGATCCACATCACGCTTCGCCGGATCGGCAGGTCCTCAAGGAAGCGCGTTTGGAGAGGACAGGGAACAACACGGACGCTATGGCATCGCCGAATGAGAAACGCCTGTCGAAGCTTCAGATCCTCGTCACCGATACGGAGCTGAAGAACATCGACGACTGGCGCTTCGACAACCGTGCTGACAACAGGTCCTCGGCCGTGCGCGAGCTGATCGCGCTCGGCATCCTTTATACGAAGCGGCATGGGGACGATGCCAGCGAAGAGCTGAGTAGTCTCCGCACCGAGTGACGCTCGATATGCGGGAGGACCGTCCGCTGACCGGCCTGACCCAACTTGCGGTGTCGACGCTCCGCTTCGACCGGAGCGGCATCACGATCGCGCCGAAGCGCGCGAAGCTGCCAGAGCGCTTCACGCTGCTGGATCTGCTCCGGGGCATGCCCGCTCGGCATCGCCGGACCTTCATGCTGGCCCTTCGGCGGGGGCTGGGACGAGGAACTCCGTTCGATATCGGCTTCGAATACGAGGGCTGCTTCTTTGCCGGCAGGCTGGCGGGCACCTCGACCGGGGGCGGGGAAGGGCTCGTCTGGGTCGCCGATGTGCCGTCGCTGGACGCCGTCCTGTCGCGGGTCGGAACGTGCTGCGGGGTGTGCCGCACCGATGGCTGCGTCCTCGCCGCGGGAGAAGAGCATCTCGTGGGCCGTCCTCTTTCCAGCCTGGATGCGGATGCCGCGCCGCTCATCATGGATCTCATGCACGAGCAGGGCGACAGCCGGCGCCGACAGGCGCGCATCGTGCAGAGGCTCGCCGACCGGGAGCGCTATCTCGAGCTCACCGTCGTGCCGGTGCCGGGGACCGACCTCCTGGTCTTCAGCATCCTCGACGACACGGCCCGCCAGATGGCCTCCGACCGCGCCGACCGCTCGGTGCGGGAGCTGAACCACCGGGTGCGCAATGCGATGTCGGTGGTCACGGCGCTGATCAGCCTGTCCGCGCCGCACGCAGAAAGCGTCGAGGAATTCGCTCAGGCCACGCTCGCCAGGATCAGTGCGCTCGACATCGCCTATTCGCTGACCGGCACCAATCCGCTCGAGCCGCATCGCTACCGCACCCAGGTGGACCTGGCCGAACTCGCTTCGAAGATTCTCGGAGCGGATCCGGCGGTCGATCTGTGCGTGACGCGGCTCGCGATCACGCCCGGACAGGCGACGGCGCTCGGACTGATCCTCCACGAACTCGTCACCAATGCCCGCAGGCACGGCGTCCTGACGGCGAGAACGGGCCGGTTGAGCGTCGAGTGGCGGGCCGACGAGACGGGCTATGTCATCGTCTGGCGGGAGAAGGGCGGTGGCCCGGTCGACCTGTCGAGCGAGCGCTTCGGCCTCTCGATCGTGCGGACATTCGCGCAGAACTACCTCAATGGCGATGCCTGCTGGGAGCCGACGGCGGACGGCCTCGTCGTCACGATCACCGCGCAGCGCGACTGACGAGCGCAAGCCCGGCCATTCGCGGCACGAGGTTTGCCCATGCCGACGCATCGGCACTAGATTACGGCATGGGCCGGAACCGATCGCCCAAGCAGGAGGCAAGATATGAGCAAGACCGGAAGCGACGCGACCGCCGCGAAAGCGCAGAAGACAGCCGGCACGGCCGAAGACGATCTCGGCGCCGTCCTGCGCGAGCTGCGCAGTGACCTCGGCTCGCTGCGCCAGGACATCGATGCGCTGAAATCCGGCGGCGTCAGCTTGGGCCGGGCATCCGTGAAGACTGCCCAGCAAACGGCGCAGGATGCTCTGGAGGACGTGCGTGAGAGGGCGGAGCGGACCGTCCGGACCGTGGAGGACGACGTTCTCGCCGTCGGCGCGGATCTCAAGGAGCAGGTTCAGCGCAACCCCTATATGTCGGTGGGGCTCGCCGTTCTGGGCGGCATGCTCCTGGGCCGTATCTTCAAATCGGACTGATGCTCTTTCTCGAAACGCTTGTCCTCCGGCTCAAGCTGGCGATGCGCCGTGCGGCAGCGGGGGCGGTGGCGGGCGTGTTCCTGCTGCTGGCGCTTCTGCTTCTCGCGGCCGCAGGGATCGTGGCGATCGCGGCAAGCTGGGGCGTGGTGACGGCATTGGCGGCGGGCGGCGGTATCTTCTTGCTGCTCGCCGGGCTGTTCGCCTTCTTCGCCCGCACCCGCGTTGTCCCGCCTGCCGCGGCAGTCGAACCGAGTGTGATGCCGCCAGCGGAGGAGGCGCCTGCGGTCGGCGCGCCGCGCGAGCGCTTGCTGCCCGCAGGTCTGGAAGCCGCAGCGCTCGGCCTCGTGGGGCGGGAGATCGCCAAGCGGCCGGTCGGGATCCTGGGAGCGGCGGTCGCGGTCGGCGCGGTCATCGGCCTCGCCAAGATGCCCCGCAGAAAGGTCTCGGCTCCGAAGCCGACGGTGCGTCCGCGGGTCGACTGAGCCCGGAGCGTGCGAAGCTACGAAAGACGAAGGGGCGGCCAGAGGCCGCCCCTTTGCTTTTCCACTCGGACTGAGTCTTGACCCTCAGTCCTGGATCTCTTCGCCGAGATCCTCGACGTCCTCGCCGAAGCCCTCGGTCGTCTCGCAGGCCGACAGGCCGCAAACGACGAGCAGCGCTGCCGCAAATCCTCTAATCCAAATTTTCATCGTTCACCCTCCTCTTCATGGGACACAAAGAACAGGAGCGGGAACGGGAGAGTTCCTTCGCTTCGCCTGTTGCAATACGCGCGGAACGTCTGTGGCGCTGACGACACACTCATGTCACTCATATTCCGCCTATTGCGTACCGCCCTCATATCACTCTCAAGTAGTGTCATGATTGAGATGAAGAGGTTCCGCAGAACACATCAAGAGCGGATAGCGTTCCATCGGATCATACCAAAATCTTTGACCCGTATTGGGGCAGAGGGTATTCGGGTCTCAACGGAATTATTCACGGAGAGAACTTCATGACGAACAACGCGATTACAGCCGCTGACCTCAATGAGTGCCTCCCCGCCTTGCAGCGCTTCGCGTTCACCCTCACCCGGAATGAAGATCGTGCACGCGACCTGGTCCAGGACTGCCTCGAACGCTGCCTCCGCAAACAGCACCTGTTCGACGGTCAGAACCTGCGCTCCTGGATGTTCACCGTCTGCCGCCGCGTGTTTCTGAACCAGATCCGCCGGGACAAGGTCCGCGGCGTTGCCGTCGAGATGGACGACGCGCCCCAGTCGAAGCTTTCCATCGATGCCGCTCAGGAGGAGAAGATGCACTACCAGGACGTGGTCGAAGGCTTCCGTGACCTGCCGCACAACGACAAGGTCGTTCTCTCCTTGGTCGCCATCGAGGGGCTGAAATACGAGGAAGCCGCCGAACTTCTCGAAGTTCCCGTCGGCACCGTCCGCTCCCGCCTCTCGCGCGCCCGGACCCGTCTCCGCGAATCCCTCGAAGCGCGCGATCTGGAAGGAACCGCTGTCGCCGCCCGCGTGTAAGGAGGGCATGGCAGACAAAATCCATCTCATCACCGAGCAGGATGTTCACGCTTACATCGACGGCGAACTGACGGGAGACCGTCGGGTCGCCGTCGAGGCGTTTCTGGCCGAGCGCGAGGTGCCCCTGCACCGCGCGGCCGCCTATCTTCGCAACAATTTCGACCTGCGCAGCGTCCGCGACGAAGTCTATCAGGACGAAGAGCTGCGGTCCGAAATCGAGCGCCTGCTCGCCAAGAGGCGGATCGCACCGGACGAGGAAGCCGAGCCCCAGGGACTGGCGAGACAGGGGCTGGCGAGACAGGGCCGGCAGTAGTCCTTCCCCGCCCCCGCCGGCTGCGCAGAGCATCGAGCGACCGAATGAAAAAACCCGCTGCCGAGGCAGCGGGTTTTTTCATGAATTCGGGCGAGGCGGCGAGGTCTCCCGGGCGACCCCGCCGCGCTATCGGTTATGCCTGGCCGGGCGCGCTGCCTCGGTCATCGCCGACGGCGAGGGCGTTCAGCATCCACGCGAATTCCTCATGCGTGCCGATCCGCTCGGTGATGAAGTCCGCGGTGAAGGTGTCGCCGATATCCTCGGCCTTCTCGACCGTATTGCGCATCTTGCCGGCAAGATGCTGGTGGTCGAGCGCGAGCTCCCGCAGCATCTGCCCGGCCTCGGGGATGCCGGTCGGGTCGTCGATCGTGCTGTCGCCGTAGAGATTCTTCAGGCCGACCGGGGCGGGCATGCCGAGGGCGCGGATGCGTTCGGCGATCGCGTCGACGGCCTTCGCCAGATCCTTGTACTGTTTGTCCGTCAGCTTGTGGACGGAATAGAAGAGCGGGCCCGTGACGTTCCAGTGATAGGCCTGCGTCTTGTGGTAGAGGACATAGGTGCCGGCGAGATCGTCCGCGAGCTTCTCGCAGAGGGCCTTGCGGCCGTCGTGATCGAGGCCGCTTTCGACCGGTAGCTCCGGAGAGCGGGCTGTGTGAGCGATGGCTGCTTCGTTCTTTGCCATGACGTAGCTCCTGTTCGATGTGAAACGATGCTCCGCGAACACGGCGGCGCGAGCGCCCGTTCCGGCCGCGCGTTATCGCGCCGCATGATGAGGCGTTGGAAGCGCTGCCGCTGCTTCCTAAATGGCGAGCATGGCCAAGACTCTTCCGGACGATACGGGCTTTTCAGAAGCCATCGCGACCTATCACGGGCGGATGGTGCCCTCCGGCTGGGCCCCGCACCGGCCCCAGCGCCCCTCCAAGCTCGAGGGCGGCAAGCGGTTCCAGGTCGTCTCCGACTACGAACCCGCGGGCGACCAGCCCGAGGCGATCGAGGAACTGGTCTCAGGGGTGAAGCAGCACGAGCAGGATCAGGTGCTGCTCGGCGTCACCGGCTCGGGCAAGACCTTCACCATGGCCAAGGTGATCGAGGCGACCCAGCGCCCCGCGCTGATCCTGGCGCATAACAAGACGCTGGCCGCCCAGCTCTACGGGGAGTTCAAAGCGTTCTTCCCCGATAACGCGGTCGAGTATTTCGTCAGCTATTACGACTACTACCAGCCGGAAGCCTACGTTCCCCGCACCGACACCTATATCGAGAAGGAATCGACGATAAACGAGCAGATCGACCGCATGCGCCACTCGGCGACGCGGGCGCTGCTCGAACGCGATGACGTCATCATCGTGGCGTCGGTGTCATGCATCTATGGTATCGGTTCGGTCGAGACCTATACGGCGATGACCTTCACGCTGCAGGTCGGCGACGAGATCGACCGCAAGCAGCTCCTCGCCGACCTCGTCGCGCTGCAATACAAGCGCAATGACGCGGCCTTCACCCGCGGCACGTTCCGCGCGCGCGGCGACACGATCGAGGTCTTCCCCGCCCACTACGAGGACGCGGCCTGGCGGATCACGCTGTTCGGCGACGAAGTCGAGGAGATCGTCGAGTTCGACCCGCTGACGGGCAAGAAACTGAACGAGCTGCCGCGGATCAAGCTCTACGCGAACAGCCACTATGTCACGCCGCGCCCGACGCTCGCCAAGGCCGTCGACGGCATCAAGACCGAACTCGGCCAGACGCTGCCCAAGCTGCATGAGGAGGGAAAGCTCCTCGAAGCGCAGCGGCTCGAACAGCGCGTGCAGTTCGACCTCGAAATGCTCCAGGCGACCGGTTCGTGCCAGGGGATCGAGAACTATTCGCGCTACCTGACGGGCCGGAAGCCCGGCGAGCCGCCGCCGACCCTGTTCGAATATCTGCCGGACAACGCGCTTCTGTTCTGCGACGAGAGCCACGTCACGGTTCCGCAGATCGGCGCGATGTTCAAAGGCGACTATGCGAGAAAGAGGACCTTGGCCGAATACGGCTTCCGCCTGCCGTCCTGTCTCGACAACCGCCCGCTGAAATTCGACGAGTGGGACGCGATGCGGCCGCAGACCCTGCACGTCTCGGCGACGCCCGGACCGTGGGAGCTCGAGCATACCGGCGGCGTCTTCACCGAGCAGGTGATCCGGCCCACCGGCCTCGTCGATCCGCCGGTCGAGATCCGTCCGGTGTCCAAGGACGGCTTCAGCCAGGTGGACGACGTCATCGACGAGGTGAAGCAGACCGCCAAGGCGGGCGGGCGCAGCCTCGTCACCGTCCTCACCAAGAAGATGGCCGAGGACCTGACCGAATACATGCACGAGCAGGGCGTGAAGGTCCGCTACATGCACTCCGACGTCGATACGGTGGAGCGGATCGAGATCATCCGAGACCTGCGCCTGGGGCAGTTCGACGTGCTGATCGGCATCAACCTGCTGCGCGAAGGGCTCGATATCCCCGAGTGCCAGTTCGTCGCGATCCTGGACGCGGACAAGGAAGGCTTCCTGCGCTCGGAGACCTCGCTGGTCCAGACCATCGGGCGGGCGGCCCGGAACGTGGAGGGGCGGGTCATCCTCTATGCGGACGGCGTGACCGGCTCGATGGAGCGGGCTTTGGCCGAAACCGAGCGGCGCCGCGAGAAGCAGCTGGAGCACAACGAGAAGCACGGCATCACGCCGCGCACGGTGAAGGCGAAGATCGCCGAGATCGTCGATTCCGACGATGCGGGAACCAAGGCGGCCTACGGCACGAGCTTCACGAGCGAGAAGCTGACCACCGGCATGGGCGCCATGGCCGAGGAGCGGGCAGCCTATGCAAATGCGGGCGACAATCTGCAAAAGCACATGAAGGCGCTCGAACAGCAGATGCGGGAAGCCGCGGCCGATCTCGACTTCGAGAAAGCGGCCGAGTTGCGCGACGAGCTGAAGCGTCTTCAGGATCTCGACATGGCGGTCTGAGGCGCCGGCCGCGCGGTTTCACGTCCGCGTGGGAATTCGATTTCTGAACGTCTTCTGAACCTTAGTGTTGGAAGGTGACGGAAAATATCTCGTCCTCTGGGGGGCCTTCATGTCCAAATGCGCTGCGATTGCGCTGAGCGCTCTGTCGCTCGCTTCCTTTTCGTTCGTTCTTCCTCCTGCCCCTGCGGCAGCGCAGGTCGCTTACGACCGTATCGGCCCGGCAGCCTTCGAGGATGCGCCGGACTGGATGCGGAAGCTCTACGAGGAGCGCGATTACGAACCGGTCTGGTCCGAGGGCATCCGGCCGAGCGAGGCCTTCCTGGACCTCGTCTCGGCGCTCGAAGCCGCCGAGGCGCGGGGGGTGGATCTTTCGCGCTATACGGTGGCCAGCGCAGAGGCCTTAAGGCGCGCGGAGCCGGCCGAGCGGGAGCAGAAGGCCACGAAGATTTTCACTGATTTCGCGCTCGACCTGATCGAGGGCCGGACGAGTCCGGAAATCGAGTATCAGCCCGGTTTCGATGAATTGCGGGACCGGCAAAGAGGCGAACTCGCACGCGCGGCCTTCGCGCTCGGCAATCCGCTCGACCATCTCGAGCAGGTCACGCCTGACAATTTCCTCGTCGAGCGGCTGGCCGATGCGCTGATGGAGTACCGCCTCATGGCGGCACGCGGCGGCTGGAATAAGCTGACGGCGGAAGGCGACATCCTCATCGAGGAGGGCGACGAGCATCCGCTGGTTCCGGCCATTCGCGAGCGGCTGGCCGCCGAGGGCTTCCTGCGTCCGCTCGGAGACGGCGACGTCTTCGACGGACGCCTGGTTGCGGCGCTGAAGGCCTTTCAACGCTCGCGCAGCATCATGGATGACGGGGTGGTCGGTCCCTCGACCGTCGCGGCGCTGAACGAGACGCCGGAAGATCTGATCGAACGGCTCGAAATCAATATCGAGCGCGCGCGCTGGCTGCCGACGGAACTCGGCGATCGGGCCGCCTTCGTGAACGCCGCCGACTACACGCTGCGCCTCTACGAACGGGACGCGAAGGTCGGCGAGATGGCCGTCATCGTGGGCGAGGAGCGCACGCAGACGCCGATCTTCGCCGATACGATGGAGACGGTCGTCGTCAATCCGTACTGGAACGTTCCCTATTCCATCCTCACGGGCGAGATCGCGCCGAAACAGGTGGAAGATCCGAGCTATATTCCCAGCAACGATTTCGAGGTGCTGGTGGACGAGGAGGTGGTCAGCCCCTCCTTTGTCGACTGGGAAGCCGCCGCGGCCGGAGAAGCGTCGTTCCGCGTGCGGCAGACCGCTGGCGATCACAACGCGCTCGGACGGATCAAGTTCCTCTTCCCGAACAAATATGCCGTGTACCTACACGACACCCCGGCGGACTCCCTGTTCGACCGGGACATCAGGACGTTCAGCCATGGCTGCATCCGGGTCGAAGAACCCTTGCGCTTCGGCGCCTGGCTGCTCGACGAGACCGAGAGCGAGCTTGCCGCGATGATCCGGTCCGAAGAGCGGATCGAGATCGAGACGCCGCCCGTGCCGGTCTACATCACCTATTTCACCGCCTGGGCGGAACCAGACGGCGACGTGACCTTCGCGCGCGATATCTATGAGCGGGACGCGCAGGTGCTGGCCAAGCTCGAAGGCTAGGCGCCCCCTTCCAGCATCGCCTCCAGCATCTCGATCCGGTCGGCCTCGGCGCTCGGCTTGTCCCAGCGCAGGCGGTTCACGCGTGGAAAGCGCATGGCGAGGCCGGATTTATGGCGGGTCGAGCGGGCGAGGCCCTCGAAGGCGATTTCGAGCACGAGGCCCTGGTCCTCGTCCGCCCGCACCGAGCGGACGGGGCCGTAGCGGGCGATGGTGTTGTCGCGCACATATTTGTCGAGCTTGCGGAGTTCCTGGTCGGTGAAGCCGGAATAGGCCTTGCCGACCGGCACGAGTTCCGCGCCGCCCTCGCCCTCGCGCCAGACGCCGAACGTGTAATCGGAATAGTATGAGGACCGCTTTCCGTGCCCGCGCTGCGCGTACATCATCACCGCATCGACAAGATGCGGCTCGCGCTTCCACTTCCACCATTCACCCTTGGGCCGTCCTGGGACGTAGACGGAGGAGCGCCGCTTGAGCATTACGCCCTCGACGGCGTCGTCCGGCGGCGCGGCGCGGGCCTTCGCCAGCGCGTCCCAGTCGCCGAGGTCCACGATCGGCGACAGGTCGAACCGCTCGTCGCCTGCCGGGCTGGCATCGTGTTCTCCGAGAAGCGTTTCGAGCCGCGCGCGGCGCTCGGCGAAGGGCAGGGGGCGCAGGTCCTCCCCCTCGCACCAGAGGAGGTCATAGGCGCGGATGAAGGCGGGATTGCTCTTGAGAAGCTTCGCGCCGACCGTCTTGCGGTTGAGGCGCTGCTGCAGATCGTTGAAGGGCCGCACGGCGAAGCGGTCCCGGATGTCCGGATCGAAGACCAGAAGCTCGCCGTCTATGGCCGCATCGAAGGGCATCGCGCCGAGGATGTCGGGGAAAGCGGGCCCGATATCGTCGCCCGTGCGGCTGTAGATCCGGGTCTGGTCCTTCTCCCGCACGGCCTGGACGCGGATGCCGTCCCATTTCCATTCGGCCGCCATCTCTTCGAGGTCGATCTTGGGCTTGTCCGCCTCCTCGATCGGGTGGGACAGCATGACGGGGCGGAAGGGGGCATTGGCCGCCGAGGCGGGCTTCGGGCCCTTGTCCTCGAGCCAGGCGAAGAGGTCCGCATAGGGCGGTTCCAGCCCGTGCCACAGCTCCTCTATCTCCTGGATCGGCTTGTCGCCGTACTGGGCGAGGGCGACCTTGACGAGCCGGGCCGCCACGCCGATCCGCAGGCCGCCGGTGACGAGCTTGATCAGCGCCCAGCGGCCGGATGCGTCGAGCGCGTCGAACCAACGCTCGACGACTTCGAGGGCTTCCGCGCGGGTGACGCCGTTCAGCGTCTCCACCGCGTCAGCGAGGGTCGGCACATAGTTCTGTCCCGGCTTCTCGGGCCAGATCAGGGCTGCCGCTTCCGCGAGGTCGCCGACATAGTCATGGCTCATGTCGAACAAGGCGCCGTCGACGCGCGCATAGACCAGCTGCTTGATCTGGGCGGGCTTGACCGATTTCACGTCGAGATCCCGGGTGATCGCGGCGACGGCCCAGCCGCGCTCGGGGGTCGGGGACTTCGGCGAAATAGTCCGTCAGCAGACGCAGTTTCGCATTCCGCCCGGGCGTGAAGATCAGGCGGTCAAGCAGATGGGCGAAGCGGTTCATGCGTCGGTCGTCCTGCTGTCCGGCGCTTGGCATGCGCGTCTCGGCTCCGCCCCTCGCCATCCCCGCCCGTGCTGAGCGGAGAACGCAGAGCGATCAGGGAGAAAGTAGCCGCGAGCGCCAGAGCGCACAGCTCTCCGCCATCCTCGATCAGTCCCGCGGCGATCTTCGCGCGGTATCCGTCCGCGAGCCCGTGCACCATGTCCGCGCCGACCGCGAAGCCCGCCAGCAGGACCGCGGGAAGAGCGAGCAGGAGACAGGCCGCGAGCTTGTTCCTGGCGGGCCGCAAGAGCGCGAGGGCAGCGGGGACGGCAAGCACCAGAGCGGCGAGGGCCCAGGCGAGAAGCTCTCCGGTATCCTGCAGGCGCAGGCCGGGCAGGCGGGGCAGGTCGAAGAGCGGCTTGAGGACGTGGCGGGCCATGTTCTCGTGATAGCTGAAGGCATCGTCGACCAGGGCGAAGGCGAAGAGGAGCGAGAAGGCGAGATAGAGAGGCGCGCGCCAGCGGCGCCAGGCGCCCAGCAGCAGGAGCGCCGTCGTCCCGCTCAGGACATATCCGTAGACCTCGGCCAGGGAGCGGTCGCGGGACAGGTCGAAGTGATGCGCCACCCAGGCGGGCGCATCCATTTCAGCCCAGATCGAGAGGGCCAGGACGATGGCGAGGCTCACGGCGAGAATCGGCAGGATCTTTCGAAAGAGGGGATCGGTCTGCATCGTGCGCAGGGCATGAAGAGCCGCCAGGCGGAGGGCCGATCCGACCTCCGCGAGAACCGGTCCCGCCCGTTCCGTGACCCTGCCCCGTCTGCCCATTTCCCGTGCCTGCCCCTCGTTACCGATTCCTAATCTAGGGCGCACAGGTTGCGCGGCAAGGCTCCCGTGGCTCCGTAGGGTCAGTCGTTCTCGTCCTCATAGCCGACGAGGCGCAGCGGCTTGGCGTGGCGCCCCTCCACCTCGGCCCAGCGGACGAGCGCGTCCTCGCGGCCATGGGTGACCCAGAGCTGAGCCGGGTCGACCTCGCGCACCGTGTCGGTCAGCTCGTCCCAGTCGGCATGGTCCGAGACGATGAGCGGCAGCTCGACGCCCTTCTGCCGCGCCCGCTGGCGCACCCGCATCCAGCCGCTGGCAAAGCAGGTCATCGGGTCGGCGAAACGCCGCGCCCAGGCCGCGTTCATGGCCGAGGGCGGACAGACCACGACCTTGCCCGCGAAATCCTGCTTCGCCCCGCGCCCGTCCTTCACCGTGGCATCGGCAAGCGGGCCGAGATCGACGCCGAGGCGGCCATAGAGGTCGCAGAGCTTCTTCATCGCGCCATGGATGAAGATCGTCTCGTCATATCCCTCTTCGCGCAAATGACAGATGATGCGCTGCGCCTTGCCGAGCGCATAGGCGCCGACGAGATGGGTGCGCTCGGGGAACTGGCTCAGGGAGGCAAGGAGCTTGCGCACCTCTCCGGCGGTGTCGGGATGGCGGAAGACCGGCAGGCCGAACGTCGCCTCCGAGATGAAGACGTCGCAGGGAACGGGTTCGAAGGGCAGGCAGGTCGGATCGCGCCGCCGCTTGTAGTCGCCGGTGACGACCATCCGCGTGCCCTGATATTCGACCACCGCCTGCGCCGAGCCGAGCACGTGCCCTGCCGGGACGAGCCAGACCGTGACGCCGTGAATGGTCGTCACCTCGCCGATCTCGACGGGTTGGCGCGTGCGGGTGAAGTCCTCGCCATAGCGCGTCGCCATGATCTCGATCGTCTCGGGTGTCGCCAGCACTGCGCCGTGCCCGGCGCGGGCGTGGTCGGCGTGACCATGGGTGATCACGGCCCGGTCCACATCGGCGACGGGATCGATGAAGAAGTCGCCGGGCGGGCAGTAGAGGCCCTTGGGCGTGGGGTGGAGGAGGGCTTCTGCTTGCACGCCCGTCATTTAGGCCGCTCATCCGCGCAGGAAAACTTATCCCCGCGCCTTGCCGGTGTGCCCATGCTCAGCGCCGATCAGTCGCACGCGGAGCACACCCTCATGGACACCACCGACCGCCACGGCCTGCCCTATCTGATCGCCGATCAGGCGCAGAAGCATGTCACCGTCAACGAGGCGGTCCGAGCGCTCGATGCGCTGGTGCAGATGAGCGTCCGCTCGGCGCAGGTGACGCAGGAGCCGGACGCGCCGCAGGCGGGGGAAGGGTATATCCTTCCCGCAGGACGCACCGGTCCCGCATGGGGTGGCCTTCCCGAACAGGCCGTCGCGGTGTGGCAGGACGGCGCCTGGGCGCACTTTGCGGCGCGGCCCGGACTGACCGTCTATGTCGAGGACGAGGGCGCGCACCGGGTCTGGGACGGTTCGGCCTGGACCGCGCTCGCGGGCGGCAGCGGCCTCGCGGCGCCAGAGGCCTCGGCGCCGACATTCGGCGTGAATGCCGAAGGGGACGCGACCAATCGCCTGACGGTCAAGTCCGACGCCGTGCTGCACAGCCATGACGACGTCACACCGGGCAGCGGCGATGTCCGCCATGTCCTCAACAAGGCCGATTCTGCGGGCACGGCGTCCTTCGTCTTCCAGTCGGATTATTCGGGCCGGGCCGAACTCGGCCTGACGGGCAGCGACGACTTCGCCTTCAAGGTCAGCCCTGATGGTGTGACCTTCCACGAAGCCTTGCGGATCGACCGGAACACGGGCGCCGTCACCCTGCCTGCGACTCCCTCGGCAAGCGGCGCCGGCAGCGACGCAGCGACGGTGGCAGCCGCCTTCACCGACGGGCTTTCCGCCGCTCTTCTGGCCAATGGCGGCGTCGGCGGCGGCAATCTCGCGCGGACGAAGCAGATCGTTCTCGCGACCAGCACCGGCAAGGTGCAGATCGGCAGCGCCGAAGACGGCAATAGGGTCGAGGTCTATGACAGCGGGGCGGAACTGGCCGCCGGTACGGTGCGGCAGCGCCTATTTCTGCGCAGGGGAGAGATCGCCGTCCTCGACGGTCTGAATGCAGGCGCGGTCATCACTTCGACGGCCGGTATCGCAGGCTCCAGCGAGACCTCCGCCGGTCCCATGCCGCTCGGCCTCGAAGGCTTCGCGGCCGAGCATTTCTTCTTCTATGCCTATCGGGACAGCGAGGATGGCAAAGGGCAGGTCTTCGTCGCGGCCGGTGCCGTTCCCGCCAGCGTCAAGCTCATGAGCGGGGACGGAGGGACCGTCATCGACGAGGCTGAGGTCGACGCATTCGGCCTCGCCACCCTCTTCACGGACGCAGATGCCGAGTTACAGGTGGTCGCCGACCGGCCGGTCTTTGTCGGGGTCGCGGCGCGAATGGATGCGGCCGCGCCGGCCTATTGGGATCTGCGCCTCGTGCCGCCTCTTTCCACCGAACTGATCGGCTACGGCACGCAAGGCAGGGTCTCGGCGCTCTATCCGGATACGACCATTCGCTGGTACAGGCGGGACGGGACGAGCGGGACGCTGACGGCGGGTCCGGGCTATGCGGATCTTCTCTCCGCGACGGGTGCGAACGATCCCGATTACGAGGCCGATGCCTGCCTCATTCTGCGGGCGGACGGCCCGATCAGCGGCTATTCGGGCGCGGACACGTCCGGCGTCGATGCGACACCGTTCTTCCCGCTCTCCGCGCTGTCACAGCGCGTGCCGCTGCCGCTTGCAGGGCACGCTTACGGAGACGGCAGCGATAACGGCATCGCCGTCGCTTCTCCGCATGAAGGGACGGCGAGGCTTTATTTGGCCGATGGCAGCCTCTTCGCCACGATCCCGCTCACCCGGGGCGGCACGGTGGTGGCGCCCGCCGACCAGCTCTGCCCCTGCGCCGGCCTCGCCGCGAAGAGCGATCCCGAGGCCACGACCGTTCTGCCCGCCGCCTTCGAAGGCGGTTACGTCGAGGCGGACGTTCCCATCTATGTCGTGCAGAATGCCAACGGGAACGAGACGGTCATCGCCGGCGGCATCAAGGCGGGGGCGAAGGAAACAGCGCTTCCCGGCATCACGCCCGAAGATATCCGCGCTGAAATCCGCCGCGACGAGGCGGGGTTTTTGCGGCGCCGCCGCATAGACGGAAGCGGCGCCGAGACCTGGGTGCTCTGCTAGGCTTCGGAGGCCGGCTGGAAGTCGAGCGCCACGCCGTTATTGCAGTAGCGAAGTCCGGTGGGCGAAGGGCCGTCATTGAAGACGTGGCCCTGATGCCCGCCGCAGCGCGCGCAGTGATATTCCTTCCGCGGGATGATCAGCTTGAAGTCCGTCTTGGTCTCGATCGCGCCCGGCAGGTGGTCGAAGAAGGACGGCCAGCCCGTGCCCGAGTCGAACTTCTGTTCCGAAGTGAAGAGCGGCAGGGCGCAGCCTGCGCAGACATAGGTGCCTTCGTCCCAGTTCTTGTCGAGCGGGCTCGACCCCGCGGGCTCCGTGCCTTCCTTGCGGAGGACCCGGAATTCCTGCTCGGTCAGCCGTTCGCGCCACTGATCGGTGCTGAGGCTGGACCAGTCGGTCGTGCTGTCTTGCGTGGTTGCGAGGCTCATGCGTCCCTCCGTCTGTGCGTCTGTCTGGGATTGCGGCGCGCTGCGCGAGCAGGCGGCGGCGCCGAAGGTCACGGCCACTCCGCCGCTGGCGAGCAGGCCGCGTCTGGTCATCGTCATGGGGCGGCTCCCTTCCGTCTTGCTTTGCATATGGGAACGCCCCGCGCGCGAAGCGAGGATCAGGCGGGAAGGCAGGCGAGGCCGATCAGCGCACCCGTCCAGACATTGGACTTGAAGAGGCGCAGGCAGAGCGCGCCGTCCGCAGGGTCGTAGCGCAGCACCTGCCACGCGCAGTGCAGCGCCGCCGGAATGAGGAGGACCAGCCACTCCCGCACGCCCGCCGCGAGAAGCGCCGCTGCGGCGAAGAGGATCGCGGCGGCATAGAAGAGGGCGACTCCCCGCCGCGCGCCTGCCCCGAGCCGACGCGCCGAGGACTTCACGCCGACCAGCGCGTCGTCCTCGACGTCCTGGCTGGCGTAGATCGTGTCGTAGCCAAGGGTCCAGAAGAGCCCGGTGGCATAGAGAAGGAGGGCCGGGAGCGGCACGGCATGGGCGACCGCTGCCGCGCCCACGGGAATGCCCCAGTTGAAGGTCAGCCCCAGCCAGGCCTGCGGCCACCAGGTGATCCGCTTCATGAAGGGATAGCCAGCGACCAGGACGAGGGAGAGGAGCCCGGTCAGAATCGCCGCGAGCGGCAGGGAGATCAGCACGAGGAAGCCTATCAGGCTCAGGCCCACCAGCAGTGCCCAGGCCTGCTTCACGCTGACGCGGCCCGACGGGATGGGCCGCGTCGCGGTGCGGGCGACCTTGGCGTCGAAGTCGCGGTCGACGATGTCGTTATAGACGCAGCCAGCGCCGCGCATGACGAAGGCGCCGATGCCGAACAGGATCGCGAGGCGCCAGAACTCGGGCGCGGTGAAATCCGCAGGACGCGCGATCAGCACGCCCCAGAGGCAGGGCAGGTACAAAAGCCATGTGCCCACCGGCCGGTCCGCCCGCATCAGCCGCAGATAGGGCCGCACCGCTTCGGGCGCGCGGTCGACGAAGCTGCTGGCGGCGTCGGGGGTGCGGATATCGCTCGTCATCGGGGGCCGCCTAGCACCCTCCGCCGCTCTTGGCAGCCTGAACGCCCGGCGGCTGGACAATCTCGCTCCGGGCCGCGACAAGGCCTCCAAATCCGCGAACCGATGCGAGACGAGCGAGACCATGGCCGAACGCAGCCCCGCCAAAGAGCAGCCGGACAGCTTCGCGTGGAGCGAAGAGAACCGCGCCTGGTGCGATGAAACGCTGAAGAAATATCCCGAAGGCCGCCAGGCCTCGGCCGTCATTCCCTTCCTGTGGCGCGCGCAGAAGCAGGAAGGCTGGGTGTCGATCCCGGCCATGGAGGCGATCGCCGAGCAGCTCGCCATGCCCTATATCCGGGTCTACGAGGTCGCGACCTTCTACACGATGTTCAACCTCAAGCCGGTGGGCCGCTATTACGTGCAGCTCTGCGGCACGACGCCCTGCATGCTGCGCGGTTCGGAAGGGCTGATCGACGTCTGCCACGAGGTGATCGGGGCGCAGAACACGATCACGCCTTCGGGCAACCTCTCCTGGATCGAGGTCGAATGCCTCGGCGCCTGCTGCAATGCGCCCATGGTCCAGATCAACGACTACTACTATCAGGACCTGACGCCGGAGGTCTTCCGCGACATCCTCGCAAAGCTCGACCGCGGCGAATATGTCGAGCCGGGCGTCTTCAACGAGGGACGGCACACCTCCGACCCCGAAGGCGAGAATACGAGCCTGACCGATCCCGCACTCTATGACGGCTCGGCGGCCAAGAAGACCGACAAGCTGCCGAATTCCGAGCCCGCTCCCGCCGAGTAGCTTTCTACGGTTTGATGCTCGCGAGAACAAAGCAGGTTCTGAGGGTTGTCCTGTGGAACCTGCTTGTATTTTACTTCTTCTTCAGCGAGTCCATGAATCCTGAATTCAAGAAGTGCTACAAGGTCGGGACCTTGTTTATACTTGGTGTATCTGCGGTTTGGCTAGCATACGCTTGGGCAAAGGCGCGCTATCGGCGCCTCCACTGAGCGGCCATGACGATACCTCGAAGCTCCTGCTCTTTCGCGACCCTCGCCATGCCGCAGACGAAGGACGCCCACCTGCAGGCCAGGGAATGCCGGGCCCCTATTGCGAAGGCGTCCACCCCTCGGGCGCAAGCTCGAAGCTGCCGAAATCGAAGCCCGGCGCCACGGTGCAGCCGACGAGCGACCAGGCGCCGGTCGTCTCCGCGCTCTGCCAAGCATGGGGCGGCACCACCGCTTGGGGCCGTTCCCCTTCGGTGAGGGCGCTGCCGAGCCGGTGGGTCTCGATGCCGGAGGCGCCTTGGATCCGCAGGAGGAGCGGCGCCCCGGTGTAATGGTGCCAGACCTCCGCCGCGTCGATCCTGTGCCAGTGCGAGCGTTCGCCCTCGCGCAACAGGTAATAGATCGCCGTCGATGCGCCCCGCCCCGCAGGCGCCCCGCCATCGCGGAATGTCTCGCGGAAGGCGCCGCCTTCGGGATGCGGCTCCAGCCCCAGAAGCGCGACGACTTCGTTCGCGCTCGGCGTCACGACGCGTCCTCCCCGAGCATGTCCTTCAGCACCCGCACCGTCTCGTCCCAGGCCGGCGTGCCCGGCGCGATGAGCTCGACGTGACCGCCGGGCACCCGAACGAGCTGCGCGGCGTCGCCGGCTGCGCGCGCCTCCTGCGTCCAGCTCTCGCCCAGAGCCGGCGGCGCGATGCGGTCGTTCTCCGCATGGATGCTCACCTGCGGCACGCCGAGCGGCAGCAGGCGGTCGGGCGAGGTGTCGGCGTAAGGATCGGGCCGCTCCGAAGAGGGGGCGCCCGTGAGCGCTTCCCGCACATCGGCGAGGCAGGAGGGCAGGGTGACGGGCTCTGCCTCTTCGAGGTCGGCGAGGCCGCCCGTGCTGACGACGCCCGCAAGGTCGAGGCGCGAGGCGGCGGGAAAGGCGGGAACCCGCCGCGCCGCCGCGAGCCAGAGCGCGAGATGCCCGCCCGCAGAATGGCCGTATGCCGCCACGCGTCCGGTATCGAGGCCGAGTTCGGGTCCGCGCTCCACGAGCGCTTCGGCGCTCCTCGCGATGTCCGAGAAGGTGCCGGGATAGCCGCCGCCTTCCTCGTCGACGCCGCGATATTCGGCGTTCCAGACCGCGAGCCCCTGCGCCCGGAGCGCCTCGGCGGCATAGTTCATCAGCTTTCGGTCCGCGATGTCCTTCTGCCAGCAGCCGCCATGGATCATCAGGACGACGGGATGGGGGCCTCCGCCCTCGGGCAGCCACAGATCGGCGAGGTCGGTTCCGCCCGGGCCGAAGCGGACGGTCCGGGACGGCTCGGGCAGCGGACGCTCCGTCAGGTCCGGCCACGCCATCAGCTCCGGCGGCGCGTCTTCCGCGCTGCAGGAGACAAGGAGAGCGAGGCAGAGGACAGCGAGGAGGCGAATCATGCCTTCAGGGTCGGCGCTTGGATGCGCGGGCGCAACGGCCTCTCTCGGCGGAAGCTGCCGGGCGTGCTAGCGGGTGGTCATGCCGCCTCTTCCCGAAAGCCGCCAGGACGCGCTCGCCCTCGACAGGGACGACCCGCTCGCCGCCGCCCGCGACCTCTACGCGCTGCCGGAGGGGGTGACCTATCTCGACGGCCATTCGCTCGGCCCCGCCACCCATGCCGCCATCGAGGCGGTGCGACGCGGGGCGAGCGAAGCTTGGGCGAAAGGGCTGATCGGGTCCTGGAACGCCGAAGGCTGGATCGACCTGCCGCGCAGTGTCGCGGCCAAGCTCGCCCCGCTCCTCGGCGCAGCGCCGGACGAGGTCATCGTTACCGACAGCGTCTCTGTGAACCTCTTCAAGCTTGCCGCCGCGGCCCTGCCGCTCGCGAAGGGCCGCGTCCTCGGCGTCGAGGAGGACGAGTTCCCGACCGACGCCTATGTGCTGGACGGTCTCGGCGCCCTTGTGAGCTGCGAGGTCCGCCGCCTGCCCAGCGGCGGCGGGACGGAGTTCCTCGCCCTGGAAGGCGGGGTGCTCGTGCGCAGCGTGGTCAATTACCGCACCGCCCGGCTTGCGGACATGGAGGCTTACGAGGCGGCGGCGCGGCAGGGCGGCGGCCTCGTCGTCTGGGATGCGAGCCATGCCACGGGCGTCGTGCCGCTTCACCTGCGCGCGCGGGGCGCCAGGCTGGCGGCGGGCTGCACCTACAAATATCTCAATGGCGGTCCCGGCGCGCCGGCCTTCGTCTTCGTCGCGGAGGGGCTGGCGGGCGACCTCCAGACCCCGATCCGCGGCTGGTTCGGGCATTCGGCGCCTTTCGCCTTCGGCATCGACTACACGCCGAAAGAGGGCGCGGCCCGCTTCGCGGCAGGCACGCCGCCCGTCCTTTCCCTCCTCGCCCTCGATGCCGCGCTCGATGCCTTCGAAGGGAAGGATCCGGCGGCGCTCTGGGAAAAGGCCGGAATGCTCGGCGATCTCTGCACGGCCAGGGCCGAGGCGATGGGCTTCGAGATCCTCTCGCCCGAAGACAGGCTTGCGCGCGGCGGCCATGTCACGCTGCGGCACGATGAGGGCTATCCCATCGTCCAGGCGCTGATCGCGCGCGGGATCGTCGGCGATTTCCGCGCGCCCGACGCGCTCCGCTTCGGCCTCTCGCCGCTTTTCCTGAGCCATGCGGAGCTGTGGGACGCGATGGATCAGGTCCAGGACGTGCTGGCGAGCAGGGCCTATGACGACCCCGCCTTCCGCGTGCGGGCGGCGGTCACTTGAAGGCGGGCGCGATCATCGGACGCCTTGCGGGTTTTGTTCCCGCCGTCTAGCTGTCGGCTCACGTTCACACGCTCTCGGACGGACCATGCTCCAGGACAAAGACCGCATCTTCACGAACCTCTACGGCCTCCAGGATCCCTTCCTCGACGGCGCGAAGAAGCGCGGCGCGTGGAACGCGACCAAGGACATGCTGGACATGGGTCCCGAATGGATCATCCAGCAGACCAAGGAATCCGGCCTCAGGGGGCGCGGCGGCGCGGGCTTCTCCACCGGCATGAAGTGGTCCTTCATGCCCAAGGAGGTGAAGGACCGGCCCCATTATCTCGTGGTCAATGCCGACGAATCCGAGCCCGGCACCTGCAAGGACCGGGAGATCATGCGGCACGACCCGCACCTCCTGATCGAGGGCTGCCTCGTCGCGTCTTTCGCGATGAAGGCGCATGCCTGCTATATCTATATCCGCGGCGAATACATCTTCGAGCGCGAGCAGCTCCAGAAGGCGATCGACGAGGCCTATGAGGCCAAGCTGATCGGCCCTGGCAATATCCATGGCTGGGATTTCGACCTCTATATCGCGCATGGCGCGGGCGCCTATATCTGCGGCGAGGAAACGGCGCTTCTCGAAAGCCTCGAAGGCAAGAAGGGCCAGCCCCGCCTGAAGCCGCCCTTCCCGGCGGGCGCGGGCCTCTATGGCTGCCCAACCACGGTGAACAATGTCGAGTCGATCGCGGTCGTGCCGACGATCCTCCGGCGCGGCTCGGGCTGGTTCAAATCTTTCGGCCGCGAGAACAATGCGGGCACCAAGGTCTTCTGCATCTCCGGCCACGTGAACAAGCCGTGCAATGTCGAAGAAGAGATGTCGATCCCGCTCAGGACGCTGATCGACGAGCATTGCGGCGGCGTGCGCGGCGGCTGGGACAATCTCAAGGCTGTCATTCCCGGCGGCTCTTCGGTGCGCTGCATCCCCAAGCCGATCTGCGACGACGTGCTGATGGATTTCGATGCCCTGCGCGAACACCTGTCGGGCCTCGGCACGGCGGCGGTCATCGTCATGGACAAGTCCACCGACATGGTGAAGGCGATCGCCCGCATCTCCTATTTCTACAAGCATGAGAGCTGCGGTCAGTGCACGCCCTGCCGCGAGGGCACGGGCTGGATGTGGCGCGTCCTCACCCGCATGGCGGAGGGCAATGCGGAGATGCACGAGATCGACAAGCTGCTCGACGTGGCGGGCCAGATCGAGGGGCACACGATCTGCGCGCTCGGCGACGCGGCCGCGTGGCCGGTGCAGGGCCTGATCCAGCATTTCCGCCACGAGATCGAAGAGAAGATTTCCAATTACCGTACCGGACCGGCGCAGATCGCCGTGCCGCACATGGCGGCCGAATAGGCCGGAGAAGCAAGCAAAGCGCGGCGCCGCCCGCCCGGATCGTTCGGACGGGAGGCCTCAACCGGCAGACGCCGCGACGCAGGAAGCGAAGATGTCCGAGACGCGTCCAGAAAAACGTACGATCAAGGTCAACGGCAACGAGATCGAGGTCGATCCGAGCCTGACCCTCCTGCAGGCCTGCGAAGAGGCGGGCGAGGAAATCCCCCGCTTCTGCTATCACGAGCGCCTTTCGGTCGCCGGCAATTGCCGCATGTGCCTGATCGAGGTGAAGGGCGGGCCGCCCAAGCCCGTCGCCTCCTGCGCGCAGAACGTGAAGGACCTGCGCCCGGGGCCCGAAGGCGCGCCGCCCGAGCTCTTCACCAACACGCCAATGGTCAAGAAGGCCCGCGAAGGCGTGATGGAGTTCCTGCTCATCAACCACCCGCTCGACTGCCCGGTCTGCGACCAGGGCGGGGAATGCGACTTGCAGGACCAGGCCATGGCCTATGGCCGCGCGGGCTCCCGCTTCGAGGAGAACAAGCGGGCGGTCGAAGAGAAATATATGGGCCCGCTGATCAAGACGATCATGACCCGCTGCATCCAGTGCACGCGCTGCGTCCGCTTCGCGACCGAAGTCGCGGGCGTGAACGATCTCGGCCTCGTCAACCGGGGCGAGAACGCGGAGATCACGACCTATCTCGAAAAGGCCGTCGATACCGAGCTGTCGGGCAACCTCATCGACATCTGCCCGGTCGGCGCGCTGACCTCCAAGCCCTATGCCTTCATGGCCCGGCCCTGGGAGCTGCGGAAGACCGAGACCATCGACGTGATGGACGCGGTCTGCGCGCCGATCCGCATGGATGCGCGCGGCCGCGAGGTCATGCGGATCCTGCCGCGCATCCATGAAGGCGTGAACGAGGAGTGGCTGGCCGACAAGTCGCGCTTCGTCTGGGACGGCCTCAAGAAGCGCCGCCTCGACCGTCCCTATATCCGCGAGGGCGGCAAGCTTCGCCCCGCCTCCTGGGACGAAGCCTTCGAAGTCGTGCGCGCGCGCCTCGAGACGACTGCGCCCGAAAAGGTCGGTGCGCTGGCGGGCGACCTCGTCCCCGCAGAGGCGGTCAAGGCGCTGAAGGACCTGACCGACAGGATCGGCACGCCGCACCGCGACTGCCGTCAGGACGGCGCCAAGCTCGGCCTGCTGCCGGACGGCGAGCGCGCTGTGCGCTCCTCCTATGTGCTCGGCTCGACGATCGAAGGCATCGATCATGCCGACGCCATCCTCCTGATCGGCGCGAACCCGCGCATCGAGGCGCCGCTGGTCAATGCGCGCATCCGCAAGAACTGGCTTCAGCGCATGAACCTGAAGGTCGGCGTCATCGGCGAGCGCCGGGACCTGACCTATGACTACGAGCATCTCGGCGCGGGCCCCGAAAGCCTGACTGCGCTGGCTGACGGCAAGTCGGAC
>JACLAD010007721.1_pt1 | contig 30124 bp, 18 predicted proteins | sample 8027901 | NCBI WGS metagenome assembly JACLAD01 (sample SAMN15725071, study PRJNA655200) | protist metagenome | isolation source: fluorescence activated cell sorting (FACS) single amplified genomes of... | place: Spain: Blaines Bay Microbial Observatory, Mediterranean Sea | collected 2016-07-05 | reverse complement strand
GCCGGGCTCATTCGAAAACGGTGAGGTTGTCGAAGTGAAAGATCCTGCTGTGAACAACAACCGGTAACTATCCGGAAAAAGATCTTGAAGTGCACGGTTGTGGCAAAAAGCCACGATTTTGATCACTTTAGCGCTTGTAGATTTCTACAAGTTTCATTGACCCATTGTGCTTTAAGCCAGTTTAGTTTTTGTTAGATTAATATATAATATATATTAATGATATGATATATCATTTTATGATATTTTAAAAATAAGAGACTTTTCTTTTTTTAGAAAAAAATACGAGAGTGTATGTTTTTTTGTTTTTTATATAAATATTACACACACATACATACACTTTTTCCCCTTTTAAGTATCATTATTATCTTCTATCTCACGACTAAACACAATTTCAATTGTATCTTCATCGTTAATAGTACGATTCGTATAAATTCCATTTTTTCTCGGAATTGTTGGACTTTTGTACATTTTATATTTTACAAACGATGGTAAAGGTGGTAATTCTTCATCATCGGTTAATCTGACATCTCCTGCGTTCACATCAATTTTCACATGCGCAGATCTCTTTTGTTGTTTCTTTTTATTCCGTCGTCGGCCTTTCCGCTTTTTTAATGATGAGCTTTTTCTGGCAACACAATCATTTTGACTTTGAGTCTTACTATTACTACTAGCAATATTTGGATCTTCCAATCCTTCTGGTGTAATAAATTCAAAAGTACGACGGCGACGGCGACGGCGGCGACGTTGGTTTACACTTTTTTCTGGATTTCTCACTTCTACAATTATATCATTGCTATTTTTCTTCTTTCTGTTATGCTTCCTCCGTTTTCTTATGGAAAAACTAATTACATTTTTCGGTTTTTTATCCTCCTCATTATCATCTAAATTGATTAAATAAGGATATAAATATGAAGGCATAAAATATAAAATAAATATAAGCAAAAATATTTCAACTATGGAATAATATATCCAATCGTAAAAATCAAAAATATAGGGCCGTTGTATATACAAAGAACAAAAAGCAGCAAGTGCGAAAATACCGTGCGGTATTGTTGCAACTAGACTCAAAAATAGACGACATAGACTATCATCAGGGGGTGATATTTCTTTCGAAACACTACTACCACTATTTTTCTTTCCTTTTCCAGCAGTCTTCACCTGCTTAGCAGTATGCTGAATATTTTGAAGCTTATCGAGTCGTCTAAAACCAACGTGTATTAATAAAAATGGTCCGAGTGCTATCTGTACAAAACATAGGATCAGTTGCGCCAAAAGCGCAAAATAGATATCAGTCCCCATATTGACAGGCTAACAACAAAAACACTCGGAAAAATTATACTCTAGGCATAAATTTAAATCTTGTTACAAACTTATTCTTTTTTAATCATTTGACATTATTATAAAACTACTATCTTAGTACTATACTTTAATATATCGATTTAAAAATTGTAAGACTCCTAGTTATACGCAGAATAAGCCTTTTTGATTTTTTACTTGCAAATTTATAAGTCTGAAAGAATAAGAATAAATTAATAATCAGTTTTGATTATTACTATACATATATATATATATATTATATATATGTGCATATTACTATTAGTTTTAATAATGAAAATAATAATAGTAGTGATATTAGCCTTGTAAAGTATTATTTATAATAATGTGCTAATATAAATATCTACTGTTATTTTTTCAATGCTATTACAGGGAGTAGAGAAAATCTTAACTGGAAACTGGAAAACACTGGGAAACACTGGAAATTTTGTGATTTGGATATATGCTGACACTACGAAAATATGTACTATTTTTTTGGAAAATCTTAAATCTTACTTGAATAAACATTGAATCGGCGCACGCACTGACACGCACAAGAATGAACCATTGGCATACCATTGCTCTTTTTTCCTGACTCATCCTTGCCATCTTGTGCCAGGATTGCATCAAAAGCAAAACCACTCTGAAATATTGAAAAACTCTACCAAAAAACAAAGTGCAAAAAGCTATTTAACTGTATAATATCTAACTACCAGCTTATTAATACTTGGTATGGCACTATAAGAAACGTTATCACAGCATAGCATTATACTGTAATTCTGTATGACGAATTACAGCAGTGGATGGAAAAAAAAAAGAAGAAGAAGCAGCAGTTATTTTAAGAACAAGTTAAAGCCCGTGGGATTCCATAGTGTGCTGACCAATTTAAGGCACTGCCAAGAACAAAAGTTAATATAAGAGGGGAATAGCATGGGTCTTTTTATGTAAGAAAAAGACGAAAACAGTGATAATTCGGTGTTATATGACTGATTTGCCTATTTAAGTTATAAAATCCGAAAAATAGCTTATTGACCGTTATTTCATAAAAATTAAAAATTCACAATAAAATTTTTTGATTTAATCACATTGTAATCCGGCTCTGATTAATCATCAAAGTGTCCGTGAAATAGTTTTTCTAATCACTTTTGTTGTGGATATTATACTCCATTTAAACTGCGTTTTTCTTAATAGAATGGACTCATAATAATTTCGATCATCTCAAACTCAATCGCAAAAAAAAAAGTTGACACAAATAAATTTTCCAAAAGTTTTTTCTTGCTCCATCTTCTCGTCCATGTTCCATGCATGTGCATTTTTTATTTTTATCGCAATTTGTGCATTTGCAATAAGTATTTATTTATTTGTTTACATATACTATTTTAAATATTTTTACATACTTCAACAAATATATTATACTAAATATATATAGGGTACAAAAAACAAAAAGTCATCCGGATCGTCCGGCTCATCAAAAAAGAAAAAAAAAAGGTAAAAAAGGGCTAATAAACAATAGGGGAATATCATTAGCGTGTATTTATGAGTGTAAAATCTCCGATAAAATTAGACATTTATATCAATAGATTTTTTTGCATTTATCCTGCACGCTTTTGCGTGCAGCCCATGCTGTGTCCATGTTGAAAAATGTGAGATTTATGCATTTAGCTCAAAATTATCGGTTTTCATCAAATATTTCGGTCAAAAAAACAATGCTATTCTCATGTTATTTTAACTTTTAAGCAAACATGTGCCTGCCTTAAGCCGTAGGACTATGGAATCCCACGGGCTTTAAAGTGCAATAAATATAAGAATATTACAGTATATTATTTTTGCAGTATTGCAATTCTAAAAAACGATCTATTCACTTTAATCTTATCTTCATTGGTTTTGGTATTGTCTGTTTGGATGCCCAATGTCCGTTTCTGATTCAGTTGCGAAGACGCAAGCGTCGTTACAAAGATGGGAAAGAGTGCGCTCAATGTTTGGTTTAAAAAATGCATTCCGCAGAATTGCCCCAGATACAATTGCAACTGTAAGCTATCAAGCGATGCGAAAATTATTTGACTCTGTTGAAAAAGCAGACGATGGTGAATACCATGCGTTTGCAAATGCACTTCAAGAGTATGTCCCTTCATTTTTACCAGATATACCACTTGAAAATTACATAGCAATTTGTCGTGGTTTAGAACTTATTCGTTTTCAACCTGGTGAAATAGTCGTGTCAGTTGGGGACGTACCAGACGCTTGGTATTTTATAGTATCGGGTTCTCTAGATGTCTATAGAAATAATGATGATGCGAAAGAAAAGAAAGGTAAATTAGCATCAAAAAATTTTGGTAGTCATTTTGGTGAAATGGCTTTCTTTTCTAACGCTAAAAGAAGAACGGCGACTGTATGTAGCAGCCATATAACGAAAAGTGTTGTTTTAAAAGTTAGAAAATTTAAGTATGAAAAATATATTATGGCATTGCATAAAGACGAAGCAAAAGTTATGGAGAGGAAAGAATTTTTCAATAAATGCAAAATGTTAAAAAGTTTGACACCGAGTGGAACAATCCAATTGGCATATAGCGTAAAAGAACATAAATATGAACCATTTACAGAGATACGTGCGCAAGGTGAAGAATTCCATTGCATTTTTGCTATCATTTCTGGAAATCTAACATTTGTACATAAATTTCCTGGCAGCAAAGCAGCTGACATAACATTAGCGACGTTAGGGCCAACACACTTAGCTGGTTTTGTTGATTATATTAGTTGTAGAGCGTTAGATCCTCACTCCATTCCATACCATCGATGTGCAATGGTTACGGGGCGGAATGGTGCGCATGTATATAAGATTAGTAGCTTGTCTTTTTCCAATGTGATTATGTCAAAACTAGGGAATGAATTTTTAGAATTGGCTAAAATACGTAAGAGCTTTGAAATTATGAGAATTAGTAATGCAATTAAGCATCCAGATATTCGAGTGAACGTCACCATGCCAATGTTGGAAGCTTATGGATATATTGGTACACGGGCTATAGAAATATTAAAAGAGACACGGTCATCTGCAATGGAACAAGAATCGAAAAAGAGAGTTTTCAAACGAGCAAACGAGGCCAGGGGGGTTCATAAACAAGGATTAAACATGTTAAAGGATAACAAGAATGTAGTCAGTGAGGTAATAGCAAGACGCCTGAGATATGCATCACACTTGTATAAAGATGCTAGCGAACTAGCAATGAATGACAATATGGTAAGACGAAGTCAGATAGCCAAAAAATTATCAATTGACTGTATGATACCTGTACATAAACATACATATTATCAGAATGTTAAAAATAAAACTAAAGATTTTATTGAATTTGATGACGCATCTGTTCAGTTAAACGATGCGCAAGATAATATTTCGTCTTTAATGCGTTTAGAAAATATATGTAGGCCGCAACTAATATTTTGGACAAGGCTACATTCGTTTTGCTTTTACCATCATTTAAAAGTTGAGGAAGCAATATGCACAAGGAATATGAAATGGCTGGCATCGATTCTAAAGAAAGTATCACTAGACAAAGCTCATTTACATCGAAAAGCTAAATCGTTTAAAGTAGATAATGATAATAACAAAAATAGAAGAAGGGTTAATAGAAGAAGGGGTAGGTCGTTTTTTAGGAGAGATGATGGCACCACCAGGGAAAACGATATAAGAAATAAACCAGAGATTGCTATAGTTATCCCAAAGCATAAATCTGGGCATTCTTCACAGCATGGAAAATCAAAACAAACTCCATCAGATTTATTAAATGTTGCTAGACGGAAACATACAATCCTTAGGCCAAAACCTCCACAACAAAACCAAAGCAAATTTACTTCGGCTGAGTCTAAGCGTTTATTTGAAATTACACGCCGTGTATCAACATTTATGAAACAGGAAGAACATGCCATGTTTGAAACCCACCATGTTGTTCCAACACGACCTATGTATGATACTAGCCGCCATTCATCCTTTAGAGATGGCAGTAAAAGCTTCAGTCAAAGCAAGAAAACGCAGGGGGGAAATGAGAGAAAAACTGCTGTGAATCTTGGAAGGTGGTACTAAATCCTATGCATACATATATCATATATTAAAATGATATTTAATATCAATATTAAAATATGATATGACACATATCATATCTAGATATAATATGATTTTTAGAAACACACTCTTTTTTAATACATAGCTAAATCGTACAATTTACCCCTAGCCTTACGTTGGATATCAATTGCAGTTCTTTTTATTTCCAGCTCTGCTATTAATTTTGCATCTGCTCTTGTTGCATCGGTGTAAATTCTAAACGTTGAAGAAGGTGTATCGACCCATTCTTTTTCTGTTTCCTCTATTACTTTATTTAATTCTTCTTCCTCTTCTTTTATTACATGTTTTTCAGGTTGTACATTATGTCTATAAACATCTTCTGTTTCTATTTTTCTACCTTCTGTATCAACAAGACTGTAATAAACGCATTGGCCTCTCTCCTCATCTTCATCTAATTCCTTTGAAAGGTTTTTCCATGATGCATATTCCAGTCGTTTTTTTCGTTGTAACTCTTTAATTTCTGCTTCTATTTCATCCCTCAAATCTTCATCTAATTCTGGATCTTCTAATTTTTTTTTCGTATTTGAAATATCTTCCCCGGTTTGCATCATTTGATTTTCTACCTTATCCAATGCTTTCCTTAACTGTACATAATGTGGTATAATTTTACTTCGTATCGGAACAAATCCTAAGTTTCCATCAAATTGTTCCATTTCGATATGGAAACCCATTGAACCGTCTTCTCTTGTATGTAAACCTCCGGGCGGTAAATATACGCTGGAAAATAAAAAATCCTCCTGTTGCAATAATCTTGGATATTCCTTTGGGCGAGTGTACTCTTTTCTCTTTCTTTCTATTTCTAGCCTCCTTTTTTCTTTTTTTGCCCTACTGAATTCTATTTCTAGCTGTAATTGTTCCTCTGGTGATAGTTCTCGCTCCCCCTCCTCCTCGGTTGTTTTATCCTCTCCTAGTTCATTCTCGTCATATTCTCCGTCTCCTTCATTTTGTGTCACCTCACCTTGTAATTCAGCTGTAGCATCTTGTTGTTCTACATCATGAGGTGACTCCTCATATGTTTCTTCTTGTTCTGTGTATTCAGTTTCCTCGGCATGATATTCCTCAGCGGGTAATTCATCGGACATTGTTCAAATCTGAATCTTCTCTACTATGTATGTAGTTATCAAACATATCCATATGTATAGTATACACCTCTATTATTATATTATTACAAGTAGACCTTTTTGTGTCGTCGTTTATTTTGTTATAGTAGCATTATTATTATTTTTTTATTGTTTTATTATTATTGCGCTATCCTATTATTATATTTATAGCTGATACATCATTTACATTGTAATGTTGTTATCTTCTTGCTTCTAATGGTATAATACCTGGTACAACCATAGCTCTAGTACTTTAGCTCTACCAACAAGATACTATTGGTTATAAAAAAAGCTGTTGCAAGTTGCAAAGAGCAAATACAAAGAAAGAGTGCAAAGTATAACGGCTTTTAATAGGCACAATAGACGAAAAAATATACTAAATAGTATATGAACACAACTTTATTTATAAAAGGTTGTAAACACTTTATTTTTTACATTAATAATAACACCTGTTTAACCAATTTTACACACATTTACCAATCACATTGTGTGACAATTAAGTAAAGCCACCAATCCGTTTATTTAACGATTTCAAGACGCCTTTTCTATATTTTTTTACTTTGCGAAAATGTCGCTTTCCTGCAGAGAATGGCGAAGTGCTATCAAGATTGTCGTTATTGTTGTTATTATCATTACTATTGTTGTTATTGTTTACATATACAGGTGACCCTTCCCCTACGGAATATCGTATAATTTTGGGAGAACCATGTAGTATATTTCTATTTGGGGGTGCAACCGAACGTTTAGTTGGAGACGATCCAGCAAACTGATTTCTATTTGGTGAAGTACGTAAAGGGGAAGTATTTGGACTACTTTTGTTTTTTAACAGCTTTAAATTTGATCTTGCTGCTCGAACTAAATGGGGATTATCTTTTAAGTTTTGTTGTATAGCTGCCGGTGTTTTCGATAAAAGTTCTTCGTGCTGTTGATTCAATTGGAATCTAAGACTTTTTAGCTCATCAGTTATTTGATCCGTAGCTGTCACGAATTCTGTTCGCAATAATTCAGTCTCTAAACCATTTAACATTTCGATTCTTTTTAATTCGTCAACTGTTTGACTTTGATCAAAATGATTTCTTTCTACAGAATTATTAAAGTTATTATTGAAACGATTATTATTTGTTTTAGTAAATATTCTTTCTATTGTATTTGAAAAATTGTCAACATTATCATTAGCATTTTGTAATGCCGTTGCTCGTTCGTCCCAATATGGCATTTCGATACTGCGATCAATCCCATATTTGAATTTGCTGGTGGGAGATAATTTTCGGTTTAAATAACTACTGCGTTGATTTTTTATACTTTCCATTGGATCATATTTTTTTCTCATTTGTGACATGCGTTTTCTCCTTACAGCATTATTGTTATTGTTGCGTTTGGTTCGATTGAACTCTATGTTGTTGCTATTTTCATTATACATTGGTGGATTTGGTATTCTTCTGTGGATCGAAGTAGCTTGTGCTAATGGTAACCGCTTCGTATTTGGTGATATGTTGTTATGGGCAAGAAGTCCAGATGCAAGTACTTTCTTTGGTGGGCTAGCACTAGCACCTACTTTAGATAACCAATATCGCCCATTCGCATCTTTTCTGGTAATTAAATCTGGCTGGAAAGTACACTCTTCCATACCTTTTGGTTTTTCCATACGTTTTTTATGAAGTTTATCTTTTTCTTTTTGATCCTTCAACCCTTCTTTATATAATCTATCAAAACCACTATATTGTGAAAGACAACGCATTGGAACAATTCCTTCAATATCTCTAAATAGAATACGACACCAATATTTTGATTTTCCAACTCTTTTTTCTACAACTTTGACTTTGTCACCTGAGTCAACATTTAATGGGACCATTTTTTTATCATTGTTAAATTCTTCTAGTAATTTTACTTCCTCTTCTGTTATGGCGCTCCATTGATGCAAAATTGTTTCTATATGTATAGACGGTGTATTTTTTGCTTTCATGCGCCTATTACGATTGATAATAGGTTGGAAAGTACATTCACTTGTATCCTGCTTATTCAGCTCTTCTTGTCTTTTCCTAAATGCCATATCTCTTTTTCGCATCGCAGCATCATGCGACTTATACAATCTATTTAACCGCTTCATATCAGCATAGTGTTTCTTCCGCAGTGGTACGACTTTTTCATTGTTTGAGGAAGCTGTTTTACTATTCGGTCTGGAAGACTTCTTTTTATTTCTACTTTTATTATTTACAGGTGTTTTTTTTAAGCTGTTTCCATCAGTACCACCACTAATTACTATTTCCCCAGATGACATTTAAAAAAAAAAAAAAAAAACAACGCCCCTTCCGTAAAAAAAAAAAGGATAACAACGTCGTCACCGGGACAGAATAATGATTACGTACAATTATTGTATTTACGCTTCGTAGTCGATACGACAATAAATCTTTAATATGAACGATGTATATATTATAGTGTAATTAAATTATTATTTGTTTTTATTATGCACTTAATTTTCGTTTGTAAGTTGCTTAATAGTAGTAGTAGTACTCATCATACTACCAGGTATCCTGGTACTGTTAAAGTTTTGTCGTGGCCATTATAATTATTGTACGTAATCCAGCTTATAATGCTGTATAATACCAGTAGCTATAATGCTGTAATGCTGTAATAGCGTAATAGTATAGCATACGTAGCTCTAGCGGGCTAGCCCAGCTAGAGCTATCTATACCACCACCACAGGGCAGCTAGAGCTAGCTGGGCTAGCTCTAGCTCTAGCCAGGCTAGCTCTAGCTCAGCTGGCGGTAGCTAGCTCTAGCTCTAGCTCGTATTAGTATAGTGGTTATAGTGGTTATTAGTGGTTAGGCGATAGTATGGTGTAATAGTTGTGGTTTTATTGTAAATATATAGGCATGTGTACTTTTAACAATACGTGTGAGCCTGGTGAGTGATTTTACGTTTGGCGGGAAGTTAGGTTTTTTGGCACTTTGTATTTGTGTGTTTTTATATATATTCTTGTACAGTGTAATGTATAAGATTAGGAAAGTCATTATTGAATATACAAAGAAGCATGTTGAATCATTATTGTCCAGAAATCCATATACGTCAATACAAACATACATATATACATACATATATATAAAATATAAAATCTATATCAAATTTTTAAACACAGTATACGCGTCGTATATTTTGTTGAAGGGTATTTACTTTGATAATTCATCATCGCAATAACCACGGTTTTTAATAAAATATACAAACCAAAAAGTGGTATAAACAACTGTAGTTGTATTCAAATTACGGCGCTTATTTCTTTACAATCAATATGTCGTTACTGGTTGCGGAGACTGTCGTAGAATCAACCACATATGATGCGCTTACCAATGCTATTGAAGCTGTTGTTAAAACTCATACATTGATTGAATCAAAAAAAGTTGCGAGTGAAATTCAGGTCGTTTCAACATCTACAACAACAACAATAACAGATACGAAAAATAATGTAACAACAGAAAAAGAAACTTTGACAACGAATAATTTTGAAAAAAACAATGAAAAAAAGAAGAAACAAATGAAGAAAACCGCATCTATTGATAATAACGATGCACCTGTAATTACTATACGTATGTTAAAAAAAGTGGAAGCAGAATTGAAAATTATTTGTGAAGAAAGTCGTGAACGCTTTATTCCAGATGGATTGTTTTTGAAACTAATGCCCGCGCTGGATTACCTAGTCGAAGAGGCGTGCAAAACAGTATTATACCCGAGCGGTTTAAAAACGTTCAAAGAAACTCGCACACGCACTATGTGTGGTATGGAAGCTGTTATTATTATTTTGGAAGCAATAACTGCAAATGATATTGATAGCCGCATTATTGATCAAGATCGTATTGAACTATGTGTCAAATTATGTAAACATTATTTGACCAACTTGATTTTTCCAATTTTTACCAATTTATCAGATATCAAAAAAAAAGCTTGGCAAACGACTGTGTTCAAATGGACGCAAGAAATTCATATTGGCATTAGCGAGATGTTTGCATATTTGAAACACTTGGTTGATAAAATCCCAGTCACGGATTCGTTGCTTCTCCAGTTAACAAGTTTATCGATGGATATTTTAACGTTAGATGGGGATAAACTTTCTAAAGTAAAAGAACAAGTTAAAAATTTACAATTGGATAGTATCAGTTTAATGCAACAAATATTTTTTTCGCATATGCAACATCGTAATGCCATTTTCGAAGATATATTCGGTATTTTGCATAAATTGCCTGGATATCATAGCGGAAATAGCAGTGGTAGTCGACGAAATTTGCGTTTGTACAGTTTAATCGGTTTGCCAATTCGTCTAGCAAGTCCTGGTATTGATATTGAAAAAAAAAGAAATTCCAAACGAAATGAATATTCAAATGAACATATTATGATGGTCAGTGCATTAATTTTGCAATTAGTACATGCATCGTATATTAAACCAACTTTTTTGATTGATTATGGTAATACTGGTAAACGTGAGGGGGGGGAGGAAAAAGAAGAAGAAGAATTTGCTGAAAAAAATTATGAAAAGACAAAAAAGTTTAAAAAATATAAAGCAAACATGATGAAAATGACCGTAAAAGAATTGCGAAACGAATGTGAAACTAAAGAATTGAAAAAATCTGGGAAAAAAAAAGATTTACAACAACGTTTAATTAAATCGTACGATCCATCAAAAAATGAATCAAATATTAATAGCAGTAGCAGTGATGAAGACAGCGATGATGATGATGACGACGACGATGAGAATGGTGGAAGCGCCATATCAAAGAAAAATGAAGCGGCAAGGATAGAATCAAATAGTACGCCACAATATTTATTGCGATTTTTGAAAATACTTGTAGCAAGATCATCAATGTCTAACAGTCGTGGTGCGGATGATAGTTATCGTCGATTTTTGTCTAACTTTGTCACAGATCTATTGCGCGTAGTAACAAGAGCGGAATGGCCAGGGGCTGAAAAAATATTAACCATTTTAACAAAATTGCTCACAAATGTTACAAATAAAGAAAGGTCCTCTTTGAGTGAAGCTTCAAGAAAAAGCGTGGATGCATCTTTTCGTAATTTAGCAATTGAATTGCTAGGTAAAATCGCATCGATTGTAAAGTGCAGTATTGATTATTTGGAGAAGAACAAATTGACTTTTCCCGTTGAAATATTTACAAAGAATTATAATCCTTGTGGTAATCCTGGTGATCCAGGGGAGACATGGGCATGTGTTTGTGGCATACGAGGTAAAGGTAAATACGAACAAGTTCTAGAGATGGATTGTGATTCATGTCATCGTTGGCATCACGCACAATGTCATGGATATTACAACCAAGACGATATAGGTGACGTGTGGTACTGTGACGAATGTCGGATTTTACAAATGTTACAAAAACAGCGAAACGCCATGAAACGTCGACATAATCTTAAAACTGGGCAACAAATTGTTGATCCTGTCTTAAATAGCGAGCACAATGAAGAAAATGAATTTAGTAATGCTTTAAAGGATATTCAAAAAACGCGTGAAGCTATGTCAAAATTGAAAGAAAACCTTTCGAAAAAAAATGAAAACGATGGTAGTGATGATGACGAAGGCGACAATAGTGATGCAGAGCATGATGCAGACGGAAAATTAATTCAGTTAGATGATGATTTGTTGAATAGTAGAAATTTAGTAACAGATCGACAATTTATTTTAAATCAGCTGCATCTAAACAGATTAACAATCGATGCACAAGATGATGAAATCTATAAATGCACACGACAATATACAATTGAAAAATGGTATCACAACACGGAAAAGTTGGAAGAACGAGAAATCTATATGATTAATTGGAATTTACCAGATGAGTACAATCATGAACGTGTAGTAATGACAAAAGGTGGTCGAAACAGCCGTAGAAACGAAAAATTGATGGAGGATGAACTATATCGCCACGTGACACGAGCACCGACATTGACTACCAGAGCAAACATTATGATAGCACTTGAATTGGCATGTATAAAGCCCTTATTTCAAAGCTCAAGTAGATTGTTGAAACATGTATTGCAATCCTTCGCGGATACAAGCGGTGGTTTTCGCGCCCGCGCTATGAAGGCACTTGCAAATATTGTTGATGCAAACCCAACTCTGATTGGAGAGGATGATTTTGAAAGTGCAGTACGCTCACGCTTTACAGATAGCTCGGCATCAGTTCGACAATCTTGTGTAGATTTAATTGGAAATCACATCGGCAACAATCAGAAATTTGCATTAAAGTACCATGATCATTTAATTCGACGTATGCGTGATAAAGCTGTTAGTGTTCGCAAATCTGCAATCAAAATATTACAGAATGTATTGTTAAATATTGGATCTTACCAACGACGTACCGATATTATGCTTGCTTTTGCTGAGCGAATGAATGAACCGACAGAAACTCATGAAATTAAGAACAATTTAGTTATGGCAACTTTTGAAAAATTGTGGTTCATTGATTATTCCTCCAGTATTAATTATTCTTTAAGTCTGGATCATAGTACAAGCTCTGGCAGCAGTAGTAAGCGAAAAAGCAAAAAATCGAAGAAGGAAAGCACGACTATATTTACGAAAAAATATTTACAAGCTGAAAACATGTACTCAAACCGGATTGCACATGATATAGTAAATTTTATAGCACACTTGACCGGGGGCTTTGACTGGGTTATTGAAATGGTGAAAAAGGCATTAAAAAGCGATGACAAAGGTTATGTTACAAGTGGTGGCAATAGTGGAAGCAGCAGTAATGGTAGTAAAAAAAGACGAAAAACCAATAGCAATAAAAATAGTGACAGTTCTGAAGCCATTCTTGATGCAAATGGTAATAATAATATAGTAAAGCAACATTTATCAAAAATTTCTACCGCTTTAGTTAATGGTTTATTGGTACTAGATGCTGGTGAGACGCTACACATTTTTAATATTGAATTCGATATGAAATTTAATAAAACGATTTTGAAACGATCCATTTTTGCCACGTTGCGTGTATTGGCTATGTCTGAGCCTCAATTACTTTTACCGCATACTTCGTCCTTCTGTATTTACTTGAAAGGTGATAGTGAGGAGGAAACGCGAGATAATAATGAAATCATTTCCAATGCTGCCTTAATATTAACAGAATTAATGCCGGCATGGAAAACATGTGACACAAAGGTAATCGAAGAGCTTGAGGTAGATTTACAAAATATTATATACCGAAGACCACCTCATGTTTGCCGATGCGCAGCAAAATGTTGGAAAGCATTGCATTCACTTGGAAAAGTAACTTCTAAGCGAATTGAGCAAACTGCAATGGCATTTTACAATGCCCTTTGGCAATATCGTCTATGTGAAACAATGCAGGGCGTTTCGATTCAGCACCAAGGATCCGTCAATCGTTCTTTGAGCAATATTGGTTTATTATGTCAAACATATGATTTTGACGACCCAAAACGTACACAAACAGCACTGTTGCGGCCAAGAGAACCAGTAAATCCAAATGATGACGATGATCATATCATCCTAAATTATGGCGGGGGCATGTTAGTTAAAGGTCACACAACCAAACAAGTATTGAACATGTACATGCATTATTTGACTAATGGCATTGCCAGGGGTTATGATAATGGAAACTGGAGAATCAAAGCTATTGAAGGCTTAGGTGCTGTATTTATCCGTCGACCAAAGTACATGTTGAAGCCAGGTATATATGCAGACGATGGCGATGATGATGACAGTATGACTGGATATGCCGATGATAATGAGCAAATGACCATATCCGAATTAAATAGCAGATATACCCCTGGCCCACGTGATATTATCGAAAATACTTTAACAAGTAGTAATGGCGATGTAAGACGTACTATGCTACTAACGCTGTGCAGTATTGTCGAAGAAGAGGAACGTAGAATAACGGAAGCCCATCGTTTAGCTGTAGAAAATCCAGATGATATAAATTATGCGGATCAAGTGTATGGTGATCAAGATGGTGATTCTAGCATTGCAAGTGCCGTTATACAAGTTCATCAAAACAAATTTCGGTCAATGTTGCTCGATGATGATCAAGAAGTTCGCTCAATGTGTGTGACTTTAATATCTACTTTATTACGTCAAGGAATGATGAATCCATTGCCATTTATTATACCATTAGAGGTGTTGACTAGCGATAGAAACACGGACATAGCTCGCATGGCGTTCCGAGCTGTCTTAAAAATTGAGGAAAAAGCATCTTCACATGTATATGGTAAATTCGTAGATTCTGTATGTGCATCATTTTATTTTCAAAGACGGGTTTATGAAAATGTAAATGCAATCAGCGATGAAAACATTATTGATGAGGGTGAAAAATCGAGTGGAAGGCTTGGGTATAGTGGGTATTTATCATTGTTCTCTCGTTTATATACAAAAGTTGTTCAATGCACCGAAAATGGTAATGCTATGAGGGCTAGAAAACAGTTTTTTGATAATATAATAAACATTTTCAAACCGAAGTTGCAAACGTCGAACCAGCGAGATAAAAACAAGAGTAACACTATGATGGTAGAACAGAGTCCAGGGCAAACCTTTACTGCTACTACTACCACGACTACTACTACAGTAACCAGGTCGGGTAGAATTAGTAAAAGTACTACGGATAACAACAACATGCCACCACCACCACCGTCTGTAAAGCGTATGCAGCATTCTGTTAATGGTAAATCTGAAGAGACAAGCATGTCCAGAACAACTAGTTACAATATGCATGATCATGATTCAATACCTTCTCAATATTTACTACTTTTTCTAGGTGAAACATTGGCTTCGTTGCCTTATAAATTCGAGGAGGAGCCGTTATATTTAATATATTTGATCGATCGAGTATTGACGATACATGGTACAAACACAATCGATCATGCGAATACATTGTTGAAATCTCGACGAGCGAATGACTCTTATCTTCAAGCAGACTTAGAGGAGGTTTACAGCTCTATGTATGGTTTGATTGTGTTGTTTGAATTACGAAAACATTTGAAGAAAATTTTCCACTTGACTGCCACTCGCATTAAAAAATTTGATCAAAGCGCGCCTTTGCGGGAAGAAAATCCACCAGGAAAATCAATCGTGCACTCAATTCCAACTTTCCGAACGCCAAAAGATTTGGACGGTATGACCAAAAAGTCTGCACGTGCACGTTCAATGAATTCAATGATTGGAAATTTAAAACGTTATGTGGACGAGATTGAAAACATGGGATCGAAATATTTGAAGAAAATTTCTCCTAAGAAACGAAAAGCAAGGAAAAAGAAGGTCGTTGGCAGTAACAGCAGCACAAGCAGACGAGGTCTCATTAATGATGGTATTGGAAGTAGTAAGCCTACTATATCGCGTAGCAGTTCTAGTAGTAGTAGTGGCAACAGTAGTAATATTGGTAAACGTAAACGTTCATTGAAATTTGATGATACTGGTGACACAATGGATATTGATAGTAATGATGATGATGAGGAGGAGGAGGAATCATCAAGTGAGGAGGAAAGTAGTAGTGGTAGCAGCGGCAGTGATGAAAGTAGTGAAGAAGAGAGTTCATCTAGTTATGAGGAGGAAGAGGAGAGTAGTGATAGTAGTGATTCAGATTAAAAAGAGACTTTTATTTTACACGACACAAATATTATATTTTAATATAATATCTGGGGATACAAAACCGAAATATCGCTTTTGTCCTTTTTCCCAAAGCATTTACAGAGAACCACTCTAGAACACTTTTTTTAATTTATTTACGCACAAAAAAACACACGCTTCCTTAAAATTCAATCTGTAGCATCCCAATATCTACTATCCTCATTATTCAATTTATACGCGCTAACATCATCACCTATATGAAATGTCGTCTCGTGTTCGAGACACGCAACACGCAAACCTCTTTGATAATATTGTAATGAAAACACCTGCTCGAACAAAGCATCGTCAACATTAAAATATAATTTTTTATTTCTAATTCTATTTAAATTCCAAAAAGATGGTTGATTTGAAAATCCAGGCCATGCCAAATATTTTCCATTTACTACCATTGGCATACCACTAGTTGTTAACTCAAAATAACCAAATTCATGATACCGATATTGTAATTGCTTTTTATTTACATTGATATGTCCGAATGGCCACCTTTACAAGGTATTACGTTTGCTAGATATTAAGAAAGACTGCCAAGTAAAAAAGTCAACAAAGAAAATAGAAAATAATCAAATAGCTATATGGCAAAGATTCATAAATTGGTTACGTGGGATGCTTTATTTACCTATTGATACTGATGAAAATGAACGGCAAGCGACGAGGAAAGATTTTCGACAAAAGCTTGTAATAATTGGAGAAGCTTTGAAGAAATATTCTTCGGATGTAAACTCTAATAAAAGAAGAAAAAAAGGAATATTGTAAAAATTTGTATTTTTAACATATAAATAGCATTAAGCTATTGTAGTATTCCTTATAGTTACACCTTCTTCCCAGAAAAAAAATAAAAAAAGATTAATTAATACAATATATATATACATTTTGTAAAATAAATTCTTAGGTAAGTGTTTGTGTGTACTATATATATATAATCTTTTACTGTTATTTTTCTCAGTTTAATATCATTTTTTATCTTCTTTGTTATTTATATTATTTTTTTAAAAAAATAGAAAAATTTACAAAAGATACGATAAGTAAATAATAATGTCAACATTAAAAGAACTTGCTGCACAACAAGCTAATAGAAGAAATGATAATAAAAAAATATTAGAAGAGAAAAGAAAAGTGATGTATGCATGTGCTGCGGCTGCTAATCAATCCCTGTTGTCTTCGATTAATGATGGTGTTGCACAAGTACATGAAAATGAAAAACAATTGGAAATTGAATCAAAAAAATTGCACGATGAAACAGCATTATTTGTGAAACAAACCTCACAGTGGTTAAATATGTATAAAAGATTAAATAATAGTATGAATGACTTAGGTGATGTTGAGACTTGGGCGAAACGGGTACAAGCAGAGATGAAAACAATTGCTTCCTCGCTTGAATATGTAACAAAAGTGGAAGATAGGAATAGTAACAACAATGATAACAATAATACCGATGACAATAATGTAAGTGATACAATATGATTTATGTATATATATACATGGATGAGAAGATATTTAACTCTTTTTTTCTATGCGATAAGGATATAGATAGGATTATAAATCAAAAGCGTATGATATATGGTGCCTTTGACTAATATCTTGTGCGTAAAATTAATCATATGTAGAGATGTAAAGACTGCGAAGATTGTGTGGCGGGTGTATTTTGTTATATTAACATTAATATTGTGTATTTTAATTATATGATAAATTAATAAAATGTTTATTTTTACAAAAAAACATTTATATGTCGCGTGTTGCTTTTTAATATTTGTCCACTCTCCATATACACACTTTTCATTAATTTTATTCGATGATTGATTTCATTGATGTTGTATCATATTTATCACTAAAATTTAATAAATAATTATAAAATATATTTCCTATTTATTACTTCTCCTCCTCACACATATATCATATATACTATATATGAATCCAATTCTATTGAAAGTTTTTACACGATATATATATATATATATGTAATATATATAACGTATTCTAATAATTTAATCTTGGTGTTGATGTTTCAATCCTGCATTTAATGCTAATTTTTCAATAACATCTTCATTTTTTTGAGTTCGTCGTTCCAAATTTGCCATTTGTTGCGTAACAACCTCTAATTGTTTTGCAATAAATCCTAAAGCATTTGCAATATTAGATAGATCCGCTGCATTATTGTCATTACTACTGTTGTTATTCTGTTCTGCTACAGGTGGTGCAGGTGGTGCATTTGGTTTACTACTTGGGACAGGCGGTGCAGGTCTTTTTGCTTTATACCTAGCTGCTGCGGTTTTTGGCCTTTGTTTGCTGCTTCTTGTTCTATTAGTTGTTTTCTTTGCTTTTGCTGTCGTACTAGAATTTTCTGAATAGTTGTTGCTATTTGTATTTTCTTGTCCAGCATTACCAGCAGTAGCAGAGGAGGATGGACGATCGAAATTGGTACGCCATACCATAACGATATTATCACTTGCAGCGGATGCAAAGAAATCGCCATTTGGACTAAATGTAGCACTATTTGCACCAGCTTGATGACCTTGCAAAGTGTACATTAAATGGCCTTCTCTTAAGTCCCATATTTTCAATGTATTGTCACTACTGGAACTAATTAAGAAGTTACCAGATGGATGGAAACGAATTGAATTTACTGAATCTTGATGTGCATCGTAATGTTGAATCAACGTATTTGATCTTGTATCCCAGATTTTAATAGTTTTGTCCATTCCACAACTTGCTAAGCATACATTGGATGGATGGAAAGCAACACTTGTTACCACATCGGAATGCTCATAAAATGTATTTAAACATGTATGAGTAGCAACATCCCATAATTTCGTCGTTTTATCTTCACTACCAGATGCAACTTTTGTACTATCTGGGCTGAAAGCACCTGTACGTACCCAATTTGAATGCCCTGTAAATGAACATTTGAATCGTTTTGATGGCAAAGACCATATTTTCAATGTTTTGTCATCTGATGCCGTTAATAATTCGCGGCCTGATGCGGAGAAGGATACACTACGAACTGCAGACGTATGGCCTTTCAATACACTTGAATCACCTTTCACATTTGGTAACCAGATACGTACGGTTTGGTCATCGGAAGCAGAAGCTAATAAACGTCCAGATGGCGAATATGCAACATCATTTACTGCACCAGTATGCCCAACAAAACGATATGCGCGCAATTGTGGTCGGAAATTCCAAACCATAACAGATCCATCCTCAGATCCACTAGCTAACTGTTTTAAATCAGGTTTAAAAACAACCGAGTTTACAGGTCCTTTATGTCCACGAAAGGTACGTTCTAAAGAAGGATCAAAATCTTGTAATACACCAGTTGATGCACTGGTTTTATTTTTTTCATTCATATACATAGATATATTTCCATGTGCCTATGTATTATTATTATGATTTATTTTCAGAATATTATGGTTAGTTCATGATTTAATTATAGATATATATTATTGATAGATACAGATAGAATATAGTATTGGAATTGTGTTGTATTAAAAAAAAATACACAATAATCTTCGTGTTATGTATACATATGTAGATTACTTACATTTGAATGTCCTAACGCTCGAGATGAATTGGATGATTTCATATTTATTTTTTAAATGTATAGTTTTAAAAAAGTTATTTGCTAATAGTTGAATATTTGTTTCTACTATTTTTAAATCTAGTAATATGAATGTGTTATCTTGTTTGTTTGTATCTCTTTGTAGATGATATATATATGTATTATACATATATATATTGTATACTAGTGTTGTGAGATGTGAAATTTAAAACACTAGCAGTTAAAAAAATAGGAGGTACATAGCATTACAAATTCAAAAAAATTTTATAATTTCACCGATGATTTGCACATTTTAATTTCCAACATTTGTGATTTGTGTCTGTGATTTCGATGTTTTAAGGTATTTTAAGGTATTTTACAGCGACGTTGATCACGATATCGTTTAGCCAAAGGACAACATATTAAACCAAAATAAACCGCATTTCCATGTTCATCTCGATATATACATATATTGTGCATCTTTCGATTTGCAACGTACGCATCATCATCCTCTTCTTTATTCTTTTTTAAATTTATTGGATAATTTTTTGTTCCCATACTACCATCACGCTTCAAAAATTTTAAACATACAATGGCTGCATTTTTTGGTAAAAATGTACCACATAACAATGAACATTTTCAAGCCATGGGTGTTTTTGAAACACCGTTTTTGGGCCATGTAACATGCGCCGGAATTTCATCACATTAAAAGACATTTAAGTGAAAACCAAATCTGCCAATTTTGTTTGTGCAATTTCTAATACTACAATGCTCGCGTTGGAGTAAAGAGATTTCCAAAATCTAATTGATGCACCATTTGACAAACCAACTTCACCAATGCGTATGTCCCCCACACTTATCGGATCCGGATTTTAGGCACTTACAATTTATCAAGTTCCATGGTTTGTTGTTACCAACAACACCGTCCAAATGCTCGACATTTTGTTCTGCCCATACCTTCGGGTTGAATGCAGCGAGAACGACACGACCTACCGCAAAATGTCTTTTATCCTTTCCATCAGCTAATACTAATTGGACAATATATCTTTCGATTGTTTGTGTACCTTTTTTGTAACGTGCAGTTTGTTCAACTTTCTTTATCACAGTTATCCCACCATTTCTTTTACGAAAACGATCTTGATAAATGTTGCCATTTACATCTGCGTATGTCGGTTTGACATTTAAAATGCTGTGCGTTCCAGCCATTACACCGTAACCTTGCATACAAGACACGAAATGGATTGACTTTTGATGTGCTTCTTGAATTGGTAAAAAACGGTGGCTCAATATTGGATCGTGGCATGGGAGTTACACAATATATTAAATCTTTGAAGCATAAAAGTATTGTCGTAAATGGCAAATCGGAAACTCCTTCAGAAACGTTTACACGTTTAAATGGTGGTGTTCATACAAGACACAAAATGGATTGACTTTTGATGCAATTCTTGAATTGGTAAAAAACGGTGGCTCAATATCAGATCATGGCACAGGAGTTGGTACACAATATATTAAATTTTTGAAGCATAAAAGTATTGTCGTAAATGGCAAATCGGAAACTCCTTCAGAAACGTTTACACGTTTAAATGGTGGTGTTTCTGCATACAAGACACAAAATGGATTGACTTTTGCTGCACTTTGTCAATTGGTAAAAAACGGTCTCTCAGTAATTAATACAAGCCAATATTACATACAGTACATGTTGGTACACATCTCTCTATTTTCATGTACCTTATTAGGGTATATTCATAGCATGTAATAGCATTGAATATATATTCCATGCTGTGTTCATACTGATCAACCACACCACACCGACCTTATACCAGACCTACTGTATCAACTAAAAAAAAATGAATTGATTGACGACAAGCTAAAGCCTGGAAAGCCAGCTGGGCAACACAACACAACACAAAGAAGTAGTAAAAGATATCAACAACAAAAAAAGCACCACAAGATCATCGATCAATTGACTATTTTGTATGTCTCAGAGATATGTGTGTGTAAAGGTGTCATAACTATACATATATATATATACATATATAAATCCTTCCATATAACAACAACAATAACAACAACAACAACAACCAAACAATTCAATTTTTATCATGGCATCAATATCCTCCTCTTCCACAGATAACAATAATACTGAATTCCCAGCAAGTTCAGATAAATATGGTGAAGTTGTATTTAGTGGTGGTGCATCATGGAGTATGACAGGTAGAACATCTGCTACGAAAGAATTTGATGGTGTTCCAGCGGATCAAATTTTATTATCATTTCATCGTTTAAAACCAATGATGAACATTCCAATTTCAAGGGTTATTTGTGGTTCAAATGCAAACCATAGCATACTCCTTGATTCAAATGGTTTTGCATATACGTGGGGACGAAATGAATTTGGTCAGTTAGGTCTAGGTGATACGACAAACAGATATAATCCGGTAAAATTAAACCCAGGAGCAGACGGCGCGATGGAACGTTTTCGTGCTGGTGGAGTCGGTTTGGGCCATTCCATGCTTGTCACTGTTCAAGGTCAGATTTACAGTACGGGTTTAAATACAATGTATCAACTCGGTACGGGACGTAAAGATCAAAAATATGAATGGACGTTGTTGAAAGATTTAGGAGCAGATGTTAGAGAAGTTGGTTGTGGAAAAGATTTTTCCATGATGCTCGATATTGATGGTAAAATGTATGCATGCGGGTCCCCAATGTATGGACAACTTGGCAATGGAACAGATGGCAAAACGTTGGAAAAAGCTGGAAAATATACTTATGAATGCTGGAAACGGTTTGGTCGTATTGCAGAATTAGCTGGTATTGAAATCAAACAATTTAGTGTTGGTACAAATCATACGGCTGCAGTAGATGTACATGGTAAAGTGTATACGTGGGGATTTGGTGGATATGGTCGCCTTGGGCATGGTCATAATAAAGATGTTATGATACCAACACCAGTGCCTGATTTCAGTGCAGATGCACCACCTCGTCCGCCTGGCATACCAGATTTTATGTGGAAAGGTCGTAGCAATGTTAGACGTGTTTTAAAAGTTACTTGTGGTGCACAATGTACATATGCAATTGGCGCTACGGCTAATGAATTATATTTTTTTGGTATCACGAGACAATCTGGAGAAGCAACAATGAAACCACAGTTGGTAGATGGTGTCTCAGGATGGCGATGCACAAGCGTAGGTTGTGGTCAAACCAGTACTATTTTAGCTGCATCATATGGAGATCCAGCATTGATTACCTGGGGTGGGTCACCTACATGGGGTGAATTAGGCTATGGCGATAGCAAACCAAAATCAAATACACAACCAGATACAGTTGATTATTTAAAAGGGTGTACAATTTTGGATGTTGGCATGGGATATGCTCATTCATTGGCAATTGTGAAATATAATAATCCTGGTAAAAAAGCATTAACGAAATTAAAGGTATTTGATCCAAAAGAAGTGGCGGGTAGTATTAGTATTAGTAGTAGTAGTAGTTCAAGCTCGAGTACGAAAAAACGCAAAGAAACGGATGATGATGAAGGAAAAAAGAAGAAGAAATCAAAAAAAGCATAAATTCATTGGCGCGTTATAAGACTCTAATATGGACTTGTTTTGTTTTGATGTGTGGGAAAGGTAACACGCAGAAAAAAGTCTTTTCAAAAATATATATATTGTGATATGTACACATGATAAAGTAAAATAAAATACAAAGCCTCGTAAAAAAGTACGAAATGACATATACGAGTTCGTACGAGCGCGTATATAAAAAAATTAAAAAGAAACGGTATATTTTGGTTCTCCCGTCCGTAAAAAAAATATATATATATATCATAATGTTTTACGTATGTAATGTCTTGTTTTACTTTCCTGCTTGTGTATCCAAATACTCTCTCCGCTCTCTCTCTTCTCGTGGTGTCAAAAAAAATTTAACTCTCTCCACACTTGATTTTTTCCTTTTTCATGTCCCTCAGATTTTGCATTGTTTTTTTGCGAGATACGCGTAATATTTTTACAATATATTACACGAACTTCTTCTTTCCAAAGAAACGGATGGGTTTGCAGTCAATGCATTCAAACAGACATATGCAAATAAGACTTCAAATTGTACTTGTTCTAACGATGCTTTTTTAAGAAAAGAATTTGATGGTAAATATTTTATTGAAAGAATATGCTTATCAACATCTGGCGCTTGCGTCTCAATAATATCTTTCTCATTAATATCAAAAAGATCACTACTAATACTAATACTACTACTGCTGCTGCTACTTCGACTAATTTTGCGTCTTTTGGCTGAAGGAGATGAAACTAAACCACCATCTTCGTCGTCGTCGTCATCATCATCATCTTCACTATCAATACTCGGACCTTTTTCTGCTTGTGCTTTTAATGCTTTATTCCTTTGATTTCTTAAATCTTCCATATATTCTATCATTTCTTTCTTACTCTCATTTGGCAAATGTCGAACGATTAATTCTGATTTTAAAACGTTACAAAACTGATCCACTAATTGAGCTTTGCATGCTTTCTCAACTTCTTTATAAAGCATCTCCCGCCTGTCATTTTTTTTTCGAGGAATTTTTTTAATATTATATTTTGTCTTTAACTCTGTATATAGTTCTTTGTGGCTATATTCTTCCAATCTCTCGTCCGTAGTCATGAAGCGTAATCCATGGTCATATCCTTGCCCAATGCGAAAATTATCACTTTCCTTTAACATTGCAGCTGCTAATCTGTCTTCTAATACTTCACGTCGAATATCTGTCCGTTTCACTTTTTCTTTTTTCTCCAACAATTGTCTTGCTAATTCTTCAATGGAATATAAAGTTAAATCGTCACCGATTGCATATCGTAAATGTGCTTGCCGTTCCAATTTTTTTAAAAACTCAACCCGATTTCTTAGTTCCTTTATATCATCCGTTGGTGAGACAATACCTAAATATTCCAACTTTTCTTTGAATTGTTCAGCAACAACTTTTAACACAGCTTTTTTCTTCTTATTTGGACTTTTAATACTTTTTTTGCCCATCACCTGAAGCACTTCATCGCATGCTTTTGAATCTAATTTTTCAATGGATTTTTTTGACGATGTTGGCAAACGGAATGTAACTGGAGAATCGGTTTGAAATTCATGTACTTGTGGGACAGATATAAATAATGTGTTTTTCTTTTTTTGAACACTACTTGTAAATGTTGAAATATACGAACCACCTGGTGTATATTTTCTCTTTTTATTTGTCTTCATGATTGATTTCGGTGCTTGCCTTGATCTACTAGGATTGAGATTTGAAATATTTGGTCGTGGACTGAAACGTAATGTAGTGGTAGTAGTACTGCTGCTACCATTGGAATGATCATCTGCAAAGGTTGCCATATTGTATATGTAGTAATAATAATAATAATAATACGAAATATTTGAAAATTGAAAAATATATCGAAAAAAAAAAATGAGGTCTATATATATTATTGCCGTGATATTTAAATGATATATTATATTATATATATATATATATTAATTATTAAACACTTGATATTTATTTGATATATTTGATATAATATTCTTCTTTTCTTTGAATGTATATTGTATTAGAGACAGATGGAGAACATTAGTAGGATTAAATATTTTTAAAAGTGGGGGGGGAAAGGAAAACGATAATGAATTTTGAATTGGTACCTTTACCTTGTAGGTATTACCAGGTAGTATTATATAGACTAATAAATTACAATAATGGTGTGCTATTAATAATAATTTCAATAATGATGCAGCAAAATAGCAATGCAGGTTTACGAGCCAAATATGCATCACTCGGCAATCTGGCAATGTTAATGTGCAAGAAAATTCAATCTCTCTCCTCTTTGCCTCTCCTCAAAAAAAACTAAAACAAAAACCCCAAAAATTTCATTTCGTTTTAAGGGATTTCAAATATGAAAAAAAATCTACAGTTTAAAATTATTATTGTTGCAATAATATTGTTGATTTTATTTGAATGAAAGAACAATGTTAAAGAAGATGAATGTGTGTGTGTGTGTGTGTGTGTGTGTGTAAACTAGGTGAAGATATATTATTGTATTAACTAGAATACAATACGAAGCATGTCGTCAATGGTAATAGATGATAATAATCATGATGATGTAATAACAATAAATAATAATAATCAACAAATAATACCAATTAAATGTTTAGTTTTGGGGGGAAATGGCATGATGGGGTCTGATTTTATTTATCATATGAAAACTATTGTACAACAAAAATATAAAGACAAATATCAATTTAACATTACAACATTGAATCGTGGAAATCATTATTGGGATAGTCAAGAACGAGTCGATCCATTTATTGTAGATAAAATCATATGCGATCGTAAAAAAATTAAAAAATATGGAGAAAAAATATTTGTAAATAATAGAAAATCATATGATTATGTAATTGATTTTTCAGGATATAAACGAAAATTTGTAAAATATATTATTAATAACGGTCCAGATATTAAGAAAATGTATATATTTATATCTACAGATTCTGTATATGAAGTTTGCAAGCCAATGACGAAGAGTCCTATTGTTGAAGATTGTGCAGTAAGGCCAAAAGATAAAATAGAACAAGAAAAATTAAATGCAAAAGATGATTATGGTAATGATAAATTAAAATGTGAAGAATATCTACGTTTATCAACAACTTCAACAACAACAACAACCACCGCAAATAATAATAATAATCCATTTAAATACTTAATATTACGTCTACCAGATGTTATTGGACCACGTGATAATACAGATCGATCATTTAATTATTTCTTATGGTTACGCACTCATAAAGATATTGGGATACCTTTACATTTAAAAAAGAAAAATAGCAATTTAAGTTTCGTACATTGTTCGACTGTAGCATCAGTGGTATGTGAATCAATTGAAATGAATTTATTATTTATGAAAAATGATGATAACAATATTAATAATAATATTGAAAATGAAATCTTTAATATTGTAGATGGTCATGATAATGGAACACCATTAAAAGATTTCTTAACAATAATGGGTAAAGCAATGGGTATTGATAATATTAATTTTGCAACGATAGATCAAATTTCAAGTAATAATAGTAGTGATGATGAAGATGATATTTTAAATACATATTATCCATCTACTACACTTGGTCCAATCACTTCAAGTAAAGCACAAAAACAATTTATCAAATATAAGCCAAATAATTTATACGATGTGATGCATAAAACTGTGCAATTTTATGATCATGTTATGAAACTCTGGGTCAATAATACTTGCAATGAAACGATCAAAGAACAAATTGATGAAATTGTATATGAAGATATAATAGATGAGTTAAATATGAATGCTGAACAACGAAAACAATTTTTAGATTCATTGAAAAAGTATTATAAGGGGGGTAATAATACGGCTCTGTAGGGGAAATGAAAAGGGTTCGTATTTTTTATTTTTTTATAATAATTTTCTTTTTAAAAATGAAAATATTTTTTTAAAATAAAATATTGTGATGAAATAAAAAATAACTCTCTATATATTAATATAATAATTGCTATTCGTATGTGGTATATGTGGTGATAATTTATACCATAATTAATTTTAATATTTTTTTTTTTTTTTTATATTTTTGTACATTAATTATAAAAATAAAGATCTTTTACATTTTATACGACTTAGTACACACACAGACTGCAAATCTGATGTTTACACACTACTTTACTACTCACATATATATATATGTATATATTTTAATATTTCTCTAATTGAACATTCGGTATCATATTGTTCAAATAATTGTTAATATATGTTATATTGCACACATATTTAATATTATCGGTCTCCTCGCGTATTATTTTTTTTATTATTGGCCTTTTATTATATGTTTTGGTCAATAGCGAATCATAGACAAAAATATTATTCATTTAATATATACACACACATCTCATTTTTTTTTTTTTACATATCTTGTAGCAATAATTTTTCAATATCCTTAGTTATACTAAGTGGTTGTGTTGCTGGTCCATATCGTTTAATTGGTGTTCCATGTTTATCAATTAAAAATTTTGTAAAGTTCCATTTCACACTTGTCGTCCAAAATATACCAGGTAGTGCTCTCTTTAAGAAATCAAACAATGCATCAACGTTTTGGCCATTTACTTCTATTTTATCGAAAATTGGAAATTTAACACCTAATGCCTCTGCAAATTGTTGTATTTCTTCCTCTGAGCCTGGCTCTTGTTTACCGAATTGATTGCACGGGAAAGCTAATATAGATAAGCCTTCCTCATGATATCTTTTATGTAATTCCATCAAACCTTTGTAGTTGGAATCAGTTAAACCTCAGCAACTAGCTACGTTTACTATTAACAATACTCTGCCTTCAAATTTATTTAAATACACTTTCCCATTTTTATTTCCATGTGTTGGTGACTCGACTGAAAATTCATGCACGGACGTTCGTTTCTTTTGTTCCATGGTTAGGTGTGCTTTTATCTATCTGTTGTTTCACTTTAATTCTATTCGCGCAACAAATATAGATATATATATAGAGAGAGAGGATAAATGCATTCTTCCACACTAGCTACTTTGTTGAGATAAAGTATATTTTATATATCGGACACGTCATAATTAATAAATCGAGCAGCTTCGGTATTCGATTTCCTCCTGATAGGAAATAGGAGGTTCATACCATTGTGCCATCACTATACCTTAAACTGGTAACAACGGTGGTCATAGCCCAGCTACTTTATGTACTGCTGTATAATACTGCTACGTCTTACCCATTTTTTTTTTATTTCCATTATTATTTATTATAATAAGTACATCATAACACCACACCACACAGGGAGAAGATAACAACACTCAATTATTATTGCTGGATTGATCTATAATTGAAGAAAACAAATATATATCTTTATATCTTCCTCCCCTCTCATATATATGAATGAAGATTATAAATATATAGATATAAACAGATACAGGTATATTCATAGAAATTATTGTCCAAAATTTATATTATACTTTTTCAATCATATTAACAAATAATAATATCCATAAACAACATGCCATCCCTTGGAAATGTTTTTTCCAATTTACCAGAATTATGTAGCCAAGATTCAGAATTTAAATTTAATGCAAGGCATTTTACTGTGAATTTAACTTTTACAGTTGGTCCACATACCTATAACTATAAAATGACAGATGGTCATTTTAATCACGATGGAAAAGAAGAATTGTCTAAACTTTCAGATGAATTATTCGATTTGGAATTATCGTCAAGTAATAAAGGATGGAGTGATTTTTTAGCTGCCATGCCAGACCGTTATAATCATGACTTACAAGCAGCTGAACTTGCAAGAACTGTGAAAGTAACTACATCTAATCAAGTTGCAAATAAAGCTTTTCGACCTGCATTACACCGTATATTCGATGTTTTACGTGAAGCATTGCATGGAAATGCATCATCATCTCGATCTGGTCCAATTAAACGACCACAACGTACTTCTCAATTTGATAATGCAGTTGGTAGATATGTTTATTTAGAAATTGAAGGAGTTGAATATCGCGTGTATTTTGAAGAAGCAGGAAATACGGAAAATGGAATACCATTATTATGTCAACATACTGCTGGTACCGATGGACGACAATATCGACATATACTTGAAGATAAAACATTACATGAGAAATTCCATGTTATATCCTATGACTTGCCTTTTCATGGAAGATCATTACCACCAACGGAAGTTGAATATTGGAAAAAAGAATGGAAATTAACAAAATCTTTTTTTATGCAAGTGCCAATTCAATTAGCAAAAGCATTACAATTGGAAAAACCTGTATATATGGGTTCTTCAATTGGTGGTATGTTAGCAATCGATTTAGCATATCATTTTCCAAATGAATTCAGAGCAGTCATTGGATTGGAAGCTGCATTGGCTACAAGTGGAAGGGAACGAATGGATAAAGTACCAGAAGAATTACGTACAGTTGAGGATCAACATGGTTTAATGCGACATCCAAGAACGGGTGGTAATAGCAATGGTATATGGATGTATGGTTTAACTGGGCCAGATAGTCCAGAACCATATAGACGAGAAGTTGCTTGGGTATATTCACAAGGTGCACCAGATGTTTTTGCCGGGGATATTTATTATTATGATATTGATCATGATTTACGTGGAAAAGCACAAGAAATTGATACATCCATACTTGATGTATATTTATTGACTGGTGAATACGATTGGAGTGCAACACCAGAGTTAACGGAAGAATTAGCGAAATGTATCAAAGGTTGTTATTATCAAAAAATGGATGGCATTGGACATTTTCCAATGACTGAAAATCCTAAACAATTTATGAAATATTTAAGTCCTGTATTGGATAAAATTGTTGAAAAATCGAATGTTGGGAAGATGTCGTCGACAGCGAAAAGTG
>JACLAD010010664.1_pt1 | contig 30128 bp, 32 predicted proteins | sample 8027901 | NCBI WGS metagenome assembly JACLAD01 (sample SAMN15725071, study PRJNA655200) | protist metagenome | isolation source: fluorescence activated cell sorting (FACS) single amplified genomes of... | place: Spain: Blaines Bay Microbial Observatory, Mediterranean Sea | collected 2016-07-05 | reverse complement strand
TTTAATTTCCTTAGGTAGCAAAAAGTAGATCAGGGGCAACTAGCCTGATAAGAGAGCAATCCACATGGCAGATATGAACAACGTCTCTTCACAGATCATGACCACCCTAGGTGTTGGTTCTGGTCTGGATGTTTTCAAGCTGGCTCAGGACCTAACCGATGTGGAAAAAATCCCCAAGCAGGAAGCCATAGAGAGTGGGATCAGTGCCACTGAGGCATCTATTTCCGGTTACGGTCTGCTGTCCTACCAAATTGGACTGTTGCAATCTACCTTTGAGAAGCTCAATGATGCCAGCGAACTCAGAGAAAATATTGGCGTTAGCTCAAACAGCGCGGCAATCGATTTTACTTCAGTCGATGGATCGGCAACTGCCGCTGCCCATGATCTGGTGGTGAGCCAACTGGCCCAAGAACAGCGATTGATCTCTGATCAGTACAGCGCCGCTGACGAAGTGTTAAATGCCAGTGCTTTCGATATTTCAATCACCCTGGGCAGTACCAATACCACAACCTCTACACTGAGCGTAACCACCCCGACACCCGAGGGTATCGTGGATGCGATCAATACTGCCAATATAGGGATCACGGCCGCTTTGATTGACACCGATATCCACGGGGCTAACTATCGCATAGTGCTTTCCGGACCCACTGGCAGTGAGGGAGCTTTCACAGTTTCATCGACACCAGATCTGGGCTTCGCAGACAGTGGCAACAGCCTGCAAAGTGCCCAGAATGCCGTGGTTAGTTATGAGGGCTTGACTCTCACCAGAGCCAGCAATCAACTAGTAGATGTGATTGATGGTGCTGCCATTTCCCTAAATGCCACCACCACCACGCCCGTTAGATTAACCATCAACAGTGATCAATCACTTTTAAAAACTAATCTTCAGGGGGTTATTGCGGCCTACAATAACTTTAATACTGTCCTCAACGAACTCACATCGGTCAGCTCAGACTCTGATCTGGGAGGCGCCCTGGCTGGGGATCAATCCCTGGTTCGTTATTTGAGGAATCAGATTAGAACCGCTATCTTCGCCGATTCCTCAACCACTTCGGGTTCAGTGCAGGCACTCAGAGATCTCGGGGTCAGTATTAACCGAAGCGGTGAACTCACCTTTGATGAAGCTATTTACGATAAGGTTATTGCCAACAACTACGACGATGTGGCGATGATGCTGACTGCCAACACTGACAATCAGAATCTCTATGGTTCGGTCGATAAAGGTTTGGCCCAGGATATAGCCACCAAGCTTGATGGGCTGATAGATAGCCAAGGCATCGTCACTAACCGCACTGAAAGTGCTGAAGACAATTTGCAAGATTATCGCCTTGAATTGACCAAGTTGGAGACACGAATGGAGGCAGTTTATCAGCGCTATCTCAGTCAATTTACTGCGATGGAATCATTGATGGCTAATCTGGAGGGCACCAAAACTTATCTCGAAGGACAGTTGGAGTCACTGTCCAATTTTTACAATAATGATTAAGGGGATGGCTAAATGGCAACAGAGCACGATAAAAAAGACCCGACGGGTCAGCGTCGGGTCTTGAGTGAGCTAACCCAGCTCTGGGGTCTTACAGGTGATTACTTGAGGAGGGCAAGGACAGACTGCTGTTTCTGATTAGCCTGGGCTAACATGGCAGTACCAGCCTGTTGGATAATTTGAGCCCGCGCTAGCTCAGCGGTTTCCGATGCATAGTCGGTATCTTGGATACGGCTGCGCGAAGCCTGCGTATTCATGGAAATATTGTTTAGGTTATCCACCGTATACTCGAGCCGATTGATCGCTGCACCATAGACAGCTCGCTGGGAATCCAGAGTTGCCAGCCCTGTGTCAATCACTCCAAGCGCTGTGGCCGCATTGGCAGAGGTATCAACATCGCCAGAGATGCTCAAATCTCCAGCGATTTGCAAGTCGCCAAAGTCCACAGTCATGGTCTGACCTGAATCAGCCCCCACTTGAAATGTCACTACGCCCGATGATCCAACTGAGCCATCAATCAGGTTAGCGCCGTTCCATTGGGTCTGATCGGCAATCCGCTCGATTTCCGTGACCAGTGCCTGAAACTCCAAATTTAGGGCATCCAGATCAGTATCGGTTTGAGTGCCATTGATTGCCTGAACTGCCACCTCGCGCATCCGCTGCAGCATATTGCCAATCTCTATGGAGGCCCCATCTGCGGTCTGCACCATGGATATGGCATCATTGGCGTTTTTAACCGCCATATCCAGACCTCTGACTTGGGTGGTCATGGTGGATGAGATTGCCAATCCGGCAGCATCGTCTGCTGCTGAATTAATGCGCATACCTGTGGATAATCGCTCCATGGATTGATTCAGAGCCCGTTCATTTTTAGACAATGCATTTGCTGCTAAAGTGGCAGCAAAATTTGTGTTAATAACAGCCATTGTGAATTTCCTCTAAAGTTAAAAAGTTAATGTTAACGTTGCCAGAAAAATTCACCTGCTGGCACTTCCGTCACCAAATATATCGACAGCAGAAAACCACACTTTAGTCAAAGCGGCAGTTTTTTGCCGAATTGGGGCAACCTATTGCCGCCTGCGCCTGCCACTTTTCACTGGATAAGCGTTGTTTGATTAGCCGTTAGTCAGGGCCAGAAAAGTTAAAAAAATGGGCATAAAAAAACTCGGCCAGAATGACCGAGTTTTAGTCCTGTGAGAGAGTTAGATTGGGTTACTTGATAAGTGCCAGCACTGACTGTTGCTGCTGATTGGCCTGCGCCAACATAGCGGTGGATGCCTCCTGGATAATCTGTGCGCGAGCCAGTTCAGTGGTTTCCGCAGCATAGTCGGCATCTTGGATGCGACTGCGGGCCGCTTTAGTATTGGTTGAGATATTACTCAAATTATCTATGGTATGTTCAAGGCGATTAATTGCCGCACCGTAAACGGCTCGCTGGTTACTTAGGGTGGCCAGATCAGTGTCGATCACCGCCAGCGCAGCGGCTGCATTAGTCGAGTTTTCAACATCATTGCTACCGATGGTCAGGTCTTGCCCAGTTTGCAGATTGCCGAAGTCCACGGTCATAGTCTGGCTGGCATTAGCGCCTACCTGAAATGTCACTACGCCCGATGTTCCAACTGAGCCGTCAATCAGGTTTTCACCATTCCATTGAGTCTGGTCTGCAATCCGCTCGATTTGTGTCATAAGTGCTTGGAACTCCAAATTCAATGCACTGAGATTGGAGGTGGTTTGGGTTCCATTAATTGCTTGAACCGCCACTTCGCGCATGCGCTGTAGCATGTTGCCAATCTCTATGGAGGCACCATCTGCGGTTTGCACCATGGATATCGCATCGTTGGCATTTTTAACCGCCATCTCCAGACCTTTGATTTGCGTGGTCATGGTGGATGAGATTGCCAGCCCAGCAGCATCATCTGCAGCTGAATTAATCCGCAGTCCGGTGGATAAGCGCTCCAAGGATTGGTTGAGAGCGCGCTCGTTTCTCGATAATGCATGGGTCGTCATAGTAGCGGCGACATTGGTATTAATTGTAGCCATTGTAAAATCCTCACCTGTAAAAATTTAATCATTGAACATAATGTTTTCTGACCAAACATTATGCTTACGCAAAGTAATATCGACATCAGCTGTGAATTCTTGAGAAACTAAAAATTGTGGTTAATCAGAATTGCAGAGCGCGTGGAACACAATAGGGGCAAAACTTGGAAGGATGCAGCGCTTTTTGATACATAAATGTATGGAAAATAAACCTATGAATAGATCGCTGAGGGTTAGAAAACTGAACTAATATTTGTCGTCGAACAAGATGCCTTTGAGAGATTCTATCTGTCTTGCCATCCGCAGAATGGCCTCGCCGGGCACTCGATGGATAACTTCACCGGTGGAAGAGTCGGTTACCTCGACAATATAGCGGTTGGAATTATCATCAACTGAGAAATGCAGGTTAGTAGAGACCTCCCGCATCGCATTGTTCAAAGCGGCTATGGCCTCGCGAATTTCCGCAACGCTCTCGGTGATCTGTTTAAGGGACTGATCTTTTTTTATCTTGGTTAATCGCCCTATATCCTGAACACTGACAGACTCAATTGGTCTGGTTTCACCCGATGTTGTCTTGACCGATGATTTAGACACAGCGCTGGATGGCTCGCTAAGTTTGAGCGATAACTGCGGGGTGTTTGTTATGTTAATTTCATTTGCCGGCATATTTGGTTACCGATAGATATGCACTCAGTGCTCCTTGTTGCGGACTTGTCCATTTGGAATTATCGTCAGCAGTGAAAAAAACTTTAACAGGCAGGGCGATTAAAATCGCCGTTCAGGTTTTAATCCTAGGTTATACTGAGCACTGCATGCAACTTGAAGCCCGACCCGATGACAATCCACAAATTGATATCAGCCATCAATAAATTCACTGAAGCCTTGGGTGGGGCACTGGCATGGATCTCGCTGCTGATGGTGCTATTGGTAGTAGTAGTGGTGGTATCCAGACAACTGGGAGTGGGCTCAATTGCCCTGCAGGAAGCTATTACCTATCTCCACGCATTATTGTTTATGCTGGGCCTGGCCTTTGCTTTGAAGCGTCAGGCCCATGTTCGGGTTGATATCTTTTATCGCAACTATTCACCACGGCGCAAAGCGCTAGTGGATGTTATTGGTGGTATCCTGTTGTTATTGCCTTTCTGCGGGCTAATCCTAGTCAGCAGTTGGGACTATGTTATGGCCAGTTGGGCTATCCTTGAAAGCTCCTCGGAGAGCGAGGGCATAGCTGCCGTTTATCTGCTTAAAACCCTGATGCTAATTATGCCTGTGACACTGGCTGTGCAGGGGATAGCGGAGATTCTCAGCGGTGTATTAGTACTGACAAATTATCCGGATGCGCAGCAAAATTCTCATTCTACAGGGGGGGTGCCCAATGACTGAGATGATCCCGCTGTTGATGTTTTTGACCCTCTGCCTGGTGCTGATACTGGGTTATCCTGTGGCTTTTTCCCTGTCCGGTACTGCTATTGTATTTGCAGCGCTGGGCACCTTAGCTGGCAGCTTTGATCCCGCTTTTCTGCAGGCATTGCCCAATCGACTGTTTGGCATTATGGAAAACACCACACTGATTGCAGTGCCGCTGTTTGTATTTATGGGAATTATGCTGGAGAAGTCGCGGCTGGCCGAGAACCTGTTAGGTAGTATGGCCGACCTATTTGGCAGATTTCGCAGCGGCCTGGGGATTTCTGTAGTGCTCGTGGGAGCATTGCTGGCTGTCAGTACAGGCATCGTAGGCGCCACCGTAGTTACCATGGGCCTGATGTCACTGCCGACAATGCTCAAGCGCGGCTATTCTCCGGCCCAGGCCACAGGTATTATCTCTGCCACTGGCACTCTGGGGCAGATTATCCCACCATCCATCGCCCTGGTGCTGCTGGGGGATACCCTGTCCAGCGCTTACCAACAGGCCCAGCTCAATATGGGAATCTTCAATCCCAAAACCGTATCCATCGGTGACCTGTTTGTCGGCGCCATAATCCCTGGCGGTATTTTGGTGGTGCTCTACTGTACCTATGTAATGCTGGTAGCGCGCCCCGCAGCGGTCAGTCAAACCACAGATAACGTTGGTCTGTCGCAACAGCAATTACTCACTGCACTTAGGGACCTATTGCCGCCAATACTGCTGATTTTGCTGGTGCTCGGCTCTATACTCCGGGGCGCTGCAACCCCCACTGAAGCAGCTGGCGTGGGCGCTCTCGGCGCACTAATACTGGCAGCCGCAAAGGGTCAGTTAAGTGTCCTGCGATTGCGCGAAGTGGTGCAGGGCACTACAGAGGTGACCTCAATGGTGTTTTTGATTCTGATAGGCGCTGCAGTGTTCTCTCTGGTATTTCGCGGGTTTGGCGGCGACGAAGTGGTCGAAGCGTTTTTCCTCAATCTGCCAGGTGGAGTTCTGACCGCCACACTATTGGTTATGGTCATTATTTTTCTGCTGGGGTTTATTCTCGACTTTATCGAGATTACTTTTGTGGTGATCCCGATTGTCGGGCCGGTTCTATTGGCGATGGGAGTGGATCCCATCTGGCTTGGGATAATGATTGCCATTAACCTGCAGACGTCGTTTCTGACGCCGCCCTTTGGCTTTGCGCTGTTCTACCTGCGCGGTGTGGCGCCAGCTTCAGTGGAAACTGCAGCTATGTACCGCGGTGTTGTGCCCTTTATATTGATACAGTTATCCCTGTTGATTATGTTGTGGATTTGGCCCCAACTAGCCACTTGGCTGCCAACTGTGCTCTAGCTGCTTTCACCCCCTATGCCCACAACCAACCACCCCAAGGGTTACAAGCCAACAGAGGTTCTCTAGCCCACTAGCACAGATCAATCGCGTCGAAAATTTCCCCGCGCAGCGATTCGGTCTCGTTGACCAGATGATGGTTGGCAGTATCGACAATCTGCACCTTGATTGCGGGCAACTTTTCCCGGAATACGCCGAGATTGTACTGCCAATCCAGAGTGCCATCGCCAGTGCCCTGAATAAGATTAATTGGGAATGCACTGCCCTTAGATCGGTGGAATTCTAGTGCCCATTTATCCGCAGCAATCAACCAAGACAAGGGGATAGTTTGAGTCTGTAGCGGGTCGTTTAAGCGCAAAAAATCTAGGAATGCCTGATCATAGGAGCTGGTGCGGAATACCCGCTTAATAGACTTGCGAAAGGGTCTGATCAGGGGGATAAGTCTGCGGCTTATGGTCCAGCCTTTGGGATGCAGTAAAGGGGCAAACAGATTTAAGCTCTCAAAGGGATAGCTGGCGGCCTTCTCAGCGTTGATCAAATGCTTGAGTAGGATAGCACCCCCCATACTCTGTCCCAAACCGTGGAGTGGCGACGAATAATTGGCCCGGCAAACGTCGATCACAGCGGCAAGGGCGTCAGTGTATTCAGCAAAATTCTCTATATGTGCCTGCTCCCCGTCGGAAAGGCCATGTCCCGGAAGATCAAAACAAACTGCGGTAATATTCTGATCCAATAAATACTGAATAAGGTGGCTGTAGAGGCCCAGATGATCCAAATAGCCGTGAACAATAATTGCAGTGCCCACTGGCTTTGGCGGTTGCCAAGCAGCAGCAAAAAGGGTGGTTTGGCCGACAGTCAGGGTTCCGGCGACAACAGTCAACTGAGCCTGGGGTGTGGGCAGGGCGTAAAAATCCAAGTACGAGTGCAGACTATCAGCAGTATTTCCCCGAGTTAAAGCATAATCCAAGCTCCCCAGGGTCCCTCTTAGGGTGCTGAATCTCGATTGCTCCATGGCGCTTACCCTCCGAATGACGAAGCCCCAAGGGGATTTGCATATTCCCAGCGAGGCTTAACCATAATCCCATACCACAATGGCACAGGACAAGTCCCCTAAGGAAATTGGCGAACGGCGAGGGTATTTTGATTTAGGTTGGATTATTCGTCTGTCGACAGGGAAATATCATAAACACCAGCTTCTCGGGCCTGATCGGAAATCAACACAAAGATTTCAGTTTTAGCCTTGGGGTGGGTGCTTATCACAACCTTGGCTTCGGGTTTTTCAGCGTGCAGACGCTCGACGTTGGCGCGCACCGAGCGGATATCAATTCGGCGGCCTTCAAAGGTAATTTCATTGCTTTCCGAGACTTGGAAGACAATATTGGTATTTTCAGAATCTGGCGGTGGTTGATCGGAAGTGGGGGGGCGATTGACACCCAAGCCCACCTCATTGACAAAGGATGCGGTGACGATAAAGAAAATTAACATGATAAACACCACATCCAACATTGGCGTCATATCAATTTGGGATTCTTCTTCTTGTTTGCGTCTTTTTCCTAGCGCCATTTTCCTTTAAGCCTTAAGATTTTGAATGTCTGTAGCACAGAAATTGGGGATTCTACTGATATTTAAAAAAAATACCAGTGATTACGCTCCGATCGGCATTGATTATCACTATGCTATGCTATTTATCCGGTTATATTCGATTCTAACATTCAACTTATGCCCGAACTACCAGAAGTAGAAACTACTCTAAGGGGAATAGAGCCCTTTGTCGATGCTCAGCGCGTCACTCAGCTGGTGGTAAAGCAGCCAGCATTGCGCTGGCCAGTCACTGACAATATTGAGGCTGTGGTTAAGGGGCAATACATCCGCGCTTTAACAAGGCGTGCTAAGTATCTGATACTCCAACTGGACCATGGATCCCTGTTAATTCATCTGGGCATGAGTGGCAGTCTGCGAATTGTGAATGATAGCCAGAGTTGGCGTAAACATGATCATATCCATATGCAACTGAGCAATGGCCATGGGTTGCGTTACCATGATCCGCGGCGTTTTGGCTGCTGGCTGTGGGCGGAACATGAACATCCTCAGCTCAAAGCGCTGGGTCCAGAACCGCTGTCATCCCAGTTCAATGGCGATTGGCTCTATCAGCGCTCTCGCGGTCGTAAGCTGGCGGTCAAACCTTTTATTATGACTAACGCAGTAGTGGTGGGTGTGGGTAATATCTATGCATCGGAGGCCCTATTTCGCAGCGGTATAAGGCCAGACCGAGCCGCCGCCAGAATCTCCAGAGCAAGCTACCAACGGCTGGCGCAACATATAAAAGAAGTGCTGACTGCAGCTATAGATCTGGGCGGCACCACCCTGCGCGACTTCGTCAACACAGCGGGCCAGCCCGGTTATTTTCAGCAGACCTTGGATGTCTACGGCCGCGGAGGCCAGTGCTGTAATCACTGTCAGGGCTTGCTCAGAGAAATCCGATTGGGCCAGCGCAGCTCGGTGTTCTGTCCAAGTTGCCAGCGCTAATGGAATTCCCCTGCAGCAATCTCAGATTGTGGATCAGGGGTTAAATTTTTGGCTGAGGGCTTCGGCAACATTGGTGGGAACGAACTTGGTTACATCGCCATTGAGGGAAGATATTTCGCGCACCAGGGAAGAGGATATATAAGAAAACCGCTCTGCTGGGGTTAGGAAAAAGCTCTCGATTTCTGGAGATAGTGCGCGATTCATATTGGCGAGTTGAAACTCATACTCAAAATCCGAAACCGCCCGCAAGCCGCGCATAACTGCATTGGCCTTGCAGTCCCTAACAAAATTTACTAACAGATAGTCAAAGCCGTGAACCTCTACGTTGGAAACATGTTGCAGGCTCTGTTGTGCTAGCTGAATGCGTTCGTCTATATCAAACAGGGGATTCTTGCGCTGACTGATGGCTATGCCGATAATAATTTTATCGAAAAATTTCGCGGCTCGTTCAACCAGGTCAATATGTCCATTGGTAATTGGATCAAAAGTACCGGGATAAACAACAGTTTTCATATGCACGTTTCCTGAGCCTTGGAATGGGGTGGCATATTAACTCAAGTTAGCTTGATATCTCAATCTGTCTAAGTCCCAGCGTACAGACAGTAGCGCACTGCGCCAGCGGTTTTCTGTTTGACACACCGCCAGTTATGCCCGCCAATATCGGCTTCCAAAGCCGGCAATTCGCAATAAATATGTGCACTGTCGGCAAGCCAGCCATTTTTTGCCAACAGCAGACTGATCTCATTGTGCAAATTGTGATCAAAGGGCGGATCCAGAAACACAATGTCGAATGGAATCTCAGGTTGTCTGTGAATTAAGTAATCCCGGGCATCTCCCTGAACCAGCTGCAAATTCTCAGCACCTAAGTCTGACTGATTGGCTCGCAACTGTGCAATCACCTGCGGATTATTATCTATGGCAGTACAGCTTGCAGCTCCCCGTGATAGGGCCTCAAAACTCAAGGCTCCCGAGCCAGCAAATAAATCTAGGCAGTTGGCGCCTTGAATATCCGGTGCTAGCCAGTTGAAAAGGGTCTCGCGAATTCTATCGCCGGTGGGCCTAAGACCTTCGGCAGGCGCGAAATTAAGCCGCTGCCGCCGCCATTTGCCGCCTATAATCCGGATGCTAGACCGAGGTCCTTGGGCTACTTTTTTCATTGCCTAGTCTGTGCTCCCATGATGTTTTTAGGTCACATTTTGCGATTTCAGTGGTAGGATACACCACATTAGAAGAGGGAATTACAGTTAATCGGTTTTTCTCTAGCAACCCATTCAAGTTATCAATAGAAAGCATCGTTGTATGGCATCTAAATCTTCCGACTCCAAGCGGCAAGCTGAAAAGACCAGGTTTCTAGATCGATTTAGACCTAAACCGGCCCAGAGCAGTGTGGATAAAGATCAAAGTGATTCCTCTCAAGCACACCAATCCGCGGAGTCGGAAAGCCACAAAACAGGTTTTTTTCAACGTATGCGCACAGCTCTGGCGCGCACTGGGGATGGCCTGGGCAATGTTTTTCTCGGCACCAAGGTTATTGATCAGCAATTATTGGAAGAATTGGAGACCAGCTTGTTGATGGCGGATGTGGGTATTGAAACCACAGAGGCGATTATCAGCGATCTCACCGAGGGTCTAAAAAGAAATCAACTTCAGGACAATCGAGCTCTGCAGACTCAGTTGCAACAACTGTTGTTGTCGAGATTGGAACCCTGCCAACAGCCGCTGAATTTTGATGCACAGCAGCCCTTTGTGATTTTAGTTGTGGGGGTCAATGGAGTTGGCAAAACCACCACCATCGGCAAGATAGCCAATCTTTTAAAGCAGCAGGGAAAATCGGTGTTGTTGGCAGCTGGAGACACCTTTAGAGCAGCTGCAGTTGAGCAGTTGCAAGTCTGGGGAGAGCGCAACCAGATACCCGTGGTTGCACAGCACACTGGTGCCGACAGTGCCTCGGTAATTTTCGATGCAGTGCAGGCAGCCAAAAGCCGCGTCGTCGATGTGGTAATTGCCGACACTGCCGGACGCCTGCACAACAAAGACAACCTTATGGAAGAGCTGAAAAAAGTCGCGCGGGTTGCAGCCAAGCTCGACAACAGCGCCCCCCATGAAGTGCTATTGGTGCTGGATGCAGGTACCGGTCAGAACGCCATAGCCCAGATGTCACAATTTGACGCGGCTGTAGGAGTGAGTGGTATTGTGCTCACCAAGCTGGATGGCACCGCCAAGGGCGGTATTATTTTTGCCTTAGCTGAAAAGTTTGCCACCCCGATTCGCTATATCGGCGTAGGCGAGGAGCAGGCAGATCTGCAGCCGTTTGATGCCGCTGAGTTTATAGAGGCATTACTTGGCAGTGACCGCGGCGAGTGAACCATGATTTGTTTCGATAACCTCAGCAAGCGATATCCCAGAGGGCTCGATGCGCTAAAAAACATCAATTTAAATTTAGAGGCTGGCGAGCTAGCATTCTTAACCGGTCGCTCGGGTGCTGGCAAGAGCACCTTGCTGAAAATGTTGATGTTGTTGGAGCGACCCACTGCCGGTACCCTGTTGATCAATGGTAAAAATCTCAATCGCCTCTCCAATCGCCAGATACCTAGCTACCGACGACAGCTGGGCATTGTGTTTCAGAATCATCAGTTGCTTATGGACCGCACCGTATACGACAACGTGGCTCTGCCGCTGCAGGTCTCCGGGCACCGAACAAAGGAAATTGGGCGCCGGGTTAGAGCGGCGTTAGATGCAGTGGGCCTGCTTGGCAAAGAGCGCAATCTTCCAGAGACCCTGTCTGGCGGTGAGCAGCAGCGCGTGGGTATCGCCAGAGCCGTGGTGCACAAACCGAGAATCCTGCTAGCAGATGAGCCCACTGGTAACTTAGACCCCGGATTATCCACAGAGATAATGGCACTGTTTCAGCGCTTTCAAGATGTGGGTGTGACCATACTGATAGCCACCCATGAGATTGAATTAGTGCAGCGTATGAACTGTAGAATCATTCATTTGCGCCAGGGTGTCATCGCAGAAGATGGGGAGGGGGCCAGTGTCGCCAAAGCCACAAGCTAAAAGGTCTCAAGCTAAGAGAGCCGATAGCAGTTCGCGCGGTGCAGTGAGTGCCAAATCTGGTCTTGTCGATCGCTACCGGGCGTTCACCCGCCACCACCGATTGACCCTTAGAGACAGTCTGCAGAGGGCGTTTCGAGAGCCATTGCAGACACTGATGACCAGCACGGTGATTGCTATCGCACTGTCTCTGCCGGCCCTGCTTTACCTGATGGTGGATAATATCCGCCAGTTGGAAAGTAATTTTCAGTCGTTTGCCCAGATAACCGTCTACGTGAACAAGTCTGCTAGCCAGAGAGCGCTATCTGGGCTCGATGATCAGTTGACGGAAATGTCCGACATAGCTGAAGTGACCTATATATCGCCACAACAGGCCCTGGAAGAATTTAAACAGGCCTCTGGTTTTGGTCAGGCCCTGCAATACCTAGAGGAAAATCCGCTGCCGCCGGTGTTTCTGGTAGAGCCAAAACTGGCTCAGCACAGCTCTGTGGATAAGACCCCTGAGTTAGTGCGGGAGCTACAGAAGTTGCCATTGGTTGAAGATGTGCAGATCGACATGCTGTGGCTGCAGAGGTTGCGAAACCTTACAGATCTGGGGCAAAAAATTGCCCTCGCGTTGGCTGGCATTCTCGGCGTTGGGGTATTGCTAATAATAGGTAACACCATCCGCCTAGCAATTCACAGCCGTCGTGATGAAATTGTAATTATCAAATTAGTTGGGGGCACAGACGCCTACGTCCGAAGGCCATTCCTCTACGCCGGACTGTTATTGGGTCTATTCGGCGCGCTGATCTCCTCGCTAATACTGACTGCGGGAATCCTCTGGCTAGGCCAGTCTATCGACAGCCTCAGCCAGCTCTATAGCAGTCAATACGCATTGCGCGGCCCTGGGCCTTCGGGAGTCGCTGGACTGTTCGCCACTGGTGGACTCTTGGGTATTGGCGGCGCCTGGCTGGCGGTCAGTGGGCACCTAAAAGGCATTAAACCGAGATAGTGCGAATCGCGTAATTACCTCCCCAAGGGCTTGAATTCTAAATATTAGGAACCACTTATAAAATAATGCTATAATAGGCAGTCGTATCTTGGTAAGAGCCATATGAGTAAATCGCTACAAACAATGGACTGGATGACCCCCGGCGCCAACCTGAATGCCTACATTCAGGGTACTGCCACTGTGCCTCTGTTAACCCTAGATGAAGAGAAAAACCTGGGGGAAGCGCTCTACTATCAAGATGATCTGGACGCCGCTCGACGTTTGGTAATGGCTCACCTGCGCTTTGTGGTGCACATTGCACGCTCCTACAATGGCTACGGTCTGCCCTTGGGGGATCTTATCCAAGAGGGCAATGTCGGACTGATGAAGGCAGTTCGGCGCTTTAATCCAGAGAAGGGCGTGCGACTAGTGTCCTTTGCAGTACATTGGATCAAGGCTGAGATACATGAATTTATCCTGCGCAACTGGCGGATCGTAAAAATAGCCACCACTAAGTCGCAGCGCAAACTGTTCTTTAACCTGCGCAGTGCCAAGAAGCAGTTGCAGTGGCTGTCCGCTGACGAGGCCAAAGCGGTGGCCGAAGATTTAGGTGTCGACGTCAAAGATGTGATGGAAATGGAGATGCGCCTCTCCGCCCATGACACGGCTTTTGATGCCCCCGATGATGGCGATGACGACAAACCCACCTATGCGCCAGCACTATATCTCGAAGATCAGGGTGCAGATCCCGCTAAGCGTATCGAGACTGAAGATCTTGAAGTCGACAACAATCAGCGTTTAGGCGAGGCACTTCGGTCACTGGACGAGCGCAGTCAAGATATATTGCAGCGCCGCTGGCTAAACGATCAAAAGGCGACTCTTCACCAGTTGGCAGATGAGTACGGCGTCTCCGCGGAGCGTATCCGCCAGCTTGAAAAAAATGCCATGCAAAAAATTCGTGTTGCAATGGAAGCCTAGACAACCAAATCAAATTAGAGAGCCGCACAATCAAGACAGTGCGGTTTTTTTATGCCTATTAATAAACGCCTACTAATAAAAGCCTATGAATAATCGCCTATGGATAAGAATTGCCGCCCTGAGCAGTCTGATTTCTGTTGCCTTAGGCGCTTTTGCCGCCCATGGCCTAGAGGGAGTTTTATCCGCACAGAGTATGGAAGTTTTTCAAACCGCGGTTAAATATCAGATGTTTCACAGTCTGGCCCTGTTGGCAATTATTAATCTGCAGGATGACCTATTACAGCCGCGCTGGAAAATTCTCTCGGTGCGCTGTCTGTTGTTGGGCATAGTGTTGTTCTGTGGCTCACTGTACTTGCTGGTGATGACCAATATTTCCGCTCTTGGCATGATCACGCCAATTGGTGGTACAGCCTTTATGATTGGATGGTTATTTTTATTTAGAGCCGCTAGGAAGTAAAAAGGTGGATAGTAGCAAAGTGGATATCAGACCAGAATATCGCAACAAGCCGATACGTAGCTATGTGGTGCGTGCCGGGCGCATGACTACGGCACAGCGCCAAGCCTTTGACAGTGGCTGGCAGCGCTATGGACTACAGTTGGTCGACGGTCAAATCGATTTGCCCCAAGTATTTGGACGCGCAGCGACCAATGTTCTAGAGATCGGATTTGGCATGGGGGATTCGCTGTTGCAAATGGCAATTGATCAGCCGCAGACCGATTTTATCGGCGTCGAAGTGCATTCTCCCGGAGTTGGCAGCTTGATCAACGCGGCCATTGCCAAAGACCTGGACAACCTGCGGCTCTACCTGGCCGATGCCACAGATGTCCTCAGGGAGTGTATTCCCAATCAGAGTTTGGATCGCGTGCAACTCTATTTTCCAGATCCGTGGCACAAAAAGAAACACAACAAACGGCGGATCGTACAGTCAGATTTCTTGCAATTGATCCGCCGCAAACTCAAAGTAGGAGGCCACTTACATATGGCTACAGACTGGCAACCCTACGCCGAGCAGATGTTAGAACTGGTGGATATTGCCGAGGGCTACAGCAACACCGCCGGCAAGGGTCACTATGCGCCTAGACCCGACTACCGTCCTCTGACCAAGTTTGAAAAGCGTGGCGAGCGCCTGGGTCATGGTGTGTGGGATCTGTTGGTGGCAAAAATAAAGTAGCCTGAGATCATGTGTCCAATGATTTCAGTTTATTCTTGTTGTGAGAGGAGATAATCATGTCAACAAAGCGCGTAGCAGTTATTCTATCCGGTTGCGGGGTTTATGATGGTGCCGAGATCTATGAGTCGGTTTTAACCCTATTGCGCCTCGATCAGCACGGTGCCGAGGTCAGCTGCTTTGCCCCCAATATCCCACAGATGCATGTGATTAATCACTTGACCGCCGATGAGTCAATTTCAGAGCCGCGCAATGTTCTAGTAGAGGCGGCGCGAATTGTCAGAGGCGAGATTGCGGATCTCGAGCTGGCAAATCACCAAGAATTCGATGCAGTGATAGTGCCCGGGGGATTCGGGGCGGCTAAAAATCTCAGCAATTTTGCTCTGGCTGGTTCGGGCATGATGGTCAATCCAACCTTTAAGCAGTTTATTCAGTCTATGCACAGCGCTGGAAAGCCCGTTGGGTTGATCTGCATTGCTCCGGCAATGGCGGGGCAATTATTTGCTGAGGGAGTGACATGCACGGTCGGCAACGATTTGCAGACTGTCACTGCAGTTGAGGAAACCGGCGCTAGCCACGAAATCCGCGCTGTTGATGAAATATGTATAGATCCAGTATACAAACTGGTGACAACCCCGGCCTATATGTTGGCTGAGAGTATTTCCCAAGCGGCGATTGGCATTAATAAATTGGTCGATACTGTGCTGGAAATGGCCTAAACTAGAGTCGCTAAATTTAACTTTAAACACACTTGAAAACACAGGGAAACAGTATGAAGCATATAAGCTTGATTTTAATCTCTCTTCTCATTATGGGCTGTAATCAGGCCGACCTCTCGTCAGAGGATGCAGTGGGTCTGGAGACTCAAGACCAGCGAATTAGCTATCTTATGGGCATGGACAATGGCAAAAATATTCAGGCAACCGATTTAAATATCGATAGGGCTGCTTACCTAGCGGGCTTTGATGATGCCCTCTCCGGTGCTGAAATACAGCTCAGCGATGAGCAGATCACAGAGGCTGTTCAGGCCTTTCAGGCGCAGATGATGGCCAAGCAAAAAGCGATGCAAGAGACTGAGCAAGAGGCCCTCGACCTCCAGGGTCAAACCAATATCGAAGAAGGTGCGGCATTTCTGAAAGCCAATGGTGAGAAAGAGGCCGTGGTGACTACCGAATCCGGCCTTCAGTACAAGGTGATCACCGCTGGTGATGGGCCACTGCCCACTGTGGACAGCACTGTTGAGGTTCACTATGCAGGCCGACTGCTCGACGGCACTGAATTTGACAGCTCGCTGAAGCGCGGGGTACCGGTGCAATTCGGTGTCACCCAAGTGATTCCCGGGTGGACTGAAGCGCTACAGCTGATGCCTGAGGGTTCTAAATGGGAGCTTTATATTCCCGCCGAACTGGGCTATGGGTCGGGTGGACAGGGACCAATTGGGCCCAATGCTACGCTCATTTTCGAAGTGGAACTGCTTAAAGCAAATATCCAAGAGCAATCTGAGGAGCAGGCTGAGGAGTAACTATCCGCCATCCAGCTAGCAGACGATAAGCCCCGAAAATTCGGGGCTTTTTATTATTGGCGCCGCTGGCATCAAAGGGATTTGTCGGCAACTAACCGAGAAAAAACGGTGCTATCAGCGGCAGAAAAAACGCCGTCCACAGGCCATTTAAACCCATACCGAGGGTTGCAAAAGAGCCGCACAGAGGGCTCTTCTCAAAGGCCTTGGTGGTGCCGATGGCGTGGCAACAGATGCCCAGTATAAGACCTTGCCAGCGATCATCCACAACCTCAAACTGGGCAAAAATAAAATCGGCAAATACAATGCCTACCAATCCAGTCACAAGCACCACGGGGACAATAACCGCAAGTATGCCGCCCAGCTGTTGGGTGATGCCCATCGCAATAGGCGTAGTCACAGATTTAGCGGCAATTGAGGCAACCATCGACGGGTCAATGCCAAGCCAAGAAGCAGTGATAAGCGCCGCGATTGTCGCCACAAGGCCGCCGATTAAAACCATCGATAGTGCTGGATAAATCACAGCTAAAAGCTGCCTGAGCTGAGTGGCAAGGGGCACAGCAAGTGCTACAGTTGCCGGCCCCAATAGCCACAACAAAACACCATTGCCAGAAAAGTAGCGAGTGAAATCTACTGACAACAGATAGATTGCAGCGGCAACTAAGACTGTGCTCACCAGCAGTGGGTGCAGCCAAGGATGGGAACCGCTGCGGCGGTAGAGTTTGACTGATATGGCAAAACACAAAATGGTTATCGCCAAGGGCCAGGAGCTGTTGGCAATTTGCTGCCACTGGTCGCTGAGTATAGTGCTCATGGTTTGTTTGACCTCTGCCCAACTTTAACAATCAGGCTGATCACTACAGATAGCAGCACCATAATCGACAACGTGCTGATCACAATCATCAACAGAATGCTTGCAAGCTGTGAATGGATCTCCGCACTAGCAAAAAATAACCCCACAAAGGTTGGCACAAACAACAGCGGTAGGTTGCGTATGCCCAGATTACAGAATTGGGCTAGTCGCTGATAGGGTCCGGGGTAGAGGCTGAGGCAGATAAACAGTGCCAGCATACCTATAACCGGCCCTGGAATACGGATCTCCAGAAACAGAGCTAGCCACTCGCCTAGCCAGGCAAAGCCGATCAGTAGAGTTAGGCTGGAAGCGAATGCTATGCCTTTCGAAAGAATTGTACTACTCCTACCAGGGCGTATCCGACAAAGGCAACCAGCACCCATGCTGGTATGCTCAACCCCAAGAATTGCCACTGTACCTCAGCACAGTTGCCGTCGCCGCGCACCAGCATTGATATAGCTTCCGACAGTGAAAAGCTCTCCAAAAGATAGTCTACAGGAATGCCGCAGGCCGGAACCTGATCCTCGGGCAAACTCTGCAACCAAAGTTGTTTTGAAGAGAAATAGCCGCCCACTGCAGCGGCCCCTACCGATAGGGCCGCATAGATGCGCTGCCCGCTAGTGGAAGGGTTGTGAAGTGCCGCCAACAGGGTAATAACACCGATAGCCACAACAAATACCCGTTGCGTAATACACAGATAACAGGGCTCTAGACCTAGATGATTCTCAAAATAGAAAATGGCCAGACCCATAAGCAACATTGTCCCAAGGGCTTGGAGTAGATTGATTATTCTGTAACTGGGTAAGTGCATGGTGCTAAGGTCTCTCAATTCGGGCAAATTACTTTAGGTAGTTTAATTTAATTTGTCCCTTTTTACTCTAGTTGCCGAGGGAAAAGCTCGGCATGGATTAACCGCGTGACGACTGCCAGTAGTCGGCCAAAAATTGGTCAAAAGTTTTGTTATCAGCTCGCTCTATTTCCAGTTGTTGTTTATGAGAGGTTTTAGCCAACTCTCGATAGTGAGCTATGCGGCGGCTGTCCAGTGGTCTCTGGACAAAAAATTCTCGCTGCTCCTTGGCCATGCCCATAGCAGTGGTAAAGTAGGTTTTACGGTTTTCCTGCATTTGGGTTAACAGCATTGCCGAGGGTGTGGATTGGGGATCGCGCAATCTTTCCCTCATGGTATTTACTGCATCTCGATGGTCAGTACATTCTTCTCCCTGGGCACTGTCCAGTGCTTTTGCCACAGGCTGCATCAGGTCGATTAGATCCAATCCCCAGTCTTGCAATCTCCGCTCACCATTTTTATCCACCAGCTGGAGTTGGGGATCCCGCCCCTGGTACACAGTGCGTCGCAAATTGTCCGGGATCTGTGCACATTCCGAGTCGTCCATTTGTGGGCTGGGGTTGAGCAGGCAAAACAGTAAAAACACATCGAGAAAGTGCACTGTCCGCTCATCAATACCACTGGGAATAAGGGGATTTACGTCGAGACACCGGACTTCAACATACTCCACGCCGCGACTGCTCAATGCCTGGAGTGGAGTCTCGCCGGGTTTAGTGGTGCGCTTGGGTCTTACCGTGCTGTAAAACTCATTCTCGATCTGTAGCAGGTTGGTATTCAGCTGGCGATAGTTGCCCTGCTGATCCTTGAGTCCAATGCGGTCATAGGCGGCATAGGATTGCTGCAGGGCATCATCCAAGCTATCAACATACTGCCGCAAATTGTTGTAGCAGATTGCCAGGGAGCTCTGGGCATCGCTCTGGTAACCGAGATCTCCCATTCGCAGCGAGGTGGCGTAGTCTGTATGCAGACTATGGGTATCTGACCCCACGGGGACTAGCCGGTGAGCACGGTTCCTGACGAAACTTTTGCACACTGCGGGAGCGGCACCCAGCAGGTAGATGAGCAACCAAGAGTAGCGCCGAAAGTTGCGAATTAGGCCAAAGTAGCCCTCGGACTTAAAGCGCTGAAACGGCGCATTACAGCCACTGGTTGCCTGCAATAATCGCCATAGATCATCGGGCACAGAAAAGTTGTAATGGATGCCGGCAATAGTCTGCATGGCCCGACCATACCGGTGGCCGAGACCCTCCCGGTACACCTTTTTCATGGTGCCAATATTGGAGCTTCCATAGTTGGCAATGGGGATATCACTATCTAAACCCAGTTGACAGGGCATACTGCTAACCCACAGCAGCTCATCGTCTAGCTGCTGGTAGGTAAAGCGATGGATTTCATCCAGCTCATCCAGTAACTCCAAGACTGATGTGGATGGGGCGGTAATAAACTCCAGCAGTGCCTCGGAGAAATCGGTGGTGATTGACGGGTGAGTAAGCGCTGAACCCAGATCTTGAGGGTGAGGGCTGGTGGCCAGATAACCCTGCTGATTGACCCGCAGGCTCTCCTTTTCTATACCCCGCAAAATACCTTTTAACAGCTTAAGATTATCTGTTGAGTTGAGTTGGTTAAGATTATGATTCAGTGACATCAAGTGGCCGCTATTTTGTTGCTGTTATTGTTAGGTATCCCTATATTGGATATTTACTTACCACTGTGGTCCAGTACCCGACAGAGCCAAAAACCCTATTCATGGGTTGATCGCAGCCATTCTTCTACGAAGCATCTGGCTATATACTTCCTTCTGCGTCAGGGAGTAATTGTTTTTAACAGGGTTCACAGTGTACCCTATATTAGAGCGCAAATGGCTGATAAAAAAGGAGGGTTGCTATGGTTAAAAACGTATTAGTCCCGATTGCCGATGGCACTGAGGAGCTGGAGGCGGTTACCATTATCGATGTGCTGCGCAGAGCTGGGGCAGCGGTGACGGTCGCCAGTGTGGAATCCTGCCATCAGCTGCAAATTTGCGGTTCACGCGAGACTAAAATTGTTGCCGACTGTGACCTCGAGACCTGTGTGGATACCGCAACAACCCAGCCATGGGATCTAATTGCTGTCCCCGGCGGGCTGCCTGGATCCGAACATCTGGCGGCCAGCGCAATACTGGATACAATGCTGCACCAACAGGTAGCGGAGGACAGGCTAGTCGGAGCAATCTGCGCTGCGCCCTGCCTAGTCTTGGGCGCTAAGGGGCTGTTGCGCAATAGAGCGGCCACCTGTCATCCCATGTACCATCAACAGCTTGAGGCCCGAGAGACCAACACCCAGTCACGGGTGGTGGTTGATGGCAATCTGATTACCAGTCAGGGCCCTGGAACCGCCTTGGATTTTGCACTGGAGCTAGTGGAACAACTATTTGGCGTGGTCAAGCGAGAGGAGGTAGCTGCGCCGATGGTGCTGACCACCAGCGCCACCAGTTACTATTGACAGCCGCCCTTGTGCCGACTTGCAGAGATGGGGTTAAGACCTGTAGCCAAGCTAACAGTTTTAACCGCTAAACGGCGATAACAGCCAGTGCTTAAATCTGCTCAAAAACAGGGGTTCCAGGTAGAAAATCACCCCCATAAACAGCAGATTTAGTCCGGCGACGGCGACAAAAAATTGCGGTATGGTCCAGCCAATAAGGCTGAGCAACAAAATACCCAGCAGACTGCCGATTACCATAAACAGGGCATTCATAATATTATTGACTGACAGTGCTCTAGCCCTGGTGCTGTCCTCTGTGCCCTGTTGAATCATGGTGTATAGCGGTACGATAAAAAACCCGCCAAACATGCCGATCAGTATCAGGTCGGCGAGGATTCTCAGGCCCTCGGTCAGCATCAAAAAATCTGTTGGCCGAATCCCTGCAGTCGCTGCGGCAGTGGCGCCATAGGCCGCAGAGGAGAAGTGTAAATCTACTGCAAACAGACTCAGACCCAGAGTTCCAAGGGGAACCAGTGCTGGTTCCACGCTGCCCTTGGAAAGTCGATAACAGAGCAGTGAGCCCAGAGCAACGCCAATAATAAAAGCTGTCAGCAGGATCGATACCAAGGTCGGATGTCCATTTAAAACTGAGACTGCAAAGTTTGGCACCTGAGTTAAAAAACTACTGCCGTACAGCCAGAACCATGAGGCGGCAAAAATACATAGGATTACCTGAGGATTTTTGGTTGCCAGCCTAAAATTCTGTAGGGTCTCGCGCACAGGATGAAAAGATACAGACGCGTCCAACTGAGGGTTTGCCGGCGGTGCGTCGGGGATTTGACAGCTACTCAACCACCCCAGAATGGCCATCAAAATAATCAGCACCCCCACTTGGATCGGTCCCGAGGGACCAGTTACCAGCCAGCCCCCTATCAGGGTACCGAGCAATATAGAGACAAAGGTTCCCATGCCAACTTGCGCATTGCCACCCAGCAGTTCAGAGGCTTGCAAGTGCTGCGGGATAATCGCGTATTTAATAGGCCCAAAAAAGGCTGATTGCACACCCAGCAAAAATAGCACACCGAGCATCAGTGGAATATCACCAAGCCAAAGCGCACAGCAGCCGGCCAGCATCAGAATGATCTCGGCAAACTTAATACGCCGGATTAAAAATGCCTTATCGTAGCGATCAGCTAAATGTCCCGCCAGGGTGGAGAATAAAAAAAACGGTAAAATAAATAGACCAGCGGCGAGATTGGTGGTGAAGTTGGTGCTGCTCTCAGCATTCATAGCAGTACTGCTGACAACCATCACCAACAGCGCATTCTTAAACAGATTGTCATTGAACGCCCCGAGAAACTGGGTGGCAAAAAATGGAAGAAACCGCCGTTTAGAAAATAAGTAAAACTGACCTTGAGGGTTGCTCATCACCGGGGTTCCAGATTGTTTTTATGCACAATAATAGACCCAACCACCTTAATCTTTCCTGAATGACATTGCAAAGCAGCCATTTTCTGGCTGATTAGAACCCCTGAAAATTGAAGGAGCTGGCAGTTGAGGGGAGCCGGGAATGGCTAGTATCAGCGGTTCTCATCCAAGATGCCCAGCTGATCCCAGAGGCTGTCGATTCGTGCTTTGACATCGGCATCCATCACAATCGGCTGGCCCCACTCCCGATCCGTTTCGCCGGGCATCTTATTGGTGGCATCTAGGCCCATTTTAGAGCCGAGGCCAGAGACTGGCGAGGCGAAATCCAGATAGTCGATGGGGGTATTTTCAATCATCACCGTATCTCGAACTGGATCCATGCGGGTGGTAATTGCCCAGATCACATCTTCCCAGCTGCGGATATTGATGTCTTCGTCAGTGACAATAACAAATTTGGTATACATAAACTGGCGGAGAAACGACCACACGCCCATCATCACCCGTTTTGCGTGGCCCGGGTACTGTTTTTTAATACTGACTACCGCCATACGATAGGAGCAACCTTCCGCCGGTAGATAAAAGTCGACAATCTCGGGAAACTGTTTTTGCAGTATGGGTACAAACACCTCGTTGAGGGCAACCCCCAAAATGGCCGGTTCATCTGGCGGCCGCCCGGTGTAAGTGCTGTGATAGATCGGATCTTTGCGCTGGGTTATACGCTCCACGGTAAATACTGGAAAGCGCTCCACCTCGTTGTAATAGCCAGTGTGGTCGCCAAACGGGCCCTCATCAGCCTTCTCGCCGGGCTGTAGGTAGCCCTCGAGTATAATTTCTGCAGTGGCCGGAACCTGGAGATCACTGCCCAAACACTTGACTACCTGTGTCTTTCCGCCCCGCAATAGACCGGCAAAAGCGTATTCCGACAGAGTGTCTGGCACCGGAGTCACCGCTCCCAGGGTGGTGGCGGGGTCGGCGCCCAGAGCCACAGCAACTGGATAGGGTTTGCCAGGATATTTTTTCTGCCAGTCGCGATAATCCAAAGCGCCGCCACGGTGGGCCAGCCAGCGCATAATTAATTTATTCTTGGCGATTTTCTGCATCCGGTAGATGCCGAGATTTTGGCGTTCTTTGTCGGGACCTCTGGTGATGGCTAGTGCCCAAGTTACCAGCGGCGCCACATCCCCCGGCCAACAGGTTTGAATTGGCAATTGATCGAGATCCACTTGATCAGCTTCCAGCACAACCTCCTGACAGGGCGCGTTGCGCACCTGATTGACCGGCATATTCAACACCTGTTTAAAGTCGTGGCGCTTTTCCCACAGATCGCGCAGCCCTTTGGGTGGCTCTGGTTCCTTGAGAAAGGCCAGCAATTCCCCCACATCTCGCAGCGCATCTACCGAGTCTTGGCCCATACCCATTGCTACCCGCTTAGGCGTGCCAAACAGGTTGCAGAGTACTGGGGTTTGATAGCCTTTGGGAATTTCAAACAGCAGTGCAGGGCCCTGGGCTCTCAGGGTGCGATCACTGATTTCAGTCATTTCCAGGTAGGGGTCAACCGGCTGAGCAATACGGATCAGTTCGCCCTGTTGCTCAAGAAAGCTGATAAATTGGCGGAGGTCGGCATATTTCATTAATACTTACCTCTGAGGGAGCTCCCAGTCTACTTAGCCATTAAGCAGATAGTAGACAATGATCCTATTTGCGCTTCATGGCGCCGAAGAACTCACTGTTATTTTTAAAGCCCTTGAGTTTTTCTACCATAAATTCGATAGCCGGCAGGTCTTCCATATCGTGCAGCAGCTTGCGCAGAATCCACACCCGCTGAAGCTCGGCTTCATCCATAAGCAGATCCTCGCGGCGAGTACCTGAGCGACGGATATTGATGGCCGGATAGACGCGTTTTTCAGCGACCTTGCGATCCAGAATCAATTCCATATTGCCAGTACCCTTAAATTCCTCGTAGATCACCTCGTCCATTTTGGAGCCGGTATCTACCAGGGCGGTGGCAATAATGCTCAGACTGCCACCGTTTTCAATATTGCGCGCTGCACCAAAGAAACGCTTGGGTTTCTCCAGGGCATGGGCATCGACACCACCGGTCAGCACCTTGCCAGAGGAGGGTATCACCGTATTGTATGCCCGGGCTAGGCGGGTGATGGAGTCCAGCAGAATGACCACATCTTTTTTGTGCTCAACAAGGCGTTTGGCCTTTTCAATCACCATATCGGCCACTTGAACATGGCGGGTAGGGGGTTCATCAAAGGTTGATGCGATAACTTCACCGCGCACTGTGCGCTGCATTTCAGTCACTTCTTCAGGCCGCTCATCGATAAGCAGCACGATAATGTAGCACTCGGGATTATTGCGGATAATCGACTGGGCGATGTTCTGCATCATAATGGTTTTACCCGCCTTGGGGGGTGCCACTATCAGCCCTCGCTGACCCTTACCTATAGGGGAGACCAGATCGATGATTCTGCCGGTAAGATCCTCGGTGGAGCCATTGCCCGCCTCGAGACTGAGCTGCTCGTCGGGGAATAGGGGGGTGAGGTTTTCAAACAGGATTTTGTTGCGGGCATTCTCCGGCGCATCAAAGTTGATCTCATCCACCTTGAGCATCGCGAAGTAGCGCTCACCATCTTTTGGCGGTCGAATCTTACCGGCGATACCATCGCCAGTGCGCAGATTAAACCGGCGAATTTGACTGGGGGATACATAGATATCGTCGGCTCCGGCCAAGTAAGAGGCGCCGGCAGAGCGCAGAAAGCCAAAGCCGTCAGGCAGGATCTCCAGTACCCCTTCACCGTAGATATCCTCGCCGCTCTTCGCATGGCGCTTGAGCATAGCAAAGATAATATCTTGTTTTCTGGAGCGAGCGAGATTGTCCAGGCCCATAGAGGTGGCCATTTCCAACAATTCGTCGATCGGTTTTTGCTTTAATTCTGATAAGTTCATAGGATGGTATTACAGGTTGATTCAACAGGCTGTGCGGCCGTAGCCGAAGTTGTCTATTAGGTATTATTTTAGCCGCGAGTGGCGCTTATTTTGTCGGCGTCAATGGAGGCAACAGATTGGAAGAGTTAAGGTTATAGTGTTGTTATGATAAACGCAAGGGGAATTTGCGGCTGCTAACACAGCCGCATAACAGGCTTAAAGCAGGCTGCTGACAAATTCCGTCAGTTGACCTTTGGATAGGGCGCCAACTTTGGTCGCCTCAACCGCGCCGTTTTTAAACACCAGGAGGGTTGGGATACCGCGCACATTGAACTTGGCCGCGCTCTCGGGATTGCTGTCCACATCCACTTTGCAGACCTTGATTTTGCCGCTGAACTCGTCGGCGATCTCATCGAGAATTGGGGCAATCATTTTGCAGGGCCCACACCACTCCGCCCAGAAATCGACCAGCGCGGGAATCTCGGATTGCAGCACATCGGTCTCAAAACTGCTGTCGGATACATGGACAATATTTTCGCTCATTACAAAGGGCCTCCAAAAAATACCGGTTAAATAGTTATCAGTTAATGTACGGATTCAATCATAGCATTAGCCGCATTGCGGCAACAATGGGCGCGGCCATGAATAAACGCTATGACCTCAAAATAGTTAGTCTGAAGGGCTGTTTAAAACAGCGGACATCCCAATCATCAAATTCGCCGAACATGCTAGTCAAACACCGCCACCGGCTCCTCGCCGACCACCGATTGGGGGTCCACATGAATAATAATCTCCCCATCGGGAAATGCGGCCAACAGTTTAGCCTCCACCTCGTCGCACACATTGTGGGCTTCTACTAAAGAGAGTGCATCATCCAACTCCAGATGCAATTGGATAAAAACAGCTCTTCCGGCGCTGCGCGAGCGCAGGTCGTGCATACCCAGCGCCGCCGGATGCTGCAAAACCATCTGTTTGATCTCGGCGCGGGTTTCATCCGGCAGCTCGCGATCCATCAATTGATCCAGAGAAATGCGTATAATTTGCCAGGCACTAAACAGAATATACAGGCCGATAAGGCCGGCAATTGGCCCATCGAATTGCGGCCAGCCAGCCATCGACAGCCACAGGGCGACAATTACGCCACCATTGATTAGCAGGTCCGATCTGTAGTGCAGAGCATCGGCCTGAATAGCCGTGGACTGGGTTTTGCGAATAACATAGTTTTGAAAAATCAGCAGGCCTAGGGTTGCCACCATCGAGAACAGCACAACTGCAATTCCAGACTGCGCATGTTCAATGGCAACCGGGTTGAGGGTTGTGCGGCCAGCTTCCAGTAGTAAAAATCCCGCTGATCCGGCGATAAACATCGACTGACTTAGTCCAGCCAAGGCCTCGGCCTTGCCATGGCCAAAGCGATGCTCTCTGTCCGCTGGAGTCAGCGCATGTCTCACTGCAAAAAGGTTGATCAGGGATGCCATAGCATCTAGCACTGAGTCCAGTAGGGTCGCCAACAGGCTCACTGAATCCGACATTCCCCAGGCGATTAGTTTAGCCACAATCAATACAGCCGCAACTGACACCGATGCATAGGTGGCCAGACGCATCAGGTTGTGAGCATTTTCTGGAAGTTCGGGTTGAGAGTTCGCTGTAGTCAAAGGATAGCCATAGCTTTATTTATTAATTTCAGACTATGTTAACAGAGACCGCTATCTTATGCTTACAGGTAAATTTCTAAGAGAAGTCCTAAGAGAAACGCTGCAGCAGGGTATTTAAAAATTGGTAGCCCAGTGGACTACTGCAGTAGGTTGCGCTGTTATCCTCAAGTAGCCCCTGATCCCTAAGGGAATTTATTTGATCGCGGATATGCTGTTCCTCAAGACCCGTCCTTGCGGGGAAAAATGCCGCTGGCACTCCCGCCTTCAAACGCAGGCCATTCATCATAAACTCCAAGGGCAGATCCTTTTTATCAATCGGCACTGCAGACACTAAAGCAGCCCCCGCCGAGTTCAAATAATGCTCCGGGCGGCGAGTTTTGTGCATGCGGGTAACCTGGTTTTTCTCCGGTAGGGTGATCTTGCCATGGGCGCCAGCGCCAATGCCGAGATAGTCGCCGAATTGCCAGTAATTGATATTGTGCTGGCAAACCGCACCGGCCAGAGCAAAGGCCGAAACCTCGTACTGCTCAAACCCTGACCGCTGCAATCGATTGCGGCCAGCTTCATAAATTTCTGCCAATTGATCATCCACTGGCAGTTGCGGCGGTCGGGAAAAAAATTCGGTGTTGGGCTCTATGGTGAGTTGATACCAAGAGATATGGCTGACCCCGCTGTCAATAGCTATATCTAAATCACCCATAGCCCCTGCTGTGGTCTGCTCCGGCAGGCCGTGCATTAGGTCGATATTCAGCCGTTCAAAACCGGCACTCTGGGCGCTTTCTATAGCGCGGCGGGCCTGTTGGCTGTCGTGAATTCTGCCGAGACCTTGCAGTTGATGGTCATCAAAGCTCTGCACGCCAATAGACAGGCGATTAATCCCAGCGCTGCGGAAATCGGCAAATTTTTGTCTCTCACTGGTGCCCGGATTGGCCTCTAGGGTAATCTCTATACTCTGTTCAAAACTGATGCGCTGTTCAACTCCATGTAAAATCTTCTCCACAGCCGCGGCAGAAAACAGGCTAGGGGTGCCGCCGCCAAAAAAAATCGACTGTAATTTTCTACCCCGAACCCAAGCTAAATCCTGCTCTAGATCGCTAATCAGCGCTTCCACATAGGCCTGCTCTGGCAGTTCTCCAAGGTGTTGATGGGAGTTGAAATCACAGTAGGGACACTTGCGCACGCACCAGGGGATATGCACATAGAGCGATAGGGGTGGGAGTGACAGCATCAATGACTATTGTGTTCTAGATACTGCAAAAATTGGGCGATAGCTATGCCGCGGTGGCTAACCCTATTTTTAGTGGCCTTATCCAACTCTGCTGCATGGCAACCCTGTTGTGTTGCCAGGAAAATGGGGTCGTAACCAAATCCATTGCTGCCTTGGGGCTGGGTGGCAATCTGGCCCTCCCAGCTGCCCTGAAAAATCAGTGGTGTTGGATCTGTAGCATGGCGGATCATCACGATGACGCATTGATATCTGGCCCCGCGCTGGGCAGTTGGGACTCCCTGTAGTGATTCCAGCAGTTTGTCGAGATTGGTTTGATCGGTGGCGCCCTCTCCGGCAAAGCGCGCCGAATAGATCCCGGGCGCCCCCTTCAGGTAGTCAACTTCCAGTCCCGAATCGTCGGCGATAGCCGGTAAGCCAGACTTCTCGGCGGCGTTGCGCGCTTTTAAAATAGCATTTTCCACAAAGCTTAGGCCGGTTTCCTCGGCATCCTCAATGCCCAGCTGTCCCTGGGGGATAATGCGCACCCCCAGCCCTTCAAGCATCTGTTGCAGCTCGCGAATTTTGCCCTGATTACCGCTGGCTATTACCAGTTCTGTAAGCTCAATCATGGTACATCTTTTTCTGAAATTTAAACTGATAAGCCCCCCCGCTAGATCCCGTTTCAACACTGGGGAGCACACGGATTTTAAAGGTCAGCAAGTCTTCGTTATCAAATTTAAAAGGGGCCAGATAATACAGGGTATCCTGCTCCCGAATTTCGGTAAATGTAAGTGTTTGGGTCTGCTGGAAAATATTTTGTACCACGCCGGTTACCTCTGCCGAGGTGCCAGTTCCCAGTTGTTCAACCACCGCGATATTGACAATCCCTCGATCTTTGCCGCGCACAATGCGATTGACTACAGCCACCTCTGGGGACAGAAAGGTACTGCCAAAGGCACTGTAAAAAATGCGGTAGTCACCGTGCCACTTAAAGGAATCCTGATCCACTGCAGCTGTTGATCCACTTATCAACATTAGAAATAGCATATAAGGTTTCATTTGCTGTACTCAGTTCGTCATGGGATCTATCGGCGTTAACGACTCAAATGATAGACCGCAGTTTCGGTAAATAGATTGGACCACAGCGACTTAAGCATGCTGTCGGGAAAATGGTTGGCGATAAAACGGCGATCGACTATTTTGATGTGCCGCTGTGCGCACAGCCCTTCAAAATCGGCGCAGGTAAAAAAGTGGATATTGGGCGTGTCATACCACTGGTAGGCCAATTGCTTGGTCACCGGCATTCGCCCGCGAAGACTCAAATAGGCCCTGGTGCGCCAATTGCCAAAATTAGGGAAAGTGACAATGCACTGATTGCCGATCCGCAGCATCTCATCCAGTACTAAATGCGGGTAGCGCAGCGCTTGCAGGGTGTGGGTCATCACTAGTGTGTCAAAACTCTGGCTGGCAAAGTTTGCCAGACCCTGGTTGAGGTCCTGCTCGATCACATTGATGCCACTGGCCAGACAGCGTTGAATCGAGTCGGGATCAATTTCCAGTCCGTAGCCGACAATCCCCAATTGCTGCTGCAAGCGAAGCAACAGCGATCCGTCGCCACAGCCCAGGTCCAGAACCCGAGACCCGGGTTTAATCCAATCCTCTATAGTGCTAATTCCCTCAGTGCTGAGCGCAACGGTCATTGCTTACCCTCCAGTTGATCGGCCGCTCGCTGCAGATAGCTGTATAGGCCATCCTGGTAGCGTTGATTGGGCAGAAGGAAGGCATCATGGCCCAGATCTGAATCAATTTGCATATAGGACACCGATTTGCCGGCGGCGATTAGCGCATCGGTAATCTCCTGTGATCGCTCCGGGGCAAATCGCCAATCACTACTAAAGGAAATAACCAGAAACTTGCATTTGGCATGGGTGAAGGCGGCCACTGGATCATAGTTATACTCCCGGGCCAAATCGAAGTAATCCAACATTTTAGTAATCAGAATATAGGAGTTGGCATCAAAGCTATCGGAGAACTTGTCCCCCTGATAATTGAGATAACTTTCAATTTGAAACTCAATCGGCTCTGCCTTGCCCTGAATCAGATCACCACTGCGCAGATCGCGGCCGAACTTCTGTCTCATCAATTCATCCGAGAGATAGGTAACATGGCCAATCATTCTCGCCAGTGCCAGCCCACCTTGAGGCACCTTGCCCGCAGCTAGGTAATTACCATCGCAGAAGTTGGCATCCGACTTAATAGCTCTAC
>JACLAD010013617.1_pt1 | contig 30138 bp, 39 predicted proteins | sample 8027901 | NCBI WGS metagenome assembly JACLAD01 (sample SAMN15725071, study PRJNA655200) | protist metagenome | isolation source: fluorescence activated cell sorting (FACS) single amplified genomes of... | place: Spain: Blaines Bay Microbial Observatory, Mediterranean Sea | collected 2016-07-05 | reverse complement strand
AGTAGAAACCGCCCGGTAAACCGCATGACAAATTGACGATCCTCCAGTGGTAATTCAAGTGCAATGCTTGTTTTTGGATTTAGTAAACTTATGAAAGCGATGAGCTTACGGGAGGAGTTAGCGAAAGGAGTTTGCCTGAAAGTTGGGGACTGTAGTTTTGGAAGTGGCAAGATGCGATGGAGCAACTCGAATTCGTGGAGGTAACAACTGAACAAGTTGACCAAGCGAAAGTGGCTTTGCTAGCAGGTGGGCCGCTCCTGCTTTCATCACTCTTTGAAAATCCTCTGAACTAGTAAAGTGGCTCATTCCAATGATTTGAAGGGATGCAGAATGCTGATGGAGATGCTGCACCAAGCGTAGTGGATCGATATCCATGATGTCGAGGTCGAGCAATGCAGTATCGAAATGCGTTGTTAGGCCAATTACCAGAGCGTCGATACCATCCTGAACAAAATCAACCTGCCAGCCTAGTTGTTCTAAATTATTGACGAATGGAGCAGCGTTTTCTTTAGCATTTTCCAGGAGTAATATTCTTGGATTCAATCTTTGCACCGTTCAATTATTTGCTGAAATTATCCAGATTCAAGCGAGCTTCCTCGTTCAACCCTTGAATGTTCAAATCAATTTGCGAACCGATTTCTGCTAGCCCAGTGTTTTGGGTTGTTTCAGGATGAAGCTGCTGAATCACTCCTCCTTGCTGTAGGAACTTGGCCACTTGATCTTCAATCTCTTCACGAGTTGGCCGCTTGCTCTCAGCTTTACGAGATTGTTTGGGGAGAACCCTCCTAGGAAAGTGAATCATGGTTGTCACTGCTTAAAAAGTAAGTCTAATTGAGAGGGGTGCTGCTGATAGTATTTCTTGTTCAGAACGAGTTCAGTGATGTTCCAGAGTCTATTTGATCAACTGCATAGGGCTGAGTAAGAAACGACGAACGGCCAGGGTCAAATGAAACAAAGTTGGATTGTAGGTGGCGAGCCAGAACAACAAGCAGATTTGAGGCTCTTCCTTTCGTCGACCCAGCCATCGGAGCAACAAATCAAACAACTCTGGCGAAAGGCGACCTGCCGAGAAGATCAAATGAACTTTAAGGTCTTCCCAATCACGAAGTCGAGAGGACATCGGGTGTGTTGCGAATTTCTTGGTTGGATTCAAAGGCTGAGAGAATGACATGGTGCTCTCCTTTCCAATGCTGAGAGAGGTTCAGGTGTCACGGTCTCTCACACCACTGTTGCTCAACGAGCAAGCATCCTATTTTGTGGTGGCGAGAAACCCGATATGGCAATGATTTCATGGGCATCCCGCCTGTTACGTCTGGAACCATCTGGTTCCGAATTCTTTGTAAATCGGATTAGGAGGAGACGTTGGATTCCCCTAACGGAAGCAAAGTCAGGATTCGCTGCCTTCGGGAGGAGCAGGGTCTTCAGAACGTCTCCCTAAATAGTCTGAACAATCCAAAACAAGATTGACCTGCAAGTCCGGTTCAGGATGAAGCAACTCCTGGAATCGTTGCAGAAGTGCCTCTACCTCCTTTTCAGTTGCTTCCCCCTGGATACTGAATTGATGTTGATTATCGGTTCTTTTGTATTGAACAACCATGGGGTGACTGCGAGGAAAAACAATTGATTTGGATTGAAACGCTGGGAGAGACAGTAGTTTGCCCCCAAATTTTTGCCAGCAAAGATTGAGAGCATTTTGAGTAAATTTAGAACAAGTCATTGAATATATATGAAAATTTAATCAGCTCAATTGGAAAAATTCAGATTCAAAATTGCTTTGCAGACTGGAAGGAATAGGGGAAACAGTGGGAATTTAGTGGGAGTTTGGGGCCTTAGGGCTCGGATGAATTGGGGCCTTCCTGGTGGGACTTCTCGTAGATTTCTGCAAGTAACTCTGAAAGTTCTTGCTGGTGGGAGTCATTCTCTGGAAGCCGAGCTTGAAGAAACTCAACAGTCTGAGCAACTTTACGCCAGCGTGGCCTTTGAGGCATGGAGGAGGCGGAGAGGTATTGTCTAATTCCGGGTGATCGCCAGACCCCATTGGTCTTATCCAGGTATGCCCCCCAAAGTTTTGATTCCTGAGCCAAGGAAATTTGATCCTTCCCTTGGCAATGTTCCCAGCAATGAACTACAACCTGCATGGTTTGGGCGAGCAGATCTCTCATCGATTTACTATTCCCATGAACAGCCGGTGGATTTGAATGGCGCAATTGCGCGAGTTCGAGCTGTGAAGAAATTCTGGCTTTCAATTCCGCTTTCTGAATTGGCTTTGTCAGATAGTCGTTTGCACCCGCTTCAAAAGCCTGGGTCAACTCCTCACTCCGACTCAGTGCAGTCAGAAAGAGAATCGGCAAATCCTCCTTGGTAAATCGTTGGCGTAGAGTTGTGCAGAGCTCAATGCCGTCCATTCCATCCATCATCAAGTCCAGTAACACTAAGTCAAAGTCTGAGGTTTGACTCATTAACTCCAGGGCTTCCTGACCAGAGCTGCAACAGGTGAAGGTCCAGTCAGTTTCAGTGAGCATCCCTGTGAGGATGTGCAGATTTACGGGATCATCATCGACAATCAAAATGGAAATACTCCCACTAGTCCTTAAATTTGATGTGACTCTGGAGGGAAAAGAAATTTCATCACTGGTTTTTTCATTGAGCCCCTCCTCCGTCAAAGGGATTTGAGTGGGTTGAGCCAGTGGCAGAGAGAACCAGAAGCACGCCCCGCCCAGAGGAGAAGGCTCTACTCCGATTTGACCTCCATGTTCCTCAATGATTTCTTTCGAGATTGAAAGGCCCAGGCCGATGCCTTCTGTCACAGCCGAGTTTTGTTGTTCGAAGGCTTCGAAGATCATTTTACGATCAGCATCATGAACACCTGGTCCTGAATCGTGAATCTCGGTTCGTACACTCTCATCATCTGTTGCGGATCGAATTTGAATTCGTCCTTGCGAGGTAAATTTACAGGCATTGTAAAGGAGGTTTAGCAGAACCTGCTCAATCCTTGATGGGTCCGCATGAACTGGGAGGACAAATTCAGACACCTGATTTTCGACGCGGAGCTTTTTTGTAGAAAATTGGACGTTGACCAGGTCCACCGCAGAGCGCACAAGCGGCTGCAGGTAGCATAGCTCTGGATGCAGTGTTAATCGATTTTCTCTTAGTGCTGCCTGATCCAGTAGATTATTGATGAGCAGATTCAAGCGCCTTCCGCTTTGGATCATCAAATGGAGCGTTTCAGACATCTGCTGCATGCCTTGCTGACGAGCTTCAGTAAGCAGGTTTTCTGCGAGTCCCATGATGCCATGCAAGGGTGTTTTCAGTTCGTGAGAGGTGTTAGCCAGAAATTGATTTTTGAAGCGTTCCGTCGCCTGCATTTGCTTCAACAATTGTTCTTGGGCTCTCTGGCGTTCCCGAACATTCTGAGGAACTCGAAATGCCAATGCGATTGAGAAAAGGAGGGACTCTGAAAAAGCACCCAATTCCATTACAAAGTAGACAGGAGTTGGAAACTCCAGAAATCCCATGGCATTTAGAGCTCCTATCAAAGTAGATACGCATAGGAGTCCCCAGCCCAGGGAATAGAAGAGGGCGTTCTTGTCTCCAGTTCTCCAAGCCCTGTAAGGAATCAGCAGAAACAGGGTGGAAATGGCTGAGAGGGTCATGAAGACTCGAAATGCTTGATGGGGCTCGAACCAAGCCACTAGGAATGAGATTCCAAGAATGCAGAGCACAGCAGATCTGATGATCTTGTGCGAAATTGGATGTTTCTTTTTTAGATCTAGGACTTTTGAGAAGAAAAGTAAGACGGTGATGATTGACAATCCCACAACATAGATGCGTACCCAGTTGAACCAATCGAGGCTTGGAAAGTCAGTGATCCACCATCCCTTAGTAAACATGCGGTGGAAGGTGAAGAAAAGTAGATGCAGGCCGTAGAATAAGTAGGTTCTATCGCGAAGAAAAAAGAAGAACAAAAGACTGAAAAATGCGTTACAACTAATCGCCCCCCAGCTAAGACTTAGTAGATTGTATCTGTCAGTGAAATCCTCTCTAAGCGCCTCTGGTTCCCAAATTGAAATTTCTGCTCGTAGAATCAGGTTGGGTTCAAGACGCAGGTAGTATTCTGTTTGCTGATTAGCATTTGCCGATATCAAAGTATTCTGCAGATCCCAGGTTGTTCCTCCCTCCTTGACAAGCTGTCGGGCTGATTTCTGGAAAACCAAGGAACTCTCTCCAGTCGGCTTTATTCCATAGAGTTCAAGGGATCCGTAAATGTTCTCAATACTGAAGATTAGGGGAATGGATTTGGCGGTGGGATTCGCAACACTGAAACGCAACCAATAGACCGAGTTTGTATTTCCTTGATTAAAAACCTTTTCTCCGTTGGGTTGAAAGCGCTGCTGATTTTCAGCACTCAGCACCTGCTCCAATGATATCAATCCTGAGGGATCTTCAAGGAACTCCAATTCGGAGCGAAGATAGATTGACTCAAACCCGGCATTGAGTTCAACGGGTGACTTCGCCCAGCTATGGACACCTGAGAGAATACTCCCAACGAAGATCAGCATCCAAATTGTGAATGAGTATCTGTAAAGCATGGTCAGCAATAGAGAGCAGAGCAGTTGGTTTTAAAATCGGCACGATAGGTTTTTCGATAAAATAAAAAAAGATTTTTTTTGGAATTACGCTTTTCGCGCTTTGAAATTTTCATTAAATTTATCAATAACTTAATTTAAATCTGCTCAATCTGCTCTCAAACTTTGCTGGTAAATAATCAACTAAAGACTAGCTTACCCGACCATAGGTTGAGAGTCCGGATTTTTCAGGACAGGATGCCTATATTATGAAGATTCGGGGCCCAGCAGTGGAACCGAGAAAATCTTCATGACTATCTTGCTCAAACGGGGAGTGTTTCACTCTCTACTGATTCTCACGCCCAGAGGGTTTACAACGGGTCTCTCTGGGTGCTGAGGCGTATCTTTGTTTGCATAGTTCTACAACGACCTCAGGTGAAAGTCTTGACTTAGCCCAATCCTCTCACCTGAAGGCACAGCCAGGTTTTAAAGTCACTTTTCCTGGCTGTGCCAACCGATCCCACATTCTCTCCCATTCTCTGGCTCCTGCCCATCATCTTGCCGACGCTGACAAAGAACTGGATTAATTTGCTCAGATCATCCATCTAAGGGGTCGGTCTAGATAAACTTCTTGTCAGTACTCGCAATTACCAAGCTCCTACGTTGTTTCAAAGGGTTGATTCAACTCCCGGATTTTTGGAACACGGCCTTCACTTCAAGATCGATGTCAGCGGTATCCCTAAATCAAGCCCATCATTTTCTACAAAGCCATCTCTCAGCTGAGCCGCAACAGCTTACGTTGATCGGTGAGGGTGCTTGGTCTCGTTGTTTTGGATACATTGTTGGAGACCGGGAATATGCGATCCGCTTTGGGCGTTACATTGAAGATTTTCAAAAAGATTGCTGGCCGGCCAGATTTAGCTCAGCACTGCTCCCCATTCCCGAGGTTTTTGAGGTGGCGGAAGCGCTGGATGGCTACTTTGCTATCTCTCGCAGAGCACATGGGATTCCTCTTGAGAATGTGGCCCCTGAGGTTTGGCAGGGCGTGATTCCAGATTTGGTCAATGTACTGGAGGCTTTGCGAACTGCAGATCTCAAAGAGACCGCTGGAGTGGGACATTGGGACAAAGATGGCACCGCTAATTGTGCTACTTGGAGGGAACATCTGCTCACTGTTGTTGAAGACAAGCCGACCCAACGGACTCACGGTTGGCGTCGCAAACTGGAACAGAATTCTCCATCAGGAAGGGATGTTTTTGAGCGAGGGTTGGATAAGTTGAAGAATTTTGCCTTAACGGATGTCCCTCGTTCTTTGCTGCACTGCGATTTGATGAATCGTAATGTCCTAGTTTATGACGGACGCATCAACGCAGTCTTTGATTGGGGATGTGGACGTTTTGGAGACCATCTCTACGATTTGGCCTGGTTTGAGTTCTGGGCGCCTTGGCACACAAATCTCGATGTTCCCCTGCTTCGAGAAGCCCTAGAAAATCACTGGGTTCAAGTTGGCTATGCGCCAACAAATCTAGAAGAACGACTTAGCGCTTGTTATCTTCACATTGGTTTGGATCATATCGCATACAATTCACATACAGAAAATTGGCCGGTCTTACAGGAAACAGCTGAACAGATGTGTGAACTTGTCAACATGTAGGAATTCACATTTGGTCAACTCACCATTGACCGTAGCTTGCTTCGCTCGCTCAATTGATAATCACGTTGCCAAAAAAAGCCCAAGCAACTTAGTTTTGCTTTCAACCGCAATTTAACCCCATGATCCCACCGACATCTGCTGAAAATCCTCGAGAACAAATTGCGGAAGATATTTGGAATTTTGCGATTGGCTCCAACATGCATCCAGACAAGTTAAAGGGAAGAGCCAATCTGGAGATCAAGGAGAGTTTCCCTGCCAAACTCAAAGACTGGCGTCTGGCTTTCAACTTGCGAGGGATTTCGTGGTTGGAACCATCGATGGCCGGAGTGGAGCCGGATCCAGGAGCGATAGTTCACGGAGTATTGGTTCGGTTAAGTTCAGAAGATTTTGCGAAACTGGTGCAGAGCGAGGGTGGTGATCAAAGTTATACCCGAGAGGCTGTGGAAGTGGAGACCTATTGTGGAAAAATCCAAAAGGCTTTTGTATTCAGAGCCTTGGAGGCTAGAAAACTGCCCCGGGACCGTCCGCCTACACTGCGCTATCTTGAATTGATTCGAACCGGCGCCCGCCTGAATGGGCTTGATCCAGAATACATCGAGAAGCTGGATGCTCTCCCACATTATCAAAAAGGGCCAATAACAAACCTGATTTCCAAGCTCCTGTTCGATATGGCGATGTGTTTTGGTTGTCTTGGGGTACCGAAAATGATGGTTGTTCTTTTTCGTTCCTTGCGCTGGATTGATGAGAGTGGACTGCCCAGCCTTGCCAAGGGTTTACTCTATGCTGTTGTGTTGACACCTGCACTGTGCTTAGCTTCTGTGTTGAGGCTACGTCACCTCTTTCCAAAAGAACCGAAGCAAGTCTAGATCAATTTATCTGCTGCATTTCATGTTGATTTTTTTAATAAAGATTACTTTAGTTATCTAAATAAAACAGATAAAAATCTTGATAGAATCAATGGCTGGATTGACAGGGGAGATTATCGATTTCTTTGGAATACGAAAAGCCCACTGGCAGCAATGATAAATGAGCCAAGAATTGTGTTGATTGAAGGCGTTTCCCCCAAAATTAGATAGGCGCTGGATGCTCCGAAAATAATGATGGAATAGCGTACGGGAGAAGTAACAGAAATTGGAGCCAGACGAATGGTTAGCACAGCCATCAAATAACCCACTGTCAACATGCAGGCTGAACCCATCAGATAAGGGATTGCATTGAAATTCAGCGATGTTTCCCAAAAGAAAGCGAGAATCCCACCTACCAGAGTTGTCATTAGAGAGGTCACCAAGACAACCTCTATTCCTCGGTACTGAAGTGCCATCCGTTTTGTGAGCAACTCGCGCAGGACCAAAAGAGTTGTAGCCAACAGAGGCAGGAGATAGGCCATCCGAAAACCAAGATCATCTGGCCACATCACGATCAAGACACCACTGAAACCCAGTATAACGGCTAACCAACTCTTCCAATGAACCTTTTCCTTGAGCAAAAAAGCACCTGAGGCTGTGATCATCAATGGAGCCGAGAGCATGATCGTGTAGACATCAGAGAGAGGCAGCAGCAGGATCGAGGCAAAAAAAGCTCCGGTCAAAAGCACTTCAACACCCCCACGAAGGTGCATGTCATTCAGGGCAAATAAATTCTTGGGATAAAACTGCCCTTGGCCGATTAACCATCCAGCTGTCATTGCACAGACCAGCAAACCCCTCAGGAAAAGTAGCAGAAATATACTCTGCTGATCACTGTGCAGCCCGACACTGTATTTGATGAGCGCATCATTGATCGAGAAACATAATTGTCCCAGCAGCATCGCTAGGATTCCAGGAAGATAGGACGGAGTTGTCCCCGCAGGGTTCATAGTTGATTTCAATAAAGCGAGCGAGTTGCTCCTAAAATTAGGAAGTGCTCAGATGCTGGGAATGGGGAGAGAGATGAAAGAAATTTGTTCAGTTACTTGAAATGGGTTTTGATCTGGGAAGCAATCATACGATTGTCACGCAACCGTCGAGCTTTTGCCCTGCTGAGGCAATCTGGATCCTCATCGAAGCGGAGAACAAGTTGTCTTCTACACAGATCATTTTCAAATTGCTGGAGCGAGCCATGAGGCGGATCAACAATTCACCGACATCGTCTCTCAATTGACATCCCACCATTCCGATTTCATTCACGTCATCTGGGAGACTGGACAGCAACGCTTGAGCTCCGCCGGTTTCAATACCTGGATTGTAACTGACACTGAAAGAATTCAATGGTAATTCACCTTGCTGCTGAATCGAAGTCAAAGCGTTTGCCAACAGCTGCGCATCAGAAATATCTAGATTAGCGCTGCGAAGATGCAGATTAAACGCCTCGCCAGTAGCAGATTCCTTTTCCAGTCGCTCTGCAGTGGAGAGACAAACAGGCTTATGGGTTTGACGCAACGCCTGAATCAATGGGTACAATGGACTTTGGGGAATGTTTTGAAGCTCATCAGCCGAGACCTTCTGCTGAGATGATAAGGCACAGACCCCGATCAAAAGCCCCAATGAATGAAACAGCTTACGTCGAATAAGGTTCATATTTTTCCTCAGGTTTGATCTCACTCAAGTTCTGCAGGAATTGAAAATCTCAGACTGTCAATTCTTTCAACAACCTTTGATTGCCGTTCTTCCATTGGGCATGACAGTATTACAGAAACGGGCCCCATAAAGATTTGCACCATATAGATCCGCATCGTAAAGATTCGTTGCATATAGATTGGCACGACTGAGATTAGCCCCAACGAGGTTCGCGTCACTGAGATCAGCAAACATCAGAGCTGCACCTCGGAGATTAGCTCCCTGCAAGTTTGCATCGCTGAGGTCTGCTCCTCTCAGATTCATGCCGATCAGGTTTGCCTGGGAGAGATCACAATCCGAGCACTCGTTTGTCCTCAATAATTGATCCAAGTCATCACGGTCGAAGGCGAAAATCTGGAATGAACAGATCCCAAAGACCAGAATTACAGAGAGAAGATTTCGCAAAAACCGAGTCCTCATTGATTTCTCCATTGACTGTAGTTGTGCAAGGTTGACCACTCATCATTGATGATTCAAAAGCATTCTACAATTTTTTACAGAATCCAATATTTTTTCGAAAAATTTTAAGAATTGCTTGCCCAGTAGAGTCTCCCTAGAGCTCAGACTTTAGAACAACTGAGCCTTTGGGTGTGTTCAAGTGAAAGCATAGCTCGGGGTTGCCCTGGGTGATGTTGACCTCTGGCGGAGCACCCAATCTCTGAAGAATATTCTCGATGCTGGAGGGGCGGGGATGCGTAACTTCCAGATGTATCAACTGAACAGGACTCGGGGTGAGCCGATGGGCAGGATTTCTTCCACCTGGCCACTGAATCAGCACAGGCAAGAGGCCACCTTCAGCCAAACCACCATCTTTGGGAACAGTAATCTGCCATTCCAAGTCACCACGGGACATGGTGATTACCTCGCCAGGATCGTAACCACTGTTCTTTCTGGCTTCATGGATATCTTCCACTTGCAGTACCCAACAAAGGGGATGAACTCCTTGACTAAGCCGGAGTTTTGTCTTGGGATCATCCATTGAAAACCACATTGTCCGTTGCGTTAATCCAGTTGGGCTTGCAGCAATCACTTCAAGGTAGAAATCCGCTTGGAGTCGAAGGAGCCGATTGTGTGTGCCCATCACAGGATGCGTTCCTCCAACATCAAAAGGCACCCCAAAGTCTGATTCCAGAGCTTGGGTTGCAGAACTCAGCTCCTCCGCACCAAGCACCAAGTGATCAATTTGTGAAGTCATGATTTCCAAGGGACTTTGAAACTAAAGCAGGTGGAGTTTTGGTTTATTCCCGCTTGAATTCGATGCTGAGAACTTTTTCGTAGATCTTGATGATCGCACTCTTGGGCTCATCTCCTAGCCCATCAGCAATTGCATTCTGGTAGCTACTGATCATCGCATTCATTAGTGGTGTTAGGGCCTGCTTTTCAGTGGCTACTTTCTGCATGTTCAGAATGTCTTTGTAAGCGCCAGCCAACGGGAAATCTCCCTCAAATTCTCTGGCCAGCATCCGTGGGATGAAGTGATCTCCTGCAAAACTGCGCGAACTCGCTGAGTTGACTACCTGTTCCAGAGCATCAATAGATATTCCTGCTGCCACACCTAATGGGAGAATCTCACACAGAGCAACAATGTTGATGTTGTAAATGATATTGTTGACCGCTTTCATCAACTGTCCAGAACCCACCTCCCCACAATAGATAATGTTCTTTCCGAGTAATTCGAGAAGCGGAGACACTTGCTCAAATAGAGTCTGAGATCCCCCAAACATCAGCGTCAGTTTTCCCTCCCGGGCTCTGGCAGGTAATCCCGAGACTGGGCAATCAGCATATTGGATTGCTTTGTGGGCAAGCTGACCATGGAACTGGAGAGACTCACTTCGTTCGAGAGTCGAAGTGTCGATGATGGAGATCTGTGCCTTGACGTTGTCAACCAATCCCTTCGGTCCGAACAGGACTTCATCCACTTCTTTTGCGGATGGTAAGCACAAGAAGACAAGAGAGCAGTTCTGCGCAATTTCACTGAGACTCTGGCAGCAAAAAGCGTTGGTGTCAGCAAATCTAGCCATTGCAGAAGCAGACTGATCATGAACATAAAGTTGGTGACCAGCATTGGTGAGATTGGACGCCATCCCACTGCCCATCTGTCCAAGTCCAACAAAGCCGATTTTTGGGTGAGTCACTTCAAGCGCCCTAACTTATTAGATTCATTGAGATGATTGGGGTGAAAGCACCATACAGAATACCTTCTGTCATAGAAGTCAGCCTTCTAGTTATTGATCAACACATAGCGCCCAAGTGCCTTCCCTTCCCGTAGCTCCTGGATTGCCTGAGGGGCCTCTCTCAGGGGTCTCCTAACCAGTGGCACAGGTTTCACCTTTCCTTCCCGAATGAGCTGTAGTAGCTCGACAAGATCTTGTTGCGTTCCTACGTAGGATCCAAGGATGTTGTTCACCTTGAGAGGAAACAAGGAAGTAGAGAGTTGTGCAGCACCTCCGTACAAGCCGACCAACACCAAACTGGCTCCCTTAGCCATGACACCAAAGGCAAACTCCACGGTTGCTGGGGCGCCCACGAAATCGATAACTGCATTCGGTCCACCATTGGTCAGTGAAATAAATTCTTCTTTTGCAGAGGGATCAGAGTTGTCGAGGACCATATCGGCACCAGCTTCAAGCGCTGCCGCTCGTTTGGCCGGATCAATCTCAGCCACAATGATCTTGGCTTTGACGACTGCCTTAGCCATTCCAATTCCAGCAAGACCAACTCCGCCGGCACCGACAATCAGGAGGGATTCATTAGAACGGAGATGTCTTACTTTCTTCAAGGCGCTGTAAGCCGTGATTCCAGAGCAGGCTGCCGTGGCGGCAACAGCTTCGTCGACACCGTCGTATGGAACTAGGTACTTTGGATGAGGCACGATCAGGTATTCCGCATAACCGCCATTCCTGCGGGTTCCGATTGTAATTGGGTTCATGCAGATCAACTCCTGATCCCGCCCACAGACATCACATTGACCACATCCAATCCACGGATAAGCGATCCGCTTCTCACCAATGGAAACTCCTGTTGCTCCAGGTCCCAACCCAGCGACCTCCCCAAGTGGCTCATGTCCCAGGGTGAAGGGTAACTTGAGTCCACGATCTTCCAGGGTCACTTTTTTTCCACCACCCAGGTCGAAGAATCCATCCCAGATGTGAATATCCGAGTGGCAAACCCCACAAGCAGTGACCTTCAGCAGCACCTCGGTGCCCTTTGGTTTGGGAATCTCCAAATCTCTTTCTTCAAGGGGCTGACCCCACTGGGTGATTTGGTAGGCTTTCATGTGTGATCTCCGGTAGATGATGTGGAAACTTCCTTGATTCCTCGGGTCTTGATATCATGCTCCTCAAAAAAGTGGGGGAGCACTCAAGTTAGCTGGGACTCGGCTGAGATTCAGGTAACTGCTGCGGAAGCATTAACACCGCAAATAAGATGACCAAGGCCGATGCAGCGAGGATGTAGAACAGCATATCAAAGCCCCAGTTGTGGTGCACCCAGGCAATCAGGGGTACCACCGTCGCCCAGACGATGAAACTCACGATGTAACGCGCTCCATAAACAGATGCCCGTAGCTCCGACTTAGCCATTTTTCCAATCATGTAGTCATTAATCGGAATCTGCCCAAAAGCCCCCAACATGAAGCCAACCGAGACGGCGAGAGCGCCCAGATCCACCAACCCGGGCATCAAGGTAAAGAAGACAACTTGAACGCAGGCAACTGCAATAAAAACCTTTCGCGGACCATGGGTGTCCAGCATCTTCCCCACGACAAGCTGTGAAATGGAAGCCACCGCAAAGACCATGAAGGTCAGCCAACCAAGCATCGTGGCGGTGGAGGCAATTCCTCCGAGCCGTTCCTCAAAGACCTTGGGAAGCGCGAAGGTGGTCCCTTGAAAGACAATCCCCGCAACAGCAGTGGTGAAGAAGATGATCCCAGTCACCCGAATCAGCATCGCTCTCCACTCATCGGAGCTGATTTGCTGTGTGTTCTTTGATGAGGGCTTGGCCACCGAAGCGGTCACCGCGTTCTTTAAGGGTAATCTTTCCCAGGGATGATAAATAGCGGCAAACATTCCAATGACAAACAGGCCAATTGCCATCTGAGTTGGATTCTGAGCAAAGGAGGTCCCAATTGCAGCCAGCCCAATTCCCACAAAAAACACTCCCATCACTCCTTCTCGACTCCAACGGTCTGCCAGCCAGCCTGCAGGTAAGGAAAATACCCCGAAAGCAATCAGACCTGGGGTTGCGTATGGAATCAGTTCGGAATACCCCAACTCCCACTCCTTGGTGAGCGCCAGCGCAGCCACAGTCGCGAAGATCAACATGAAGAGATGATCGAGAAAGTGCCCCACGTTGAGAAAGAAGAAGTGCTTACGGTCTTCCATGGTTGATGAATCAGGCGAAAGAGAGATCGGTGGCTGCTGGCTTACAAGGACTGCTCAATCCAGCAGTGATGCTGAATAGAGTTAGTTCATTTTTTCAAAAAAAGCATTAGGCATCTTGCGGCAGAAAATAGTAGAGAAACAGTGCACATGGTCCTCCAACCTTCTTTTTGAGGAAGTACAGAATTAGAGAACAATGATTATCAGGACAGTACCTTTGATTTGACAGAGGGAGTTGTGGGCAAAACCTTGGCTGAAATTCAGTTCAACTCGTCTCTGCAGAATCAAAATTTTTGAGGAAGTCCGCGTGCTGAATTTATGAAAATAGTTGGATTCGTAAATGCTCTGTAGGTTTTTGAAAGCTCAAGATATGCTGGAGCTGTTTAGTGTTTGATCCGTAGCCCATCATTCTGTGCATCCAAAGAGGTTCCTATGCTAGAAGCTGCCATTGCATTTGTGACGGAGTACGCAATTTCCGTAGTGGTTGGTGTGATCATTATCGCCTTCTTCATTGCCAAGGTCCGAGTCCGCAAGAGCGAATATCACCAGGGTCGGTTAGAATAATTTTTTCAAAGAGGAACACTATGCGAAAAAAAGAAGATCGAAGAGTTGAAGACGTGCCGGTGGAGGAAGATCGTCGGGTCATGGAGCGCAGGTCTCCAGAAAATAGAAAAAAACCGCACTTCAAACGCAAGGGCAAGGGACCAGACCGTCGGGTTCAGGAAGTTCCCGTAGAAAATGATAGACGTGTAGGTGCCCGCAGACACTGCGAGACAGAACCCACAAAGCCCGCAGCAGAGTGAGCAACTGGACCGATTCTATGATATCCCAGAACCAGGAAAAGTGAGTGGAAAGAAAATTTAGTTGGTACTGTGAACCTCCCGAGTGGTCCCTCACTCCGGAACGATTGTCTGTAGTGACAGGGCTCAAAACAGACTTTTGGCAATCCACCTTCTATGGATTTCAGCGAGACAACGGGCATTTCTACCAGACGGAGGTGGAGGGAGATTTCTCAGCAGAAGTGGTGATCCATGGCTATTACGAGGAGCTATATGATCAGGCTGGCTTGATGCTGCGTGTCGATGTTCACAACTGGATCAAGACGGGGATTGAATTCACCGATGGGATCCAGCACTTCAGCACAGTGATCACGCGAGATGGTTTTTCGGATTGGTCGGTCATTCCGTTAGGAGTGCGGGTTGAACCCATTCGATTGCGGCTGACTCGCCACTCAGAAGCTCTCAGGATCCAATATCACCAAGAGGGCCACTGGCAAATGGCGAGATTGGGTTACCTCTCAATGCCGTCGTCCGTGATGGTTGGTCCGACGTGTTGCTCTCCAAAGCGAGCCGGACTCAAGCTGGATTTTGATAATCGGGTGATTGGCCCACCGATTGATCGAGCGCTGCATGAGGAGTGATTATTCAGTCTAAGATCAACCCAAAATGCATTGAAAGTTAATGAATTTTTCAACACCCGAATCCTCTTGTGAAAGTCCTTCCAAGTCATTCTCTCGCAAGCTTGTGAAAGGTTATTTCTAGCTTTGCAGGCTACACCTTCTCATGTTGATGAATGACTTCCTGCCTTGTCCTCCACATCCCACACGCTTCCACCAAAATTCCTGCGGATCTGCGAGGCACGTTCCTGCTTTCGGATCAAGAACTTCAGGCTGAGTTAGATCGAATCACGGATCATGCGACAGACCTGATTTTCCAGCAGGCATTTCCAGGAGTACCGGCTGTGGTCTTTCCGGTCAGTCGGCTTGTCGTCGATCCGGAGCGATTCTGTGATGATTCAGAAGAGCCAATGAGCCAGGTCGGAATGGGGGTGCTTTACAGTCATGGGACCTTACGTCAACTCATTCGTGAGAAGCCCAGCGCCCCAGTCCGTCAACGGTTGCTAGATCAGTACTATCACCCCCATCACAAAAAATTGACCGAAAAGGTGGATCAAATCCTAGAGGAACAGGATCGCTGCCTGATCATTGATGGACACAGTTTTCCCTCGACGGCTCTACCTTACGAGATAAACCCCAAGGCAGCTCGACCCGACTTCTGTTTAGGAACCGATGACTTTCATACTTCACCAGAGTTGTTGGAAGCGATCGAAGCAGAGCTGCAGCGCCTGGGCTATTCCACAGCGTGCAATGAGCCATTCAGTGGAACAATTGTCCCGCTAAAACACTATCGAAGGGATCAACGAGTCGAATCACTGATGATCGAGATCAACCGTAAGCTTTATTTAAATGAAGATTACTCGGTTGACTCTGTAGGCTTGCAGAAAGTCGTCACAGCGTTGGCTTCTGTCAGAGCCAATTTGGCGAAGAAAGAGTTCTTTGCATTCTAGGAATCTTTCCTTAGCAATCAGCTCATAGTTAATTTTAAGCGCTTGCCTGAACTAGTTGTTCTGATCACAGGGCTGGAGTGATGATCAGAAGACGCCTCGAACGATTTCGATGAGTTCTGAGATGATTCGTGACACCGAGTATAAAATGATGACCCCGCAAATTGTCAGATCACCTTCCCCTTTAGTGGGGTGAAAGAGCATGACCATTGCGGAGGGAATATCGAGGGCTTCACTCTCTTTTCTTCGCTGACGAAATAAGATGAGGATGGTGGCGGCTGCTACGAGTAGAATTATCCAGATAACCATAGGTGCTCCTGCTCCTTTTATGCCTCCTGCATATGATTTTGATTATATAAACCGGGTAAGAAACCATTTGAAGATGCCTGCCCCGCCGAGCTTTTCTCAACTCTGTCGTGATCGGGTATGTTTCCTCAGTTGGTTCTATCAAAACGCCCAACATAAGAAAGTAGTTGAGTCAACCCAGCCAACTCCTGAGAGTGGCCCGAAGAAAGCACTCACTTCAAGGAAGAAAGATTGGTTTGAAGGATGTGTGATCCGAAATTGCGAGGGAAGGAATAGCTGCTGAAACGACCAAGCTATCAGGAACTGACGCTACAGGATTGCTTAGCTGGTGACGTAGTAGATGAAGATAGAGAATTTGAAGATGAGAAAACCAATTACACCGAAGATGCCGAGCAGTAATCCGATCGCTCCCAGAAACTCAAAGCGTGGAGGGCTACGCTTGCGTCGACCAGGCGTAGGTTCCTTGGGTCCAAAAGGATCAAACTCGCCTTGACGTACCTGTACCAGAATGTGAAGCCCTGTCACAGGATAAAGGGATGACAGGGAAACAGGCAAAACTGGGACAATCACAATCGCTTGATTTCGATTAGTGGAAATCATGGGAGGGCACTGTAATCTCAGTAACTTGGTTGCTTTTCTGAGTAAGAGTTTTCTGACAGTAACTAGTCCCAGAGACTATGAATGACTTTGATCTGATTATTCATTCGTAACTCAATACTATAGGTATCCAACATCCCTAGTAGTTCTGGTAAAAATTGAGCTCCATCAATCCAGTGATGATGTAGTCCATCTGCTGTCTCATAGATCTCATAATGGTGAAATACTATCCTTCCAGTCTTTTCTGGAAATTTTCCTTGAATCCAGATGTTACCATCTTCTTTGTACTCTGGAGCTTCTGCAATCACATATTGAATAAGTTTCAGAGGCCCTTCTTTGTGACATTTTTCAATCATGTACTGTTTGTGGAAATCAAAAAAATCTCTCAGAGCCTGGGCACCAGTTTCATCAGGTGCAGTCCAAGTGAGCGAGGTCACAATTTTTCCAGCTAGTGCATCAGTCATTTTTTCTCCATCGATAGTTGCTCTAGGCCTATAGTCAAGGAGTAGCGAGAGCTGAAGATTCAAAAAAAGCGTTGGAATTATTCAAATCGGGAATCTGGGCAAAATGCTTCTTGTCAGTCCCAGAGACTATGAATGACTTTCAATTGATTGCACATCTTTAACTCAATTTTGTGAGTTGTAATAATTTCAGAGAATTCTGGGATGAATTCCGCCGATTCAAGATAGTGATGAATTAGCCCTTCTTCCGTTTCATAGATTTCGTTAAGTGTAAATACTGTTCTGCCAGTTTTCTCAGGCCATTTTCCCTCCCAAAATTCCACATCTCTTACCCACTCCGGACCTTCTGAGATATAGTAGTGAATAAGTTTCAAGGGCCCATGTTGATGGCTTTTAATCCCCATAAAGTTTGCATGCCCTTCGAAAAAGAGCCTCACAGCTTCCACACCCTCTTGGGTTGGCACCCAAAAAATAAAGGTGACGGAAGATTTTCCGACCCATGTATTTGACATACTTAGCTCTAGAAAAATTAAGAAATTACATTGATTATGATTGATCCAGTTTTTTAGTTAATCAAAGGGCTTAAAAAGTCGCGCAGAGTATCATTCAACAGGTTGGGAAAATGCAAGAATAAGTTTCAGACTAGGAGCGATCTCCGTTGTCAGTAAATTGATTTCTTTTTCTAATGGAGATGACGACAGCGACGTAGATGACGATTTAAGGGGAGTTAAAGGGGAATTTAGCATTGCTGAATTCCCCCAGGTGTAACCAAAAATATCCTCTTTAGATTTGAATGGCAGCGGCGGCTAACTGGCTGTCGTCATGGATGTTGAACTCCACCTGCAATCCATCTTTGACGACAAAATGATGAATAGATCGAGATTCCAGATTAGTGGCTGTCAACTTCAAGAAAACAACGACATCCGTCTCATTAGAGACGACTTTTTGAATTTCTAAATTGAAATCGGGCCAGGCGGTATTGAGTTTCGATAAAATTCCTTCGTGAAAAGCATCAAAACCGATGTAGACCCCTGACAGAGCATGATTGCCATTCAAGGTGATCTTACACTCTGGATGATAAATACTTCCTAAAGCCTCCATATCTCCTTGGACATAGGAGGCATAACCCCCTAGGACAATTTCTTCAGCCGTCATTTTTCTGCTCCTGATTAGAAAACAAGCGTTTGTTTCGTTTCATTGATTTGGCGCCTGATAGGCGGAAACCACTTTGTTGGCAGTCTCCATCGCAGCTGTCATCGACTTTGAGTCAATAACCTCCTTCGTATCTATGGAAGTAAAGGTTCCCGTTGACATTGTTACCATCTCTAAAGCCGCCATGTTTTCTGCATTGCCCTCCAAAATTCCAACAATTTCTGCGGTGCTTACACTGAAGTAAATATTGTGCATCTTCACGCCCATGGCACTGAAGAGCTTGTTGGCGGCAGCTTCCCGATCTTGAGGAGTGTCAACCATACCCTTGAAAGCAGCATTGCTATACTTTGCACTGAAAAAATAGAGAGACATAAGTTTTTCCTTCTGTTGTTGAGGTATTATTGAGTAGACAAATCAATATGCGAGTGATATTGGGGGGATACATCCTGAAAGTAGAGGCCTGCACCCCGAATAATTTTACATTGTACGAATCACAGGTGCTGCCAATAAACCGCTGACCATGTAGGTTTGTACTAAGTCGACGAATTCTGCGAAAAGAGCTTCTCGAGCTTGGCCAGCTGCCATGTGTGCTGCACAACCCTCAGGCCCCCGATAGACCTCATGTAGTCCAAATAGGGTATGTCCAGTGGTGCCCTCATCTGGGTTCAAGGGATTTTTCAGTTCAGGGCATTTTGTGATGTTATAAACCAAGACACGTGGTTCTGTATCACCTTCAGTGAAATGGGTCTCTCGCATAAATCTCTCATGAGCTTCAAAAAACACATCAAGCCTGGAAGCCTCTTCATCAGGTGCTCTGAAAACTAAATGAAAAGCGTGACAATCTTTATTGATATCCATCTGAATCTCCTAAAAAATTTATAATTGCTTGGAAAGAGTGAGACACCAACGTGCTATTAACAGATTAATACAACACGTCTCACTCATGTTTTTCTAAAATCAATCAGAAGGTAGGAAAAAGACAAGCAGTCTTTCGGAGTTCTAAAAATTTTCTGATCTTTTGGTTAGATGACGATCTTCTGTTTTGGCTGAACAGCTTTCGGAAAGAAGTCTTTAGAGGAATAGATTTAGAAGTTTATTGATTAACCAGCTATGTAATTTATGAATAAGACAGCTTGAAAGATGAGGAAACCTAGGACACCGAAGATGCCAAGCAGTAATCCGATTGCTCCTAGAAACTCAAAACGTGGAGGTTTACGTTTCCGTTGACTCGGAGTGGGATCATTCGGCCCAAAGGGATCAAAATCTCCTTGGCGGAACTCGACTAGGTTGTGAATTTTTTTCAATCGAAGTAATAAATTAAGATACATGGGTAAACAAAATAAGGTCAATTAGAGAGTCGATTTGCGTAATGAATAAATGAATAGCGGTATTTTGGTGTGATTGTGTTAAGGCTTCAACTCAAAACCTTTCTGGAATACTGACACTACTAAATGCGGAACCCTCTACTATCTCCCCAACAAACAGATCGGATTATCTTCCTCGCATGGCAGGATCGGATCACTTTTGAGGAAATCAAAAAAGAGACGGGTCTCTCTGAGGCTGAGGTCATCAAGGTGATGAGGAGATCGTTGAAACCCTCTTCCTTCAGACTTTGGAGGAAGCGTGTCTCCGGAAGAACGACCAAGCATCAGAAGTTGAATCTGGAGAGACGAAACTCTGCTCCATTAGAAGAAAACGAATGAATCAACAAAAATTATTTATTAGATTCAGGTGAGTGATTGGGATCCAATTGACTGGACCCCAATTGTAAGTAGCTTGCTTAAGCAATTGGAGCTGGTTGAAGAAAATACACAGCGTGTTCGAGGCCCATTTCCTCCTCTAACTGTTTGAACTCAGGAGCTGACATCAACTGCTGCATTTTCTCAGGAGCAAACACATCCGCGCTGACTATCGCTGTCTGCTCATCCACTTTGCCGACTACGGTTTCCCGCATAAATTCAGCTTGCATCTCAGCATCTGCATCGAAGGCCTTTTTCCAGTCATCATAAGTACAATTCTTCATTTTCAGCACAATCATCGTATTCAGCATTGTCAGTCCTCTGCACTAGCAATTATTTTTTCAAACTGTCGGTTGTGTAGGTGATTAAAACAAAATAAATTTGACTCAACTTGAAAGGTCTGATTCTAGAAGACCAGAGCTACTCAATCCTCTAAAACAATGACTTGGAGTGAAGATGGATCTACCCCAACTTCATCGACGTAATTGGGATTCTTTGCCAAAAACTGTTTGCCTGATTCTACAGACTCCATTTCCTCAACAATGAAAACTCGCCCACTCTCTTCTTGATAGCCATATTCTCGAAAAAAGATTCCTGATTCTTCTCTGGCTTTCTTGTGATGATCACTTTCAATTGCACTTTTCCAATGCTCATAGCCCTTTGTCAGCTTGATGCTAGCGATGATTTTCATTCTGCCCCATCTGACATGTGTAACTGAGATGCCAACTTACGTCAGCAAGGATGTAGGAACTAAATATCAACCAGGTGGTAGTCAAGAGGCAAGTGGTCTTTTCGGGAGGGCTAGTTTTGATAGGATGCTTGGAAACGGATTAAGATGACGTGAGATTTCGTAGTAAAGAAAGTGTCTGATCAGAAAAAGGTTTTGTTGAATTTATGAAAAACTATCTAATGTTTGAGAATTCATGAATTGAATGTCTCAATTGGAAACTGTAAGCAAGGCTAGAAGGTGCTAAGTTATCGGCAGATTAGGTTCGTACTCTGGAACTACCAAAAATAAAATAAGGACAGCACATGAAGAGGGTTCAGTGGGGCATCATTGGTCCCGGTTCAATCGCAGCTAATTTTGCACAAGGCCTGGCGGAGTGTGATCATGGAACGCTTTGCGCCATAGCTAGTCGTGATGCGGAACGCTGCAAGGCCTTTGGAGAGCGCTTTTCAGTGCCATCTGAAGGTTGGTTTAACAGCTACGATGACCTCTTGGCGACGCCCCAGGTTGAGGCGGTCTACATTGCCACACCGCATCCGTTTCATGCAGAGATGGTGATTCGGGCGCTGCGAGCTGGCAAGCATGTCGTTGTTGAAAAGCCAGCCGGTCTGATCCCTGGAGAGGTCGTTGCCATGACTGACGTTGCCAAGGAAACTGGACGCTACTTCATGGAAGGCTTCATGTATCGCTGCCATCCCCAAATTGAGCGCTTAGTAGAATTGATTGGAAGTGGTGAGATTGGGAAGGTTCAACACATTGAGGCAAGTTTTGGGTTTGCTTCGACCTACAATCCTGCATCCCGTCTGGATAATCCTGAACTCGCTGGAGGAGCGATTCTCGACGTGGGTGTCTATCCAGTTTCCTTCGCTCGGCTGGTCGCTGGAGCCGCCCTAGGGTTGCCGTTTGCAGAGCCGCTTGAGATCCAGGGGATCGGTTCCCTGGGTCCGCTTGGTGTTGACGAAACGGCGCACGCACTTCTCAAGTTTGATCAAGACATCACTGCCAATTGTGCTACATCAATCCGCAGAGCCATGGACAATTCGGCCACCGTGATCGGTAGCAAGGGAAGCATCCACCTGCCGAATCCCTGGATACCTGGACGTGATGCCGGCCCTTCAGATGCGATCATTGAGATTGAAGTAGCGGGGGAGAAGCGCGTGGAGAAGCTCAAGGATCCAAGGATTCTTTTTGCTCATGAGGCCGAATTAGCCAGCCGCGCTATTTTTGATGGACTAACAGAAGCCCCAAGCCCAGCACCAAATCTTTCGGACAGTGTGGGTAATGCTCGTGCGATTGCAACCTGGCGCGAAGCCACCGGTTACAAGCTCCCTGGAGAAAGTCCATCTCATATTCGAAGACTCAACGGTACTCTGCCATCAAATCTTCCTGAGATTCCACGTGTTGGAATTCCTGGTATGACCGGAGAAATCAGTGCCTTGATCATGGGCTGTGACAACCGAGACACCCTCGATGAAGGTGCAGTTGTTTGGGATGCTTGGTGGGAGGCTGGCGGAAATGGATTTGATACCGGTTTCATCTATGGAGGTGGTGTCCATGAAACGGTGCTGGGGCAATGGATGGCAGCCCGTGGAATCACAAAGGAAGCCCGTGTTGTCGTCAAGGGTGTGCACAGTCCATACTGCCTGCCAGATGTGATTGCAACCCAGCTGGCTATTTCCCTGGAACGCTTACAGATCGAACGAGCACCTATTTACATCATGCATCGCGACAATCCGGATGTGCCTGTAAGTGAGTTCGTGGATGCTTTGAATGCACTTCATGCCAAGGGGCTGATTGAGACCTTTGGTGGTTCAAACTGGTCAGTGGCCCGCTTCAAAGAAGCCAACGCCTATGCGGCTTCAAAAGGACTGCAACCTCTGAAAATCTTGAACAACAATCTCTCGCTTGCGGTGATGGAAAAACCAGTCTGGAACGGTTGCATTACCTCCAACACGCCCGAGATGCTCGGCTTTCTGAGGGAAACTGGCACAACACACCTTTCCTGGTCCTCACAGGCGAGAGGCTATTTTCTGCAACCGGGTCAAGGCACCGCCTTGTCACACGACACGACGGGAGATGCTTGCTTTTCTTCTGAAGCCAATGCAGAGCGTCGTAGGCGGGCAACTCAACTCGCTGCAGAGCATGGGGTAAAGGCGCAAAACATTGCGACAGCCTGGGTGTTGGGTCAGCAGTTCCAATCGCTGGCACTCATTGGGCCTCGCAGCCCCAGTGAGATTGCTACGACCCTACCGGCGATGACCGTTTCTCTGAGTACCGCAGAGATTGCCTGGTTGAACCTTGAGAGTAGTGAGCGCTAGGGAATTTTAGAGAGTAGTGAGCCGATTTGGCAGTCTTACGATGTTCTTGGAAAAGGAAGGATGAGCAGCCTCAATGGGAGGTGCTTCTGGAGCTGTAAGTGTAGAGGTTGTCTGAACCCAACCAGGGCATCGTAGCAAGGGGAGGAGCATTATTGATTGGCCACGGAGATTCGGGCATGAAAGCAGAACCCGCTGGCACTGTTGTTCTCCAATTACCTGCACGCTGCAGGTCGTGCTCAGAACGTGGCATGACCTCAGTTGGTTTCAGACAATGCGAGATTTTTTACTGGATAGCTGGTACTTGGAGTAGGCTTTCCAGTACGGCCAGAGAAATAAAGACTAAGCCCATATAGGCGGTCCAAATTGCAATGTTTCGATTGGTTTTATCAGATTGTCCATACTGCATGTTGCCTCTTTGGAATTGGTTGTTTGGCGCAAAGTGAATGTGACCATTAACCTATCAGGCATTTCAAAAAACTCTGAGGACAACGGGGGGAGACTCGAAAAGTGAACCTATGGGCAGCTAGTAAGTTGGTCTTGTCCCTTCAAACTAACTCAAACCTTGATCGGAGGTAAAGAAATATGACGAAAGGAGAAGCATTCGATAAGGCATGGCGCCGAGCTATTCAGAAAGGGGATTTCGCTTTGTATGATGAAATCGTGCATCCTGATTATGAGTCTGTGAATCATGGTGTGAAGTTAGATAAAAACACGAGCAAACGTGTTTTATTGAAGCGTAAAGGCAAAGTGATCATGGGGCCCTATGAAGTGCTTTACGAGAATGATGAATTCTTGTGTATTCAGCGGTTTTCAAGAGTAAATAAGTATGTGCACATCTCAATGTTGTCTGGTGTGCATTATAAGTTTGGGAAGGTGATTGGCCAACAAACCATGCGAGAGCAGTTGGATTATGATCCTAGTGAAGGGCAGGATTGGAACTGGGAAGACTACGAGTAGTGGGCACATGAAACTATGAACAAACGAATCTTGCTCTTGCTGAGCTTGGCAATCCTGGGTCCACAAGTTTTTGGATTTGAAGAAGAAGACTTGGACAAGTTTCTGAGAACCAATCAATGTGTCAACTGCGATCTTGCTCTGGCGGACCTAACTGGCATGGATCTAAGCAAAGCCAGTTTGAGAGAAGCCGATCTGTTTGGAGTCAAGCTCAGTAAAGCCGATTTGAGTGAGGCTGACCTTGTGGGAGTGAACTTGATTGAAGCTGATCTGAGTCAAACTAATTTGATGGATGCTGACTTGAGTGGAGCTGATCTCTGGGGATCTATTATTATCGGGGCCGACCTGCGTGGGGCAAAGCTGAATGGAGTTGTTTTGGAATATGCCGATCTGGAACAGGCCAGATTTTGTAATACTACCATGTCGGATGGATCCATCAGAAACGATGACTGCTAGCTACACCAAAAGCCTGAATTACTGATGCCTCAGAATCCAGATTCATCCAAGCATCTTGAACTTCCACATTCTAAGGCCTACCAGCGTCATCGCTTTGAAGAGATCCAGCACGGACGGACTTTTGTTGATCGGCACTACTATCGCGTTTTGATTGAATCGATGGTGGGCGATCTCTATGACCCGAAACAGAAGCGGCTCAAATTACTAGAAGAGGCCTGGTCAGCTTCAGAAATTTCTGAAGCCCATGATTTGGGTGAACCGTAAAGCATTCGAGAAAGGAAAAAATAATGAAAGTAGGCATCACTGGAGCAGATGGAACAATTGGAACTGTCTTACGCAATGGGTTGTCGGGGCAACATGAATTAACATCATTTACTCTTGAAGAAAATCAGGAACTTGGCTCTGCAAAAATGGACCTATCCAAAAGTGCTGAGGTTGTCGGCAAGTTCTCTGGTCTGGATGCATTGATTCATCTGGCAGCAGATCCAAGTCCCGACGCACCCTGGGAAAGTGTTCAGCCAAATAATGTTGAAGCAACCTACAATGTCTTCAATGAGTGCAGGAGAGCCGGGGTTGGTAAGATTATTTTTGCCAGTACGAATCATACTCAACATGGAGATACTCTCTTAACCACGACAGAGACCCTAGATCCTTCCAAGAATAAAATTCTCTCACTATCAGATCCGACCAACCCAGATTCCTTGTACGCGGTTTCGAAGTTGTTTGGTGAGAATTTAGGGAAGTACTTTTCTGAAAAATACGGCATTCAGTTTGTTGGACTCAGAATCGGCTGGGTGGTCAAAGGCAATGATCCTACGATTATGCAGGATACTCCTTCAGAAGATTACATGAGAGCCATGTACTTAAGTCATCGAGATTGTGTGCACGCTTTTAAGAGAGCATTGGAAGTGGATAAAAAATATTTACTTGCTTACGCCATTAGCAATAACTCCCGAAAAGTCTTCGAACTCACAGAGACAATCGCTGCCCTTGATTTTCATCCGGTTGATGATGCTGAAACCTTTTTCTGAATAAGCGAATTAGCCCCATCACTGAAGGGCTTTATTATGGCCCCGAGCAATGACTCTGTGATGTGACTCCAAGTCCTCGCCGAAATTCTTCAACCCACCAAGCCCCACCAGCCAAATCTTGAGAGGGTGGGGGAGTCCCCAGTTCATTATCAGAATAAACGATCGTACAATCTACCTTGCTCCCTATCTCTGTAATCCACACACTTCTGATAAACAAATCCACCATTATATTCTCGGTCCCACCCATTTCTTGATTCACAATTCAGCAAGGCACCACAAGATGCTTGTAAAAATAAGAAACTAATAAGGGCCATGATTACGAATAAATTCATACTATCCTTGCTTTGAGTTCTGCGATTGTGTTGCTCACCAGCTACTCATTCGTTTCCTTCTCCTCCCGCTACCCTCCAAGCACATCTGATTGGCTGACATACTTGGAAGCACAAACACGCGGCTTCTATCAACCAATCCCTAAGAGGCAACATGCAGTTTGGACAAACTGATAATACCAACCTAATTATTGGACTCTGGACAATTTGCATCGTTGGAGTCTGTGTTTCATTAGCAGTCCTAGAAACAATAATGCAAGTGCCGGCTGTTCAGTAACCAGAGTTTCGAATCTGAATCCAGCTGGGGTCAAGCCACCTCTGAGTACTACCTGCCGTGCGCAGGTGTGACATGTGGCTACAGTCCTAAGAGATTTTTTCGTATCTTTAAATAGCTGCCAATTAAGAGCACAGTTCAACTGCCCACGATGCATCAGCTGGGATTAGTAGTATGGATTTGTGATGCCCGACTTCCCCCTCAGTTCTGTGTAGGAAATCTTTGCACCACTGGTGTAATTTCCCAATGACCTAGTTCGAGTACACCATCAAACGCCTCATCAATGGCTTCCATCGTATCTGATTCAATGACCATGTAAGCTGTGTGTTCCAATCTATTGTTATACATGGCATGCAGTTTCACTCCTTTGTCAGCTAATCCCTGTACTGCAGACTGGGTTTTCTGAAGTTTTTCCTCATTGTGAGCATGGCAGGTCGCATAATCGTGGGTTTGCCTGATGATGAATAACATTGAATTCTCCCAAGTGGCCAAAGGTGATTCAAAAAACTACCAATGTATAGACAAGCAAATCTATATCCTTTATTTCAATGTTGGAACCCTTGTCTTGTTTCAGAACCTATAGCAGGTTTGGGAATCCTATCCAGATCGGCAACTTTCACATCTGTACCAATTCATTAGCTGGACAGGCTCAAGACCTTCGGAAGCGTTGAAACTCCTTTGGAAGGATGTTGATTTTGATCTGCAGAACTACACCAAGCGGGATACCAAGAGTGGTAAGACCTTGACCCAGCCGATGAATGAGAAGGTGCATGAGGTGCTGTTGCGTCAGAGGGGACTGCTGAATAGTAGTTCAGCAGAATTGCAGGGGAGTTCTTATGTTTTTCCGGCAAGCGATGGTGGTTTGCGAAGATTAGATAGTTTGAAGAAGCGATTCAGCCAACTGAGAGATCTAGCTGGTATCCCAATAGAGTTCAGACCAAATTACTGCCTACGAGACACGATTGCTTCAATGATGTTGTCAAATGGAGCAACGTTGGCTGAAGTCGCTTACCAGTTAGGACATGCCTCAGGCTCACCGATGACTCGCCGCTACGCCAAATTCATTCCAGCCGCTCAACAAAGTATTGCCAATAAGGCTCAGGAGGCGATAAATTCTTTGTTGGAGCCACGAGAGGAGACTAGCCGAACTTCCCTCCTACACGGTTGAACAGATGTTCAAACCCAACTAACCATACGCCCCGCAAACATCCTACAGTTCTTACAAAAAGGTATTTAAGAAAAGTACTGATGAAAATCATCCTTTGTTATGGCGACTCGAACACGTAGGGACATAGTCCACGCGACAAATACCGCTATGGCCCAAATTGAAGATGAACGAGAGCACTCTAAAATTAGTCGGGAGATCAATTTAAGGAATTTACCAGGTAATCTTGAGTAGTTGACTTATTTCCGCGGTATTCATTCACCACCTCTTCTACACATATCAGGATAACCACTTTACGTATCGAAGTGCGGCCTCTTTGGTGGGATAAGTAAATTGACTTTCAGGTCACAAATGAACCTTAAAGTGAGAGTTGGAAATAGTTTAGACTGAAACTCACAACGCAATATTGAGCACCAGTGGCTTAGCACTCACCGCTGTAAATGAAGACTGCAGTGGTTAAATACTTAGGTCCAGCAGGTTGTAGTTGCTTAAAGATGCCCTAACTGCTTCCGACCAAACCACCTGATCATTTAAACCTGATAGTGGTTTGTAGTCGTAAGATGTTTCATGAGGGAAATGCTGCCTTCGTGCATCAATGGCATAGCCAATCATTCGTGACCTCTCTAGGATACGAGCCTCATCATAAACTGCATTCTCGTTATGCAGGCCAGCCTCAACGTTGAGTATCGAAGAACGTCGGTTGAACCCAAAAGTCAAAGACACACGTTCCTTGTCGCTATTGTTGGCAAAAGAGCCATGTAGTAACTGACGATTATGCATAACTACATCACCCGGACCGCACAGGTAAGGTACGACACCCATGATGCGGTCGCTGCCTGCCTCATCTACAAGTTGCTTGATGTCGATCTTGCCGTGGATATGGCTGCAGGGTAACACCCAAAGGCCATTTTCACCTGAACACCCATGTAATTGTACCTGAAAGGTCATACCATGGATATCCTGATCCCATTGAGGATGATTCCAATGAGTCACACCGTCCTGATGCCACGCAGTAGCTGAACCAAGGCCCGCTTCCTTTATCCATAATGCCTCATTAAATGGTACAAAATCATCGCCAAAAATCGCCTCTGCAATTGCCAATAAATGAGGGTGGCCCGTAATTCGGAGCAGAGCATCTGAATATCGTAAAGGCCCCATAATCATATAAACAATTTCATCCGGCAGTGATTCATCAGCAAGTGGCTCGGACATCCTTACACTATAGCGGCCTCCACTATGCTGGGTACCACCAAGTGGATCACTAAGCGGCCTAGCCCAAAAAAGGGCTGGTCCCTTAGAATTAACACCCAGGGCTGGTCTTCCATAAAGATCAAGTTTGGCATCACTTGCAGTAGGATAATTGGCTTTCATCGTATCAAAATCGCCCTGCCAATCCTGCAAATCCCTCTTGCTAAGAAAATTTTCTAGAACGTAAAACCCATATTTTGCGTATCCTTCAAGAATCTCAGAAGCAACATTCCCTTTTCTGTCAAACCGCATCGGGCCTCGATTCGGGAGTGCCATGGCAGCCTTTTCGCCTTCTCGAACATATTCTCCAAACTTTTCAGAATAATTATTCATTTTGAACTCATGTAAGTACCCCTCTTCTTGTGAGATATTTTGGGTGTGATGAAAGATAATAGGTAATTTAGCGAACTCACTGCTACCAGTAAAATCACACCAGATTTTGGCTGCTTTAGGCTATTTCAATCTAGGCGTGCGCAATAGAGTGTATGTATTTAGTTCTCTACAAGTTGAATTTTTGATAAAATAGTTTTCATGAAAAAGTTTACCTGGTCAATCTTGGGGCTTATGCTGTTGTTCTACCTGGGATTTCTAGTGTTGTTCAATTTCTTATGATTTATTTCATCAAAAATTGATGGCAATGAAAAAAATAAATACAGAGAAAGAAGAGTCCTCTGAAAAAATTATTGGTGAGGACCTGGTGTCTAATTCCTTCAGAAACCAAAAGCCTCATCAGCAACAGATGAGGCTTGCAGATATGGAATCCCAGTTAAAGAAGTTGAAGGGGCAACTCACTAAGACAAAAGAGCAGTTGGAGGAAACTGAAGTCCTGTTGCGAGAGGAGCTATCTTCGGGTAAGCAACTACAGAAGATGAAAGATGATTATTCTAATTGGGTGGCTGATCCGAGGGATGTTCGCTTTGATGAAAGCTGGAGACTGATTTTGGTGATTGCGTTTCTGCTACCAACTACCTTAAGTTGCCTGTTTTTCTGGATCATTCTTACTTAAAAACACGGCCAGTTAATCACTCCACAAATCAGACTGAATCATCATACTTGCTTAGAGAATAGTATCGTGTGATCTGTCCCCGGCCACTCTCTTCTTCGGATTACAGAAGAATATTTCTCCTAGCAACGGTTCTAGAAATTCTAGACAAGTATTTCAGCTCTTTGGCCAAACATTTGTCCCTAAGCACTTGCCGCTGACTGACATCCGTCGACGACTTTAAATAGTATTTCTGGGTTCACCATGGTTTTTATTTCCATGATGTTGCCGTTTGGATCTTTGATAAAAAAAGTTTCCTGTTCAAACTCATTTCCCTTGAAACGTCGATATGGCGGATCGATGAAGTCAATGCCTTTCGCTTCTAAGCGTGCTTTGACAGTATCGAAATCAGCTTGATCGAGATGGACTCCAAAATGCGGTACCATCACTGTGCCCATATCAACGTCATGACTGACGTTTGGTAGGCTTTCCTGACTCTGATGCAACGTCAGCTCATTACCCCAAAAATTGATATCCACCCAGCGACCGGTTTCGCTATTGCCGGTTGAGCAGCCAAGTACGTCACGATAAAAAGTAACGGAAGTCTCTAGGTCGCCAGCTGGGATAGCTAAGTGAAATGTATTCGCCATAGCATATTACTTTGTGTTAGGTTTATGATGAATTCTAAAAATCTAATTTACCACAAGCGACTTTGCGATTCAAAGATCTTGATAATCAGCATTGACTATCCTTGTGACGGATCTACAGCCGATCTAGCGTTTGCTTTCGTAAAAAGTAAACAGTCAGATAGCAATATCTGACTTACCAGTCTCTCGACCTCATTCCTTCCCATATTTGCTCATT
>JACLAD010015840.1_pt1 | contig 30213 bp, 28 predicted proteins | sample 8027901 | NCBI WGS metagenome assembly JACLAD01 (sample SAMN15725071, study PRJNA655200) | protist metagenome | isolation source: fluorescence activated cell sorting (FACS) single amplified genomes of... | place: Spain: Blaines Bay Microbial Observatory, Mediterranean Sea | collected 2016-07-05 | reverse complement strand
GTTAGTTTCCACATGAGCAAGAACCCACTCAATCGCATCGCGGTTCCAAAGCCCCGACTCATTTGCATAGGTACTAAAAGTAGAACGGAACCCGTGTGGGTGAACCTGCGGTGTCTCATAGCCTAAAAATGCCAGTTGCCGTTTCAGGGTGCCATCGCTCAACCCTTTATTCTTAGTACCAGGAAACAGCCAAACATTACTCCAGTTATAATCACGAATGGTTTGAAGGAGTTGCACACCCTGAGAACTCAAGGGAACAATATGGTCTCTGCGTTTCTTCATTAGCTTGGCTGGAATCACCCAAGTTGGTTGGTCACCTTCTAGATGGAAATGCTCCCAGCGAGCTGCGCAAACATTTCCCGGCCTGACTGCGGTCAGGATCAGCAATTCCAGAGCAGGTCGGGCATGAGAGAGTCGATTGGATTCTGGGTCTCTCAAGCGCTTGAGCAAAGTACCCATTTCAACAAATTCAAGCGCTCGATAGTGTTCGCTCTGGTGGGTTTTCATTGCTGGGACATGCCGAATTGCTTCAGCAGGGTTGGTTTCACAGAGTGCCAAAGCACGGGCATAGTTGAATATCTGCTGTAGAATCTCCCGACAGCGTTTAGCCTGATAGGTCGATCCACGCTCTGAGATCGGTTTGAGCACCCTGAGAACATCACTCACCCGCAACTCACTAATCTGCCGTTTGCCAATCCCTGGAAAGACATGATTTTGCAACAGCAGACTCCTACGCCGATACGTATCTTTGGTGATCGATGGCTCTTTGTTGTTCATCCACTCACTGGCTACTGACTTGAACGTATAGCGAGACTTTTTTGCCTCTTCAGCAAGTTGCCTCTTCTCCAACTCTCTCTGCTCAGTCTGAGCTCGTTTTTTCTGAGTACTGGTAATCGTTGCCTGCCTGGGGTCTTCCCCATCCTGTACAATAGTCCAAGCTATCTGATGCATCTCCCTAGCGTCTGAAAGTCTCACGGTGGGGTATCCACCTAAATTGAGCTTGAGTTGCTTGCCATTGAGCCGGAATGCATAGAACCAGAACTTCCCATCACTGCGGACCTCTAGGTTCAATCCATAACCATCAGAGAGCTTGATTGGCTTAGTACTCCCATTTTCATCCCTGAGGGGTTTTGCTGATTTGCACTGGATGTCAGTGAGTTTTCTTTTGGTGGGATCAAGTTGCCGTGCCATAACTGGACTCCATCACTGCTGTGCGAATTTGAACCACAGAATGTTGGTCAGTAGAAAAGAAATGAATTACTAGCCAACAAACTAGCCAACAAATTTTTTGGCTGTAGGCAGATTTCTTTGGAAAGTGATGGAGCGCAGAATACAACAGAAAAGGAGTTAAATCCAGTATTTATCTGGGTTTATTGGAAGAAATCGGACTAATCTGGATCAGAGAGGAATTTGATGATGGTGCCGACGAGAGGAATCGAACCTTTAACCAAATTCTCCTCCAATCAGACTATCTTCAAACATATGATTTCATTGATTTTTCAGGATTCATTCTAGTAATAAGAGGAACCAGAATTAGTAGTCGCAGTTACTAAAACAGTTACTACTATAAACAAAAGAATACATTCAAAATTACCTCCTATCCCAGATTTCTGCTGGGATTTAGACATTTAACACTATCAGATCCTACAATATCTGACTATCTTCTTGCTGTTTTTTTGAGCAGAAAACCTACTGACAATCATCATCCCTCATTTCTCTTCTTCTCATTGGCATCGTGTCAATCAACGAAAATACTTCCTCCAGCGAGACAGTACTTGTCCTCTTTTTGACTCCTCCATCCTTTCCAATAAGTAGTAACTGAAATTTCTCACCTGAGACCGAGAACTTTTGACTCATCTCATCGAATTCTGCCGAACCCTGAATCAAATCAATGTGCACCAGATCTCTGTCTCTGAATCCACATTGATGTAATTCAATCTGCTCTTTGATGGAAAGACGTTCCGGGTTCTGTTCATCTGAAGAGAATGTAATAATGACCCTGTTTTTCCAGAGATAGTCTTTTAGAGTCGCTGACTGAGCAGGCATAGTACTCACCAGAAAAAAGATTACAAACAATCGTCTAGTTAACCATTGAGTTGAATTCATAGGTCACGTGTTTGAACTTGTTCTAAATCGGACAGACTTCAGGAGAATTTGATTGCACCCTCATCAATCCACCTCCAGAGTACCATACAGGCAGTACTTCGATATGGTCTCCAAGGTTCAATGATCTCCTCAGTTCTCTCCTCATTTAGATTCTGCTCTTCATACAAGAGTTTGATTGCTTTTTTGATACTCACATCTCCCCAGGCAAAGATGTCTGGATGATGCAAATAAAACAGTGCAAAGATACTCGCACTCCAAATCCCAATTCCTTTGAATTTCTGCAAAGTCTGCAAGACCTGCTCTGAATTCATACGCTTCAAATCTTCAATGAGATTTGGTTGGTTCTGGAATCCTTGAGCAATCTGAAGAATATATCTCACCTTGGGATTAGATAATCCACATTCCAGCATCTCTGCACTGGAAGTGGTTATGATCATTTCTGGTGTGATGGTTTGACCAGTATACCTGCTTTTCAATCTCTGAAAGATCGTTGATGCAGCAGCACTGGAGAGTTGTTGTCCTGCAATGATTCTGATCAATGATTCAAAATTAGGTTCTCTCTGATCTGGTTTCTCGGGTTTGAGATTACTGATGACTTTTCTGAGAGTTTCATCTGACTCCGAAAGGTATTTGAGTCCTTCCTCAAAATTCAGTTTACTCACTTAGAAACTCTAGTTTCTTCATCATAGGCACTATTTATTCAAATTTTATAGTTGAACATATGGAGAGTAGAATAAAGTTTACTAGATACCATGGACTAGATGCTTTCCGTTGTTTTGCAATGTTGATGGGACTAGTGATACACGCACCTTTAGTTTTTGAGATACCCGAAATTGTCGGATTAGCAAATGCATATAAATACCCACCACTAGCAGGTATAATTCTATCTTGGATACATTCGTGGAGAATGCCTGCTTTTTTCATCTTATCTGGTATTTTTACTCAATTTACTATTACTAGTAGAGGTACTAAATATTTTTTATTTGATAGATTTATTAGAATTTTGATCCCAATGGTAATAGTAACTACTATACTTAATTTTTTCTGGGATCAATCTTTTCAGACCCTTTATCATCTCTGGTTTCTTTACTATCTTTTTATAGTAAGTGTAATCACGATAATTATATTCTTCGTTGCTGAAAAGGCAAAAATTAAATTTCCTAAAATTATTAACTTTGATCGTTATTTCATAAGTTCATTACTTTATGTTTTGTTACTCTTCATATTAGTTTTTCTGACAAGTGGTGCAAGAGAAAATGGATTGAAAACGGATATTCCAAAAATTTATGCAGATATTAATCTAGTTTCACTTCTATACCATTGGTTTTGGTTCTTTTTAGGTCAAATTCTATACTATAACAGAAAAATACTAGACTTCGAACTTTCCAAGATAAAACTCTTTATCTGCTTTACTCTGGGTATAACTACACATTTTTCGTTGTTAATACTAGTCTTCGAAATATCATTCAGGGGTTTTTACATCAACATATTAAGTACTGTATCCACTCTAATTTGGATTCTATTCTTTGGTGGATTATTTAATAAAATTTTCCGAAGAGAATCTAAAATCCTGAATATTCTTTTAGAATATTCATACCCAATCTATCTTATACATATTGCACCTTCTATCATATTTGGAGTTATCATGTACGAAAATGGTTTTGATTCTCTTAATATGATTTTACCCAATATTATCTTAAGTGGTTTATCAAGTATTGTTTTCTATTATATTTTTATTAGGTATACACCTTTGAGTTGGTTCGTTAATGGATACAAAAAATCTTGGTTAAGACCCTTCTAACTTCATATTCAAAAAAATTTACCAACTATCTCATTCTCGGAAACTAAACTCCCCCGGCAAATCCTCAGTATTCTACTCCTCAAAAATGAAGATTTTCCAGAAACTCAGTCAACTACGCTCCAAGATTCTCGTCTCCACTTTTTATAAAAGTCTCTTTTGGATACAGCGACCATTTCAAAGTATTTTTCTTTTCATTAATAACTGTGCTGGTGAACTGGTGCAAACTATGCTTATAAGCAGTTTTAAATGGTATGGAGTACCAATTTTGAACTGTTCAATGCTATGGAGAGCACTATCATGATGTCACTGAATCAAGCAGCACAGACCCTCCAAATCGGGAAACCCCGCCTCTATCGTTTGATAAGCGAGAATGATATAAATCCTACTCCTGACGGAAATCGAAAGATTCTCACCGATGAGCAAATCAAGCAACTGAAGAAGTCCCTTGCACGTAGCAAAAAGACACTAGTTCAACCCCAATTTCCTGGACTGAAAAACCAGAAAGTTCGAACTGTTTCAAAAAATAGGTCGGCAAAGATTTCTCAATCGGTTCGTGAACTGCTCAACGCTAAAGATAGTCAAATTGAGCATCTGCAAAAATTATTAGAATCTGAAAGAGCACGATTGGCAGAAGTAAGAGAAGATAAAGAGAACCGCCAGGCAATTCCAATGGACATACAAAAAGTTTTTAGGCAACTTTCACAGGTATCAGAAGTATTGAAGAACTTCTTGAAAAATTCTGTTGAACAGTTGGATCAAAAAGGAGTTTTTGAAAAATTCAGCAGGATATTAGATAGAAAATAAAGCATTGATTTCATTAAATTCATTGTAGACGAAAAGTATCGAAAGTCAGTTTTACTTTATTTGATTACTATTGCGTAGACTAACAATCTTAGTTTGTAAAGTATTACTTGGTGGTTTTTCAATTCGTCTAAAGACTATTTTTCTTTGTATACCTTTTCACAATTTATCAAAAACTAAACTTCCTCCCCAACTCTGCTGCATCTTAATCCTCCATTCCCAGATACGAACTAGTTGTAGTCACACTTTGATACCCCAACAATCTTCTGACTGCCCCTTGTTCAATTATTTGTTGAACATAATGATTCGGTTATGATACATTTTTTCCAATTTTTGGATTTTCACTTTTCAAAATCAATTATGAATTTTCTTAAATGAAAAAGATATTAAGTTTGTTTACAACATTATTCTTGTTACTTGATTGTATAATAGAATTTGAAGAAGAGGAAAAAATGCACAACATAAACTGGGGACGATAGGTATACCGATTAAGACAGATTTAAAAACAAATATTCAAAGAATAACCAGACTAATAAAATAAAGTAATTATTAAGAGGATTCATGGCAAAAAATATCTTACTTAAAAAAGAATTCGATTTTTTTCAAAATAAGGGTTTCTTGATTAAAAGACAATTCTTTAAAAAGAAAGAAATTGAGAAAATAACTAATACAATGAACAAAGATCCAAACCTTAAATCTCTTTTTAATAAAAAAGTTGATTTAAACAAAGATAAACATTTATTTTCCAAGAACCTAGAAAGAAAAATTTTGTTATGGAATGATCCTGGTGATGATATTTTAGGTATTACCTCAAGATTAGAAAAGGTTGTTGGAGCAATGGAACAACTGTTGGTAGATGAAGTTTATCATTATCATTCAAAAATAACAGACGTTCCATTTGGACGTTCAGGATGGTCGTGGCACCAAGATTATGGTTACTGGTATCATAATGGGTGCTTATTCCCAGATATGGGAAGTTTATTTATTCCTTTAGAACCATGTCTCGTTGAAAATGGTTGTTTGCAGATAATTAGTGAGTCTCATAAATTAGGAAGGATTGACCATTTTAAACCTAAAGAAAATGATCTGACAATTCATCAGGAACGATTGGAATACATTTTAAAAAATATGGAAAGAGTGGATTGCGAACTAAATGTTGGTGACGTTTTATTTTTTCATTCCAATTCATTACATGCTTCTAATAGGAATACCAGTGGTAAAACTAGACTTGCATTACTTTGTTGCTATAACACAAAACATAACAATCCGGTGAGAGAACATCACCATCCTAGATACAAAAAAATAACTAAAATGCATAATGATTCTATTATGAATTTCAACGTAAATATTTTTAAAAAGGAATCAGATTTTGTAAAAAATCGAACTAGTACGCCACTGAAATAATACTTTTATTCTAATCGTGTAAACTGATTGTGGTCTCGATGGAAAGAACAATGCCGGGTCAGTTGATCTCTTCGTGATCAAGTACGACACCAACGGCGATGGGCAGTAGTCCAACGACTCCGCAAAGACTAACCATTCTAGTAATGACTGGTAAACAAAAAGAATTGCCACACAGATGAAGAGAAAAGGAGGAGGATTTCTGTGCGGTGAGACTCAATAAGCGGTGAGACTTCATAACAGGCATCATTACCTATGGAATTCTGATTGTTGCTCCACTTAAAGATTCATTAAATCTTTATCAGTATTTTTCCTAGGTTCGTTTGAATCCCTACAGATTAGAAATTCATCTTCAGTTTTTGAGGGGAAAATTGAGAAGTTCTTTCTGGAAACCTTCTGCTCTCAACCTATCTAAATAAAAGTCAAAAACTAAACTTCCTCGCCAACTCTGCTGCATCTTCATCCTCCACTCCCAGATACGAACTGGTTGCTGTCACACTCTGATGACCCAACAGTCTTCTGACTGCTTCTACATTGGAAGTCTTCTTGTAGAGAACTGATGCCTTGGTCTTTCTCATTGAGTGACTGGAGTATCCTGAGACATCTTCGATTCCCAATTCTCTCATCCATCCCTTGATTATTCTCTGGTATTGCTGAGTCGTGATTGCTTTGCGTGTGTAATGAGACTTCTGACCCTTAAAGACAAAGTCATTCGGATTTCGATTCTGCAAGTGGTCTTCAATCACTTTTCGTGAATAGGGACTCAGAGGAATCTCCAGAGTGGTCTTGCCTGTCTTCTTCTGTCTCACCTGAACACTTTCCTTGGAGACTCCTGATTCAGTCATCACATCGGAGACTTGGAGTCGAAGTAAATCCGATGCTCTCAACATCAGGTCAACAGATATATTCAGTAGAAGAGAGTGCAGAGGAGAGTCTGAGGTTAGTTTGCGAAGAGTTTTGACCTGAGACTCATTGAGAGGTTTCTTGCTCATGGAGTACTCTTGGAGATAAATGTTCTAAAATCGTTCAGAAAGACAACTAAGAACATCATATGCTCCCTAATGTATCATGTCAAGTTTTGGAGTCAGGTTTTATGGGGGATTGTAAGGTAATGTTCTAAAAGGAGATTCTAGAACATTTCCTTTAGTTCTCGACTATTATAAAGAAGACTTATATTGGTAAAAAATGAAAAAAAAGGAATTAAACAAAAGACTAAAGGTCAAAGGGACCAAGATCGAAGTTGAGATTAGAAAGGTTATTCGCTCTTTTCAGATGAAATACTACTGTAACTACAGTAAGTTAGAAGGAAAACCAGATATAGTAATACCAAAAAAGAAAGTGGCAATTTTTGTTAATGGGTGTTTCTGGCATCACCATTTAAGTAGTTATTGTAAAATTGCAAGAATACCCAGAAAGAATCATGAATACTGGGAAACCAAGTTTACAAATAATCGCAAAAGAGATTTTCGCAATTATACCAAGATTACAAAAAAGGGATGGAAAGTTGTGATAATGTGGGAATGTGAAATAAATTCCAGAAAGAACACATTAGGTCTATATGTGATGGACAAGTTATACCACTTAATTTCAGATGAAAGTGATAAGAATGTATATGATTGATCTATTCGCTGGATGCGGAGGAGCAACTACAGGACTTGAACAATCAGGATTTGAACCTGTATTAGTATCAGAAAAAAGTAAAGATGCTTTGGATACTTACCTACTCAATCGTACAAACTATGTTGGGGAAATAGAATTTAAAAAACAAACAGATTTACATGTAAGTGATATTGCAGAAATAACTGAAGAAAAATTAAACCAAATACGAATACTTCTATTGAGTAGAACAGGTAAAGATATTATTGGAAGAAATGGCGAGGATGCAAATCTTGATTTGATTGTTGGTGGACCTCCCTGCCAGGGATATTCAACAATAGGACATAGGAGAACATACAATGTAGAAAGAAAATTCAATCCACAAAACAAACTCTACGAAAAGATGGCACAGTTAATAGGAATAATAAGACCAAAATCGTTTCTGTTCGAGAACGTAAGGGGACTGTTAACAGCAAAATGGTCGGTCAATGGTGAAAAAGGGGAAATCTGGAATGACGTTCTTAGGAGTTTTCAAGGTATTAAGGGATACCATGTAAGGTGGTCACTAATAGAATCAAAGAAATTTGGAATTCCTCAAAATAGACCAAGAGTAATTTTAATTGGCATTAGAGGAGACTGTATCAACAGTGATTACATAAATTTAAAAAATGCAGAAGAATGTGCAATCGAATGTGGATTAATACCAAACGTTGACAAAAGAGCACCAAATTTAGAGGATTTACTATCAGACCTAGTAGACGATTCAATCCTAGAAAATCTATCAAGTCAGAATTACCCCGAATGCTTCACTACTGCAGTTTACAAAAAGGATCCACTAACTGAATGCCAACAAGAAATGAGGACACAACTAAACGGGGCAGTACTTAAGTCTGGGGACATTCTCAGGGATCAGGAATACAGTAAACATTCAAAAAAGGTATATGATAGGTTTAAATATATGCTTGATAATAATGGAATTATACAAAAAGGGATGAAGACAAAAAAGTTTTCACAACGTTTACTACCCAAAGAATGGTCGGAGATCGGTCCAACTATTACAGCAACGTCCCTACCAGATGATTACGTCCACTACAGTCAACCAAGAACATTGACAGTAAGGGAACTGAGCAGAATTCAAACCTTTCCGGATTGGTATCAGTTTTGTGGACCTAGAACAACGGGTAGTCTAAATAGGGCAGGATCGCCAACCGACCCAAATATTGAAAGGATCCTACCAAAGTATACGCAAATTGGTAATGCAATACCGGTAAAGTTGGCAAAAGAATTGGGTTTATACTGGAAAAAGGTAATTTATGGAATCTGAAGAAAATCTTAAAGAGCAAAAATTTGAAGATCTACTCTCACAAATACAAGGAAGTAGGATCGAGTATGTAATCATTAAATTTTTAAAAACAGACCTGCGAAAATCGGATATGGATCCCAAAGAGAATCTTAGTGAATTTTTTAAACGCAATTTGATACATGATTATAGTATTCAAGAAAAAGGACCGCAGAATGGAAGAGAATTCCCATGCAAAATTATCAATTGCAACGAAAGTTTTACCACAAAGTCTATTTTCAAAAAAACAAAACGAGGTGAGAAAAGGTTTTGGATTCACGGAATAAGAAGATTTGTAAGTGTAGAATCCGAAGTTTATGCAATATATTTTGATAAAAACCTTTCTTTTTTAATTTGGGATAGAAAGACGTTAAAAAATAAAACTTCAAAAGAAGAAATGAAATTGGAAAATCTAACACCACCAGAAAATCAACCAAATCAGAATCACCTCTTATACATCAAATTTTTTAGACAAATTTTAGAGAGTAATTCCTATAATTTACTCGTTTCAAAGTCAAAGGTAAAAGTTGATGCAAGAATGAAGAAAAAGGTATTTATAAAGGAAGGTTTAGGTAGTTTAAAATTTACCGAGTTTGATCAGATTAACGAAAAAATTTCTGGTTTTTCAGAATTTGCAAAAATCTATTCAACCGATGAAGTTAACGCGCTTATTAAACAAACAAAAGACACCTTTCAAGAATTTAAAAATAAGTTAAATAGTTTATTAATATTCACATTTTTATTTCGCGATAAATCTGCTGAAAATGATTTTGCAAAGTACCAAGAAATTCTAATCGATTCAAATAAAAAACTAATATACGATGAAATGTTTAAAAAAACTTTCGACTTATTTCCTTATTTAAAAGAAGAAATTCTAAAAAATTACGAATTAATTTTTGACCCAATAAACGATATGTTTTCTCCAACTGAAGAAATGTTGGGGGTAAATGATAAGAAAACAATTATTACCGATAGTCAAAAACAAGATATCTATATAAAGAAATATGGGGCAGAATCTGCCCAGTATATATCTTTGTTTTCAATGTTAAATGATAAATCTAACTTGACTGTTCCATCGTATCAAAGGGCGTATGTTTGGAATACCGAAAATATTGATGACATAATTACAGATCTTTATGATCTTGAATTGGACAGCAACATGTCTCCTTTATTTCTTGGAACTATATTACTACAAGAAAAAAGAGGAGGATCTTATATTCTGGATGGACAGCAGAGAATTATAACATTTTCACTAATTCTTATTTGGATCTGTAGAAGACTACGTGCTTTAGGTTTGCATAAATATTCCGATATTTACGCAAAAAATTATCTTGGTTTTCCTAATGAAATAAAAAATTTTATCACACCAAGAATTATACCCGATCCTCGTGATCAACTAGCGTTTTCTGCTCTTATTCAAACGACCTACAGCAACTTAACGTGGAAATTTGATGACTGGAACATGGATACTTCATCACCCAGTTCACAAATTACAGAAATTTTTAATTACATACAAAAACAGTTTTCTTCCAGATGTAGTTTAACCGATTTTCAACATGAATTTACGAATATTGAAAAATTATTACTTAAACTTTTTCAAGCAACATATATTTGCCGCTTTATTCTTGATAAAGACGATGATCCTTTTGACACATTCCAACGGATGAACTACAGAGGTACACAATTAGAGAATTCAGACTTGATCAGAAATGTAATTCTGCAAAAGGCAGCACTGCAGGGAGTTGATGCAGTAAACACATTTTATAATGACCATTATTATAAATTTGAAACTAAATTAGGGATCAAGAACAAAGATTCTATCAAAAATAATAAATGGAATAAAACACATCTAGACAAATTCTTTACTTGCTTCGCCAAAAAACATTGTCATTTTCCAACAAAAAATAAAACTGTGAAGAGTTTAACTTCTTATTGGGAATCTTCTGATCATATCCAGATTTTAAAGAACTTAGAAGACTTTTACCCATATTTTCAATTTCTTACCTCACCTAATCAAAATCTTATAAATTCTTTCTTTCCAAAATTAGGTTCACGTTTAATTGCGCTTTCATTAGTATTGGCAAAAGCAGATCCACCTGATGATATTTTACCTTTTCTCGTTGGTTTACTTATTGAACAAGCGCAAAATAAAATTTCCAAAAAGAATCTTTATGAATGTTTATTACTAATTACAAGTTGGGTTGTTCGGAATAACTTCACTGGTCTTCCTTCACTTGGTGGTTTGGGAAGCGCTTTTAACGATACTAATTGGAAGTCTCTCGTTGATTCCGGTGCTGATCCCAAGATATTTTTTAATATGATTGATAAAAATGAATTTAGACTTCACGAGTTAACTGATGATAAATTCTATCAAGAATTAGTTAAATCACCCAAGATTGGCACTCGGAAAACAATAAACTCCTTACTATTACATCTTGAATTCAATAAACAAAATAATGTACTTAATTCAGGATCGGAACTTGAATCCAACGATGTACGATTGCCTCATTTAAAAGATATTTCAGTGGAGCATATTTGCCCCAAGCAGTATAAGAAGCATTACCCTTGGATGGAAGAGTCGGCACAGTCCCACATTGATAGTCTTGGTAATCTTTTACTTGTTGAAACTCCGGTCAATTCTAAGAGTAAAAATGAGGACTTCACCACAAAATCTTTTAAGTACGCTAATCAGTCTTCATTGAGTATGGCAAAAAAACTAAATAATTATCTACAAATACTTGAATCTGACTATGAAGGTAAGTGGAATAAAGAAATTATTGAGAAAAGAACTGAAGAATTAGCAAAAAATTTAGTTCAACTTTTCCCATTTCCATTCTACGATTCTAAACCTTAATCTTGATAATTGAATGTTGTTTTTAATTGCATGCCTTAGGGTTAATCCCTCATATATACATAGCATTTTTATTTACCTATTCATCTCCTCCAAATCATCTCTCCAGAACCCTCAGATCTCTCACTGTGACTAGTTCTATCTAACCAGATAGGCATCCATCAACTCTATTTCACTAACTCTATTCTTTCTGGAATAATACCAAAGTAAAAAAGTCAGTCATTAATGGGATATCTAGAGGAACCACTAGTACTCCTCTAGAACCCACCAGATCCTCCAGAAACCTCTTTATAATTCCTCTAGAGAAACCTTGAACCTCTTGAGTCCTCCAGAACCATAAAATAATATTAGAGTCCTGAACCTAAAGAAGAACCTATTCCTCAAGAGAATGAATAAAGAATAATGCTAATGAAGAAATTCAATCTTAAGAATAAAAAAATAAAATTAATAATAAAGAATACCTAATCTAGAATCACAACTGCTTGCTAGATAGTCCTACTTCAAATCCAGTGTCTTCATAGATTCCAGATTCAATGCTGGATTTCTCTTGAGTGCTAATTCTTCTGCTGATCACCACTGCATCATGTTTAGGAAGAATTAGATGCTGACCTACTTGACGACAGATGGATCTCAGAATCTTTGCCTCTCCCTGAAAGAACAGATAGGTCATGATCTGCTTCTTGCCAGAGAATCCTTCTTCTTTACTTCTCATCCATGAAGGAATCTCTTTGCGAACTGCCTTGGTCAGTCTGTTCGTCAGATCATAGAGTTCTTCCCAGTAACTCTTCACAAATCTTATTCTCTTGAAGTTCTCCGCAAGAAGTTCTGATCCTCCAAAGTTCTCTGTCAGAGTGGGATTCTGAAGAGAACCGTTCTCCTTGTTCAGAAACTTCTTGGTGCTTCTTCTCATACCAAATCCGATTGCAGTGAACTGTTGTTTCACTACTCCAGAATCTACTCCCAGAGAGTCTGCAATTTCTTCTCGAATTGCTTTCTTGTTGCGCATGTATTCTTCAATACTTGGATAGTGAATCTTTCTCTTGGTTCTCTGCTGGAGTTGCTGAAAGAGAATGCTCTGCAGTGCAGTGTCCACATCCAGTTCCCATGCTCCTTCATTTAGAAACTGCTTGAGAAGAACTTTGGGACAGGACTGCAGAGAAGACAGACCTCTGCCACAGAGTCTTCCAAAAGGAGAAACCCAATAGTTCTGCTCCAACCATCCATCATTTTCGATTGCACCGATCAATCTCAGTTGCAGATTCCATTTTCTGCTGAGGGATTCATCTTCGATCAATTCTTCTGATTCAAGGAATTCAGTGAATACCGAAGTATTGATTCTTATTCTTGAAGGAATTGGAACTCCTCTGAAGTCAAAGGTCTGATTCCAATCTACCTCAAACTTCTGATTACCATTGTTTCCATGAGACAGATGCCATCTGCGAATGTACTGCTGTGCTTTGCGTATCTTCTCTGGTGGAACAAAGACTGCCTTGGTTTCTCCTTTTCTTGCTGCAGTTGGTTGAAAGAATTGATGGTCTATCACGAAACCATTCCTCTCCAGAGCATCACAAAATGACTTCTGGTCTGTTGAACAAACCTTTCTCTGAAAGTCTCTACTCAGTTTGGTTGCATTCCAGATGTCTGAATACCGTGAGTGATTCTGCCACTTGTCAATCACGTTCAACATCAGTTGCGTCATTCCATCGGTGAACTTCTGCTCTTTCTTCAGAATGCTTTTGTGTCTGATCTGACGAAAATCCAGATCATCTCTCATCAGTTGCCTGAAATCATCTTTTCTCAAGATCTCGGGAATCTCTTCCATACTCCTTCTCTCCTCTCTTCATAAATACTTCAGAGATACTTAGTCAGTATTAATGCCTGAAGATTTAGAAAAAAGAAAAGGAAGAAGATCTACAAATGAAAGAAATAGAAGAAGGAAAACTGACGGATGCTGCTGCCAGAATGCTTGCTCTTGCAGTCAAAAAGAAGGTCATTCGCAAAGGAAGAGAAGTCAGATCAACTCAAGATCCAGACAAAAAGATGGATCTACTTTCTCAACAGGTTTCTGCTCTTGCTGCACTGACTCTGGTGGGAATTTCAGTTGGAGGAGACGGACTGCTATCGAAGGGAGGAATTCTCTCAGGATTATTCACTGAAGATTTTGAGAAGGAGATGGAGTCAAAATTGACTACCACTTCCCCCACTAAATCTGGACCCAGAAATCCAATCTATAGGGATACAATGGAACCTGAGAACAATCTCACTCCCTTCATGGATGCTTACGTGGAGAGTATTTCAAGGTTTAAATGAGGTTCCGTGTCTGACTTATCGTCACAAGGATTACTCTTTTATCACCCAATTGCCCTCCTGTTTAATGCGAGGAACACATCGAAAGTCGTTGCTTCAACATGAACCTCTGCATGAGGTCTGACTTTCACTACGGACACTTCAGAAGGGTTTGGGACTCTGAGTCTGACACCTCTTCTTTCTGGATGTTGAGTAATGCTTGCCACTTCTACCTCCTTTCCATTATGTGGATTTCAAAATTAAACAAACTTCATTGATCATGCCTATTTTTATGCAAAATAAAACACTAATTTTACATCCACATAAATAGTCCTGCTTAGTGATGATTACCTCGGAATCATCTTCTCTCTCTCACTTCACTTCCGACGATTTCGAGGTCTTCTTCACAAAAAGAGATTCTGCGTAAAAGTTATCAAAACATCCTGTAAAATATACTTTTCTACTATCTGATTTCATTGAATAAAAATATTCAGTCATCTAAAGATATCTTAGGTGGTTCTTCCTGAACTAACTGGATCGAATCTTTATCATTGTTGCTACGGAAACTGACCACTCATCACATTGAGAATTGTTGCCTCTGCTGCTTTTACTTCCTTCCAAATCAACTTGGTGTATTCACTCAAGGACTTGTTGGTGTCTCTGGACACCCTCTCGAAGCGAACCTTCTCCAAACGATTGATCAAATCCATAGACAGATTTGTTCTCTCCTCATAAGTCTGGGGATTCGCATTGAAGTACCTGACATAGACGTTGTACCTCTTTGATAGACTGTCGTATTGAGGTTTGCCCATAGGTTTGACACCCATCTCTATCAATTGATCTCGCATCTCTTTCCTACACCAAGAATTCCACTTCCCCTCCAGAACCTCCTCCAGATTCCATCCAGCATAGAATTCCCTATTCACCACAATTCTGGTTTCTCCCTCCAATACTTTGCCCTTTGCTCCTCTTTTGGGAATTGAATACCCCAACTCTTCCAATTCCAGACACAGTTTCAGAAAACGAAACCACATGTGAAACACGGGGTAGTTAAAGAATACTTTCTTTCGGTACAAGTCCTTCTTAGATCTTCTAATTTTTTTTCTGTTCAGAGCACTTGAATTTGAAATTCTCTCCGATTCTCTGATGCCAATAGGTTTGTTCTTTATCAGTTCCATCTATTCCTCTTCCTATGAATAAAAAGAATAAGTTTTCTTTCCAAAGTTAGGGACTTTGATTGCCTCGTTCATCGAAGTCTATCTTAGTATAATAATGACTCAATAGTTGAGAGGGAAAAGAATTTTAACCCCCAACAAAATCTAAATCATTATGAGAGGAATTAATAGAAATGGATGAGTCTTCAATTCGTAATTTAAAAAATGTAATGGTTACGTGGAGTGGAAAAAATCGAACATCATTTAGTAGAAGATTAACTGCAAACGAATTAAGTCTTAAAAATGGTAAATGCCGAGTCTATTCTGCTAAGGAAAAGAAGGATTACCAAAAGAATCAGATGATTCAATTGAATCTTAGAAAACTTTTAGAAATGCAAGCACTATCTGCTTCAAATAATGAGGATTACTTCCCTGTTTTAAACTCTAAATTTGCCTGATTATCTTTCCAAAGTTAGGGACTTTGATTGCCTCGTTCATTGGAGTAAATCTAGGTAAAATGATAACTCAACGGTTGGAGAGGAAATAAATTCCTTCTCGGTAAAAACCAAACATTTATTGGAGAAACCAATGAAAAAAAGAACATCACTTAGTAGAAAAATAACCACCTCTGAACTACGTATTCATAACGGTGATTGCTATACTTACTCTGCTGAAGAAATTAAAGAAATTAACAGAAAACTGGTGATTCAAGAGAATCTGAAAAAACTCTTATTAATGAGGGAAGTCTCTGCTTCTAACAAGACTGATTATTCACCTATTCCTACTAAAGAAATTGCTTAGTTGAGTTTCCAAAGTTAGGGACTTTGATTGCCTCGTTCATTGGAGTCTATCAAGGTAAAATGATAACTCAATGATTGAGATTTATATCTGGTTCTTGATCAATTTATAGAAACTTTATTTAGGAGGTATATATGAAATTTATTTGATCGCTGATTTCTGAATTTAAAGACTTTGATTGACTCATTCTTTCAATCCTTTTTTTGTATAATTATGACTTAATGATGGAGAAAAATATATTTTTTCTCAAATCAAATTAATATTTTTGGAGAATCCAATGAAATCTAAAATGAAAAATAATTCATCAGTCAGAACTCTAATTCTTATTGATGGCGCTACGTACGTGGGTGAGGTTAAATTTGGGAAACCTAACGGGTATGGAACCTGGACTAATCTTCAAGGAGAAACATATGTAGGAGAATATAGAAATGGAAAACGACATGGACAAGGTACTGCAACAAGTCTCACCGGTCATTCGCATGTAGGAGAATGGAGATACGACCTACAGCATGGACAAGGAAGTTGTACTTTTCCTGATGGATCTAAATTTGAGGGGAAATTTAAGCGCTGCAAATTTAACGGTCGAGGGACCTTTATTTTTTCAGATGGTTCGAAAATCGAAGGAATTTTTCGAAACCATGAACCCATTAGGGGTACATTTACTGCCCCTGATGGAACCACTGAAGAGTTTAATGGTCGGTCACTCTTTGCTATGAATAAACATTATCAAAAGTCTATTCAAGATCCTATACCTGCTGATCAAGTTAGAGAAAACCATCAAAAATTTGTTAAAAACCTAATTTCCAAGGGTCATGTGAGGTTAGAGACCGGAATTGAAGGGTGCGTAATGTACGTTCCTGAATGTGCAGCAAAACAATTGCGGAACAACTCAGATCCGAACAATCCGTTCACATTGTAGCAACCAGCATCATGCTCCTAATGTCTAAGGTAGTAGGAGCATGATATTTCATTCAAAAACCCTTTCCCATCACTTCTCTCTCTTCCAGTCCACTCTCAGACTCCCAAAGTCCACAGAAGGATACTCAACCTTAGAAATCTCCTGAAGTAGTTGCTCTGCATCATAGGGATTTCCTCCATAGTGCTTCATTGTGAATTCCTTCTCATGACCCACAAGAGTCTTGATCACATTCTCATCCACTCCTTTTCGATAGAGATTGTGAATCAGAGTATGACGAGTGCAATAGAGAACCTTGACCGTTTGCTTCCAAACACCAACATCTTTCAAGTATTTCTCATTGAAGAATCTTGAGACCTCTTTTCCATACTTGCCTCTGACCATCTTCAGTTCCCAGAAGAATCTCTCTTTATTTTGATTCTTTAGTCTTTGAATGTAGTCCAGAATTCCCAGTTCAATCAGTTTCGGATGAACAGGAACTTTGCGAACACTGTTTCTGGTCTTCACTCTGGTTTCTTCTGTTTCCTGCACCTGAATCATCCAGACACCATCATCAACCTGCTGAAAGTCTTCAAGTCTGAGTTGAGTCATTTCATTGGTTCGCAAACCTGAGAAGATGCCCAACAGAAAAATCCAGTAGTACGCTTCTCGATTGGAGATTGGTTTCTTGGTAACTGAAGAGATGCCATGAATGGTTGAACTGAGATAGGTCTGAGGATTGAGAATTTTCTTCAGATCCTGATCATTGAAGTTTTCTCTCTCAACTGCTCCTGCCTTCTTTGCATCCAGTTTCATTCCACTGAAGTGGTTCTGCTTGAGAAATCCATTCTTCTCACTCCAATTGCCGAATGCAGTCAGAACTGTGAGTTTCTTGTTGATGTTATTAACCCCTTGCACCTCCACATCCTGCATCTCCAAAATTTGCGAAATCGTTTTGTCACGATACCTTGGGTTCTTTTTTCGATTTAGAGGGAGTTTAGACTGAACCGTGATGTAGTTTCTGATGACCTCCTTGGACACCTGCTCCATGAACCCCAGTTCAGTGATTTCAAAAAACTCCTCAAGGACTGCCTGCTTCTCTCCAATCGTTCTCTCTGCGGTCTTCTCCAGTCTCTTTCTCTCCAGATAACCCTCAATCGTTTCTAAAACCCCGTTTTCTCCAGACACTGTTTGGAGTGATTTATTTGGGGTTGAAAAAACCTTGTTCTCACTCTCATAAAGATCCATCTCCACCAGAGTCTCTGCTTCTGCTTCAAAGTCTGAATCTTTCCTGCCTTTGTTCTCCAGCAGGTCTTCAATCCATTTCAATCTGAGATTGTGAATCCTGACAAAATTCCTTCTCAGTTGCTTGTAGTCCACAGAATTGCGATGAATCTCAATCTCCTTGCTGGAAAGAATTGCCTCCAGAGTCTGATCAATTCTGGATTCGTACTCCTTGAGGTTCTGCTCAAGAGTACTCTTGAGATTCTTTTTTCTGCTACGTTGGTGCTTAAGACTCTCCTGAACTGACTCCTCAGAGAATTCATTGGTGCCCAGATGAACATGACGAGAGTGCAGAATGGACTTCCTGATTTCAATTCTGAGGATTTCCTTGATGTCTGCTATCGTCATTGAACGCATACCTGACCTGATTTCATTGAAAATGTTTTCCAGAGTCTTGGAGAGACTTCGACAAAGTCTTTTTGATTGTGAAGGAATACCAGACTGCAGAGAAATTCTGAATGATTTTTGTCCACCAACTTGCTGGACTAAATCATGGGGAATGTATGCACGAAAGTAGTAGGAATTTCCCGAGTTGGGAGTCTTGAGAATACGGTGGGGAATCTTGGAAATTCTGGACACGGAACTCTTTCCGCAACTGCCATGCAGTTACTAAAACAGTTACTAGTTCCGTCTCAAAACAGAAAATCTGAAAAATCGGTTCAGTTTGAGGATTGTGTTACAATCTAAACTGTTGAAATCAATGGGGAAAAATTGAATTTTGGTGCCGACGAGAGGAATCGAACCTCCACGGGGTTGCCCCCACTAGAACCTGAATCTAGCGCGTCTACCAATTCCGCCACGTCGGCATTCGATGCGGAGAGAAGCTGCAAAATATCTCCCAGCCTCTAGGACTTGTCAATCCACTTTTTTGGCAAGGTTACATTTGCTGGGCCTGGTCCACCCATTGGTGCAGGCGTTGTAAGTATGCTGGGGCCTCTGGGGTTCCTTCCAACGGAGCCCAAGGAGCAAATTCTTTGGTACGTTGAGGATCATAAGGACCCTGCTTGACCTCGTAAAACACACTACCGACAGCTCGAGAGAGAACCGTATGATAACGTCCTGCCGGAATTTCCACACCCCAGCACTGACGTCTTGAATCCAACACCAGAATGTCCTCTACCTCCCCCGTGTCTGTAAATACAATCACAGCTCCAGCGCCTCGCAGGACCGGGAAGGATTCTTATAATGGAGGATGTTGGTGTCAGTGAGGACAAATATAGCTATCAGGTTCAATTGCGTTAAGCATCCGGTTAACAACATCCGGAGGTTCATGAAAGTTATGGTTCAAACGTCGTCGTGAATGCTGACGAGCACGTTGGCTCAGGTCACTCAGTAGGTGCTAGTCAATGCGCACAAGGCTAGTCATAGCAAGGTAGTCGGCAAGAATTTGTGGTCTATTTTGTGTAAGTCCCGCACTATCCTTCAAACCTGTCGGCGAAGCAAGTCTATGCGTCTGCGTTTACTCCTGTTCTTCTTCCTGTTCCTGTCGGCCCCCATGTGGGTGGGAGCTCAAGAAGAATCAGGCACTCCAATTGATGATGACCCCCTTCTTGATCCAGGAACAGCAGAGTCACTACAATTGGGAGGCTACCGATTTGAGCGCAATTTTGCCCTCCTGTTCGGAATACAGTATGGACTCAGCCCGCTGCTACTGACCTCTCCAGGGATTGTGCTAGGTGCCTACTATGACCCAGTTGTAGTAGGTTTGGAGTTAGTTGATTCTGATATTCTCAGCGCTCTAGATGATCTGCGAAAAGATGGAATTGGGGATGTCCGAATCATGAACACAGCAGTCTATGCCAAGGTCTTTGTTGCAGAAAGTTTCTACATCGCTGGCACCAGCGAACAGCGACGATTGGAGCTTTATAATCGAGGTTACATCAAGTATGGGCAAAAGGTAGATGTCAACGATAAATACGAACCAGCACAAGCCTACTATGACATGACTATTGAGACCAGCGTTTACACCATAGGAGTTGGGTTCCAGAAATTCTCTGAAAACATGTTTACTTCCTTTGATTTCCTGCGCTGGACGATCCCTTCCGAACAGTCATACTCGATCAAAAACAAATATAACAATATTGAATTCAATGATGATCCTGATAAATTCAGAGCCAATCTGGAAGAAGAGCAGAATGGACGTCGGGACCGCTGGTACTCTTCGATGCGGCTACCAGCGGCAATGGTCTTCACCGTTGGTTTTGCATTCTGAGAGCGTCCGCTTGACAAGCATGGGATAATTTCTACATAATTTCAGTTTTTTTGTCGGCCGAAACCATGCATCATACCAAGTGGATTGTACGCATCGCCCTATTGCTGCTCATAAGTACTGTTTCAACCACGGCTTACCTACTGTTGCATTACGACGAGTATCGGCAAGAGCAGGTGTATCGCCAGATGCAGTATCTCAATAGCCGCTGAGTTTAACCACTTCACCCTTCCTCTTCCAGCAATACGCACACATGGACATCGTACAGGAACTACTTCCGCAGCAAGCACGCAAGACCCCGCCAAGTACACTAACTGGGGTAACCTTTGGCACCGTCTTTTCGGACCACATGCTAGCGATTCGCTGGAGTAGCGATCGCGGTGGCTGGCACTCCGCCAGAATTCAGCCCTTCCAAAACCTGCAGATGTCTCCTTCCACCCTGGTGCTGCACTACGGTCAGTCTGCCTTTGAAGGGATGAAGGCCTATCGAGGAGCCGATCAAAAAATTCGTCTCTTTCGCCCTCGACAGAATTTTGAGCGACTCCAACGAACTGCTCAGCGAATCTGTCTACCGGAACTGGACGTTGAAACTGGGCTACAAGCACTCAAGCTACTGCTGCGTACCGATCAAAACTGGGTTCCAAATGAACCAGGCACATCTCTCTACATCCGCCCAACTCTGCTTGCTACTGAAGAAGCACTGGGACTGAAGGTTTCCAAGGAATACCTGTTCTTCATCATCCTCTGCCCCGTCGGACCCTACTACCCAGAAGGCTTCAATCCGGTCAAGATCATTGTCGAAGAACAGTACGTTCGAGCTGCCCCTGGTGGGGTCGGCGAAGCGAAGACCGCAGGCAACTATGCCGCTAGCAATTTGGCTGAAAAGGAAGCCCAGGCCAAGGGCTACACACAAGTCCTCTGGTTGGATGCGGTGGAGCGGCAATATGTTGAAGAAGTTGGTTCCATGAACATCTTCTTTGTCATGGAAAATGAAATCGTCACGCCCCAACTCAACGGAACCATCCTACCGGGCATCACCCGTCGGTCTGTTCTGGAACTCGGACGTCACTGGGGACTACCAATGGTGGAGCGGCGTATTCGCATTGAGGAGGTACTCAACGGGGTGCGCCAAGGAACCATCAAGGAGATCTTTGGTTCTGGGACTGCTGCCGTCATTTCTCCAGTTGGTGAACTCAGTTGGAAGGATGAGAGCTTTCTCGTTGGGGAAGGGAAGACCGGACCTGTTGCCCAACGTTTCTTCCAAAACCTAACTGGCATCCAGTATGGCGAGATGGAAGATCCCTATGGATGGATGGAACTGATCGACGAATGACTCCCATAGACCGGGATTTTTTCGATCGCGACACCTGCGAAGTTGCTCGAGATCTATTAGGAAAAGTGCTGCGGCATCATCTGGATGGACAGTGGTTGGCGGCACAACTGATCGAAACAGAAGCCTACTACCTGACTGAGAAAGGCAGCCACGCCTCGCTGGGTTGGACTCCCAAACGCAACGCTCTCTTCCGAGCACCCGGTACCATCTACATGTACTATGCGCACGGTGGCGACTCCTTCAACTTCAGTTGTCAGGGAGAAGGCAACGCCGTGCTGCTCAAATCAGCGGTCATTTTTCCCTTCTTTCCAGATGGTCCAACTTCCCAAGCAATGGTGCAAACCATGCAGCATCGCAACCGTGTTGCTGGTCGAATTCGTGACTCAAAGCGACTCTGCTCAGGGCAAACCCTGCTCTGTCGCTCTCTAGGACTAAAGGTTCCAGATTGGGATCAACAACAGTTGATAGCAGACCGCCTGGAGCTACTGGATACCGGCTATCGTCCGGAACAAGTCCTGCAAACCACTCGTCTTGGAATTCCAGCGGGTCGGGACGAGCAGCTCCCCTATCGCTTCATCGATGCTGGCTTTGCCAATTACTGTACTCGCAATCCACTGCGAGTTCGGAAATCACCGCCAGTGGTACGCATTCTTTCTACTTCTGACTCTACCGCGTGTCCTCATGCGTGAACTGACCCTTCGTGAACAACTACTGCTGGGTTTATTGCTTCTCATCGGCTTGGCCTTTGGAGGAGTGTATGTACAAAAGCAGCTCGCTGGTCAGGAAGCACTGTTACAACAACAACTGGATAATCGGCGACAACAGCTACGCGAGTTGCAAGCGCTAGCCAGTGAGTGGAACCAACTGAAAAATCGGCCACTTGCTCCAGTAATGGAGCAGCCACTTTCTGCTTTTGTCGAAGCTGTTGCTCGTGATTTAAAGATCCAGGACAACCTGCAACTCAATGCGCTCAGCAATCCACCTGAGGGGATGGATGGTGTCCAAGTACGTCTGGATAAGCTAAATCTGGACGATGCGTTGGAGGTCCTGTATCGGCTTGAAAATAACCAACCGGTCCTTCAAATCGAGCAGCTTCTTTTCAGCGTGGCTCCAGGAAGTCGTGTTGTGCGCTTGAACTTTCAGGTCTTCAAACAGAGTCCTCGTTCCTCCAACTCCTGATCTGCAAAGGCCTGCTTGCAACGTCTACCGCTGCTAATCCTCAAGGTTCTACTAGCATTCATTGCCGTCCTGGTACTGCTGGTTGTGGCACTGCTCGCCGGCTTTCGTCAGCAATTTCCTGGAGAAGCCGTTGCCAACTATATAGAGTCACAAGCTCGACGCCAAGCAGGCCTCCAGCTTGAGATCGATCCACTCCAACTGGAATGGACCCACCTCTCTACTCCTTCAGTTACTTTTCCACGCCCTCCACAGCTTTGGATGCTTCCGTTGGAAACCCTAGCCCAACTGGATCAAGTAACACTGCCTTTCCTGCCCATTCTGCAATTTCAGCAATTCTGGGTACAGGCCCAACTCTATCAGTCTGATCTCAAGCTTGCATTTGATCTGCCTGGGATGAACACCCTGAATATCTCTTTGGATGAGTTGATGCTGCAACAAGTACCGCTGGCCAATACTCTCCCCTTTGGCTTTCCAGCAGGGGTCATGTCGCTTGATGGTGAGATCAAGAACCTGGCACAGTTGCAAAGAAGACAGCAGTCTCTACCCATTGGCACCTTGCAGGGTTCCATGACAGACTTCCGATTTCGCCTAAATCAGGAACATCCACTGCTCAACGGACTCTCTATTACTGAATTGAATCTACCAGAAGTGTCGTATGCGATCTCAATGCAACAGCAGTTGATCGAGATCAGTCAACTGACTCTGAATGGTGATCTGGAAGGAAGCGTTACCGGCAATATCCGTCTCAACGAAAGAAACCTCTTGGAATCGAGAATTGATCTGGATCTGAAAGTGCGGTTGTCGCAAAAGCTCCAGGATCAACTGGGACCATTGACAATGATGCTACAAGGGTTTCGCTGTGGGGACTTCTTTGATGTCAAGATACGAGGAACCTTCCGGCAAATCTCTCCGCCTTTTCGGAACCGCTGCACATGAAGCGATCAGGAATGCTGTTTGGGGGATTCGCTAGAAAACGTATTGGGCTGCTGCTAGGGCTCTTACTGTTAACTCTTAACCTGATCTGGCTTTGGAACCTTCCAATCGGCCAGGGTGATGAACCCATCCGGGTACGCATCGAGCGCGGAAGCAACTTCTCCCAAGTGGTTCAGCAACTCCGAGAAGCCAACCTGATTCAGCAACCTCTCTGGTTTGAATTTCTCGCTCGCCTCAACGGACAGCACCACCGATTACAAGCCGGAGAATTTCAGCTAGATCCTCGCTGGAACCATGCTGCACTCCTCAACCACCTTGTTTCTGGCAGTGGCCTGCAAGTTCGTGTCACCATCCCGGAAGGCCTGAGCTACCAACAAGCTACAGCCCGCCTTGTGGAACAGGGTCTTGGTCAAGCTGATCGGTACGATGAACTTTTTACAGATTCTACACTACGCAAGCTATCAGGAATTCAAGGCTTAAAAACTTTGGAAGGGGTTATTTACCCTGAAACCTACTTCATCGCGCAAGAGAGTAGCGAACGTGAAATCCTAGGCCTGATGATTCAGGAATTCAATAATCGTTTTACCCAGTTACGCTCAGAAACTCCGTCTGAAGCGGGTAAGAAGCTGAGCGACCATCAACTCTTGATCCTTGCGTCAATGATTGAGAAAGAAACGGGAACAGCAGAGGATCGTCCGCTGATTGCCGGGGTTTTTCATAACCGCTTACGCTTGGGGATGAAGATGCAGAGTGACCCAACAGTAATCTATGGGATTTCAAATTTCGATGGCAATCTCACACGGAAACACTTAGAGACCCCAACACCGTTCAACACTTATACAGAAAAGGGTTTACCTCCAACGCCCATCAGTAACCCCGGTTGGGACTCTCTTCATAGCGCATTGCAGCCTGCCAGTGTGAAATATCTTTATTTCGTTGCACGAGGAGACGGTAGTAGTGCATTCTCTCGTACCCTGCGGGAGCATCAGCGTGCTGTTTGGAAATATCAGATTCAACCCCACCGTAACTCTCGTTGAGACTCGACCATGCCACTCTACCAGTACCAAGCTTTCGACCAGGCTGGAGTTCTGCGCAAGGGTTCTGAAGATGCTGTTAGCGAGAGTGACCTGCGCCAGCGATTACGCTCTCAGCAGCTCTATCCCAAGGAAATTCGGGTTTCCCGCAACACCAGTCGTTCCTTCCTCCCAAAACGTGGAACCAATTACAAGCGAGCGTTGACTCTCTTCACTCGACAGTTCGAGGTGTTGATGGACGCTACAATTCCTTACGACAAGGCCCTACAACTCATCATTGAGCAGACCGAAAACGTGGGATTTAAGGAAATCCTGGCCGAAGTCCGAGCACGTGTTGTTGAAGGGGGATCCTTGGCGGATGCGCTGCAGCTGTACCCAAAAATCTTTCCTGAGATGTATGTCAGCATGATTCGTTCAGGAGAGAACAGTGGCAACCTAGGTACAATTCTCAAACGGCTTGCCGATTACTACGAAACTCAAGAACGTCTGCGAGGTAGACTGAAATCAGCAATGATCTACCCAGCCTTCATGCTGGTTTTTTCATTGCTGGTGGTTGTCTTTATGGTCACTTACATCGTGCCCAAGATCACCCAGATTTTTGCCAGCAAAGGAACCCTGCTACCCTTGCCCACCAGAATTTTAATGGGCCTCAGCGATTTCATGGTTCACTCTTGGTACCTTGTATTGATTGGGTTGATAATCCTGATTTTCGGTTTCTCAGCTTTTCTACGTAGCGAGTTTGGCAAGAAAGTTCTCCAACAACTGCAACTGAAAGCACCGCTGATTGGTCCCCTGATGCAGAAGGTACTGATCGCTCGTTTTTGTCAAACTCTCGGAACCCTGCTTGGAAGTGGAGTGGATTTGAAGACTGCTCTGGAAATTTCACGACACGTGGTTGTCAATCAACTGCTGATTGAGCAACTAAACAAGATGATCATTGAGGTCAACAACAAGGGAATCCCACTTTCGGCAGCGATGGGTCGAACGGGTTACTTCCCGGACTATGTCCAGCACGTTGTGGCTATTGGAGAAGAAGCAGCCCGTGTTGATGAGTTGTTAGAACGTGTGGCAAACCGTATGCAGGAAGAAGTAAGTAGATTGTTGGAGGGTCTGACGGCTCTGCTGCAACCAACTATGATTGTATTGATGGGTGGAATTGTCGGCTTCATTGCGCTGTCTGTCTTGCTACCGATGCTGAACATGAATCAATTGCTCGGTCGTTAGTCTCGCTATCTTTCAGCACCAACCACCCCAATCGTTGCTGTTTGTCCGAGGGGGGATCATGAGGCTGTTCCATCTGCTACTTGTCCTGTCGCTCTACTTCTTGATCTCTTGTGAACGCAAGACCTCACCATCAGAAAATCCCCCACGGCTACTTCCTGCTATATCAACAGGTGAAAGCTCGAACAGTAGACAGAATGAACCCCTCTCTGAGCCAATCTCGGCTCCAGAGTTCAGCCAGACACCAAAGCTACTCTCCATCAATTCTCTGGTTCCAGCTCCCAACGCCACGGTCTCTCCAGATACACTGATCCTACTCAACTTTGATCAACCGCTGGACTCCAAAAATCTAAACGCTGAGAGTTTTGCGCTGGCTGATTCCGAAGGTACTCAAATTTCACTCCGTCTAGGTACCAGGGGCAATAGTCTTACACTCACTCCCAATTCTGCACTCGCTCACGATACTTCCTACACCGTCAGCTTACTCAAGCCGCTACGTGGCCAGAACGGAGAGATGCTGAGTGAATTACGCTGGAACTTCCTAACTTCACCGCCTCCTTTGATGCGGCCTCCCAGTGTTGTACTGGTCAATCCAACTGACGGAGAGACCCAAGTTCAGGCTGACCAATCGATCAATGTTTATCTAAGTCAGCCATTGGATCCTCAGACGGTTAGTAAAGAATCGGTAAGGATTCAAGCAATCCAAGGGGCTAGTAATTTTCCAGTAGCGGGTAACTTGCAGGTAGAAGGAACTAGCCTGAAATTCATTCCGAATCAACCATGGTTGTATGGAATGACGTATCGGGTAACGCTACTACCCGAACTCAAAGATTTACAGGGAAACCGTCTAGAGGCTCGTTACGAATGGTCCTTTGAGACACGTACTCTTGCACCTGGGATGGTCCCAATCTGGCCAGGCAGCTTTGTGATCGGCAGCCCCGGCAAACCACCAGAGCGTCAAGTGACGATGAATCAGATCTATTACATTCTCAATCACGAAGTCACTGTGGGCGAATATCGATTGTGTATGGAGGCTGGTGCTTGTCGTTATTCAGAACCAACCGAGTCACGCCACTGGACAATGAAAAATCCAGATCGAGTTGATGCACCTCTCAATTATATTTCCTGGGATCAGGCTCAGGAGTACACACGCTGGCTCAGTCATCACTATCCGGGAGATTACCGACTTTGCTCGGAGGCGGAATGGGAGTATGCCGCCAGAGCTGAGGGACAAGGACGATTTGGTTGTGGGACAGAAGCCAAATGCCTCAACCAACACGCCTGGCACAGCCGCAATCTTTCTCAACCAGGCCCCCAGCCTGTTCAGCGCAAGCAACCAAATACCTGGGGACTCTTCGATATGCAGGGAAATCTTTGGGAATGGGTTCAAGACTATTATGCGCCTCTAGTACCAGAAACAGTCACCCGACCGAGTGGCCCTAAAGAGGGGAGATTGCGAACAGTTCGCGGTGGGAGCTATCGAAATCAACCAGAATCTCTTGAACTTTGGCAAAGAGGTGGTAACCCACCAGAAATGAGGCAGGACTATCTGGGTTTTCGTGTGTGTGCTGACCCTTGATGACTTGGGGCACAAAAATTGATACCCTTCTATTGTGTCTGTTTCTCTTGCTTCCATTCGATTATGAGGTGTCCATGCACATCTTCCGACAGCGGCTCTTCCGCAAGCTGGTGCTGGGACTCGTACTGGGGGGTACGGTTCTGGTAAGTACTGGCTGCAGCGGTGAGTACCTGATTCTCCGTCGTTTCTGCGACGGGAGCATTGGCTTTCCCTACAACGACTACTGTCGCGACGCCAAGTAAGCTCTTTTGTGCGCCTTTGTGCGCACTTTTTCTTCCCACGCTTTCTCGCCTAATTTAGCTATCTAGAATTACTTTAGTAAGCTAATTTCTCCACACTTGTCTGTTATCCCACATAAGTTACGCTGAGAAAGTTTACTATTCTCAACCTTCAAAGTATCTTGTCCATGCTCTTGCGTTCCCTGATTGAACTCGTCGAAAACGGTCGTATTCCGGATTTGCTGACTCGTGCTGGCATTCGTCTGTTGTTACTGCAGCGCCTTCGAGAGCAAGCGCAGGAGGGTCCAGATCAGGAATGGCAAGCAATGATGACGTTTGTTGAGGAGATGCGACAGAGTCCAATTGCTCTGCACACTCAAGAAGCAAACGAGCAACACTATGAGCTACCTCCGCAATTCTTTGAATTAGTCTTAGGGCCACATCTCAAGTACAGCTGCTGTCATTTTCCTGAGGGTGTTACAGAATTAGAGCACGCTGAAGCCTCCATGCTGGCTCTAACTTGTGAGAGAGCGCAGTTGCAGGATGGTCAACAGATTCTCGAGCTTGGTTGTGGTTGGGGCTCTCTCTCCTTGTGGATGGCAAAGCATTATCCAAATTCTTCAATTTTGGCTGTTTCGAATTCTCGGCCTCAGCGTGAATTTATTGAGTCACGTGCCCAGGAGTTGGGTTTGACGAACCTGAGTGTACAAACCTGCGACATGAACGACTTCACTACTGAACAGCACTTTGATCGCGTTGTCTCAGTAGAAATGTTTGAGCACATGCGCAACTGGCAGTCACTGTTGGAAAGAATTTCTGATTGGCTGAAACCAGAAGGAAAACTCTTCATCCATATCTTCAGCCACCGTCGTTATGCCTATGCTTTTTCCTCCGAAGGAGATTCCAATTGGATGGGACGCTACTTCTTCACAGGTGGAATCATGCCCTCCAACGATCTGCTACTCTATTTCCAGAAAGACCTATTGTTAGAACAGCACTGGGTTCTGAGTGGCGTTCACTATCAACGAACAGCTGATGCCTGGTTACAGATGATGGATTCACAGAAGGGAGAAATTCTACAAACCTTTCGTGAGACTTACGGCAAAGATGCCGATGTCTGGTTCCAGCGTTGGCGGATGTTCTTCCTGGCGACTTCGGAAGTATGGGGATTTCGTGGTGGAAATGAGTGGCTGATCTCGCACTATCTTTTCAACAATCGGTGCTGAAGCTACTTCCATGCGTCTAGTAGTCACTGATTCAGGTCTGGGAGGGCTGTCTGTCTGCGCTGATCTACTGAAAGCTCCCACTGGTCCCACAGCAAAAAATACAGAATTACTCTACGTCAACGCAGCCCCTGATCCTCGACGCAGCTACAACTCAATGGAGTCATTAGCTGAAAAGCAGGAAGTCTTTCAAACTTTCCTACACCGCCTTGCAGACAGTTACCAACCTGATCATATCTTTGTTGCCTGCCACACTCTCTCAGCACTGCTACCAGAAATTAAGCTTCCTGAAATACCCATTCAGGGAATGCTTGAGTTGACACGCAAAGCTGTTCTTGAAAAAGCAAAGGAATTTGGATATTCCAGATTACTTATTTTGGCAACACCGACTACAATCTCTTCCAAAGTGTACGATCAACTGCTACCAGATACACGGTCGATTGCCTGTCCGGGTTTAGCAGACATGATCTCTTCTGATGTAACTGGAACTCGGATAATCGAAAATATCCGACTATTCCTGAGCGGTGCCAATCCACCACTTTCTCCGGGAAAAGTGATTGTTGTGCTTGGCTGCACACACTACGGCTGGCGAGAAAATCTATTTTTGGAAGCTCTGGAGGACATCAGTATTGAACCATTCTTGATCAATCCAAATAGAATAGCTGCACAACAACTTGTCAAGCAATGGTCTCCAGATGATGCCATTCGTTTCATTGGTGCCCACTCAACTCCGATTGAAGAACGTGGGACTCTGATACACCTGCTAGAGGATGTTGGTGCATTCCCATTGATCACAGCACTGAACCAAGAAGAAGTATTTTCATTTTTCAAAAAATGAAATCATTTCAAGCCAGTCGACAGGTTTTCGACAAGTTTTCGACAGGCAGTTTATCTGAATCTCTTGAAATTTAATCTAAAAACTATCTAGTTTCAGTAGTTTAGATTAGTTTTGAACAGGTTTTCGACAATCTT
>JACLAD010001432.1_pt1 | contig 30236 bp, 28 predicted proteins | sample 8027901 | NCBI WGS metagenome assembly JACLAD01 (sample SAMN15725071, study PRJNA655200) | protist metagenome | isolation source: fluorescence activated cell sorting (FACS) single amplified genomes of... | place: Spain: Blaines Bay Microbial Observatory, Mediterranean Sea | collected 2016-07-05 | reverse complement strand
TGCCCGAAGCTTTATATTTTATGAAACTGGCAAAAAAGCGATTTTCCGAAGTTTTAAATCAACCCTACCTCCAGGGGCTTACCGTCCATGAGACAGTGCAATTCCATCAGGCTTTTGACGGGATAATGGAGATTAGCAAAAAATATAACTGCGATTTTATTGTAATGGGGTCACAGGGAGCCACAGGTTTCAAGGAAATGTTTGTGGGCTCCAATACAGAAAAAGTAGTACGTACTTCAGAAATCCCTGTACTGGTGATCAAAAAAGATGTGGCTAATTTTAAAATCGAAAATTTTGTTTTTGCTACAAATCTAGAACAAGAAACGAACAACGCCCTTCAACAAGCTGTAGATTTCGCCACCCTGATGGATTCAAAACTTCACCTGGTTTATGTGAACACAGCTAATGAATTCAAAACTTCAGAAGATACAGAAAATCATTTGCAAACTTACATGGAAGGCTCCCCTTTCAACAACTATGAGTTTCACGTGCACAATGATTCTTCAATAGAAAACGGTATTCTGAATTTTGCTCACAAGATCAATGCAGACCTGGTAGGAATGGCTACCCACGGAAGAAAAGGACTTAGCCACTTCTTCAATGGTAGCATTAGTGAAGACCTGGTAAACCATGCAGATATTCCGGTGGTAACGTTCAGGATTTAAAGAAAAGAAGCCAAAGCCCCTTCACGAACCATCAACCAAAGGAAGTTCCAGAAAGATTTATTTTTATCGCGAACCACCTCAAGGTTTTTGTTTCTAACATCATCGTTTACGGCGTTATTAGAAATAAACAAATTGGCTACGGCAGACCAGAAGGAGCTTTTTTCTGCACCATCGTCTTTTAAGACATTCACCTTAAAATCTTCGTAAACTATCCGTACATCTCCCTGTGCGGCATCATCATTGCCGGAATACGTGAAATACAGAGATTCGATTCCACCCCTTGCTTCCACGTTCATAGCCGGCCTAAGGAAAGAATTAATAGCTTCCCCCGAAACTTCCTGCAGGTTTCCTGAAATTGTAAAAGCGTCAATTTCGCTACTCACATCAAACTGCCAGTCAATTTGAAGCGGCGTTTGGTTATAAAAAAGAGCATTGGCAGTAATATCTGTTTTAGGGAAATCTTCCTGCCCCATTCCAATATTCGTGAGGTTTCTAATTTCTGCATCTATTTCATGAAACTGGACTTCTCCCGGAGGACGGTTTTCTTTAATCTTCTCCTGGTATACAATAAGAGTATTCTCCACTTTTACCTTTTCTACATCAATCTTTACCGGCAAATTCCGGAGTTTCTCACTGTAAAGGGTTTTAATCCGCGGGTCATCACGTATCAGTTTATTCCGGTAGACTTCAAGGTCTGCGCCATCTACAGCCAATAAACTGCTCTCCAACCTTAAACTATCATTTTCAAACTTCCAGGAAAGATCTTCGAGCGAAATATTCTCTATTAACAGCTCAAACCTGTCTTTTTCATAAGGAATATGCTTCTGAAATTCCACTTTATCATACTTCGGAATTATTCTTACCTGCCTAATTGAAAAATCTCCGTTATCACCGCTGAATTCTCCTGTACTGAAATTGTGCTGATCATTCAGCTGCATCCGAAGGGAATCCACTTCAAAACTGTAAGATTCGTAGCCAAAAGGTGTTTTTTGCTTCATGGATTTAGGATCTACCGAAACATTCGAAATTCTGAATTCCCTGAGAGACAAAAACATATTGGTCACCGAGCTATCTCTTTCTATCTTCCGCAAGGTCCCGTGAGTGATTTCTATGGAATTCACCAGGATATCTTCCTCAAATTTGTTTTGTTTCTTTCCCGCCGCAGCATCTTTTTCTTCTTTATCTTTTAAAACAATTTCAGGATCGGAAATCTGAATAGTTCCAAGACGAATCTTTTTGTTGACCAGGTATTGGTAATAGTTCATACCATCTATTGATATTTCTCCCGCCCGAATATTATTTTCAGCAAAAGAAATCTCCGGCTCTGTTAGTTTAATTTTTCTGTTGATAATACTTACATCCAGCTCCTCATAATTCAGGATACCTGCAAGATCTTCATCCAATGTTTTCTTTATTTGTTGTTCGGCATAAAATCCCAGCAGAAACAGAATTAATAACACAACTGCAATTACTGCCAGGAAAATAAAGCCGGCTTTCCTGCTCTTTTTCAATTTTATCTGGTTTAGGGACTCATAAAGTACAAATCTTCGAACACAAATAATTGTCGTTTATAAGAGTTTTAACCTTAACAGTTTAATCCTCCCGTGCAAGTGCGTTAAATTTTAGTCAAATCGTAATTTTTAAGCTTTAGATTACTGGCAATCAACGTATCTTTAACGCATAAAATTGAACATGATATTAAAGGCAAGTTTTCAAATAGCATTTTTAGCGATTGAGCTGTTTCTAACGTTTTACAGCGATGTGTTGCAGGATAGCCTGATGGTAAAATTTTTGTTTTTTGTCATCACAGCAGTGCTTATTGCTATGGGAGTAACAAAACTTGCAGATAAAGTTTTACCTGCAGACAAAGATTTTATCTCCAGCGAAGAAGAAAAAGGATAATACAGGCAGGCTTCAGAAAGGGTGATGTTTGAGAGATTAGGAATAAGAAGGCCTGTATAGGGAATCCGGTGAAAAACTTTTTCACCGGATTCTTTTTTTAGCCCTGCAGAGGATTTCGGGGAAATATTCAGAAATTTTTACTCTTATTCTACAAAATCAATACAGGCTTTGTAAATTAGCTCGAAGAAAAAGCCACCCATATTCATGTTCGAAAAAAACGCAAATCTTTTTAACGTACTTTTTAATGCTGCTTCCGAAGGGATCATTGTAGTTGATGAGTCACAGAATATAGTAGAAAGCAATATTGCAGCCGAAAAAATGTTTGGCTACGAACAGGGAGAGCTCCTGGGAAAACCCCTGAACATATTGATTCCACCAAATTATAAATCGGCTCACCCAAAACACTTTAAAGGATTCTTAGAGAATAGTGAGCAGCGACAAATGGGCCACGGACGTGATCTTTACGGGATCAAGAAAAGCGGCGAACAGTTTCCCGTGGAAGCGGGATTAAACCCTTTCGAGATGAAGGGTGAAAGATATGTAATGTCTTTAATTATAGATATTTCAGTAAGAAAAGAAACGCAGCGCCAAATCACCGAACTTAATAATGAACTGGAAGGAAAAATAAAAATTCGCACAAAGGAACTTGAAGAGAGTATTGAGAAACTTCAAAATCTGAATGTAAGCCTGGAGCAGGAGATTAGAAAGCGAAAACTGGCCGAAAATAAAATGAAGAATGCCCTCCAGAAGGAGATTGAACTCAATGAATTAAAGACAAAATTCCTTTCACTTGTTTCTCACGAATTCAAAACCCCTCTTAGTGGGATTCTTACTTCTGTAGTCCTTGCAGGAAAGTATAAACTGGAAGAACAGCAGGAAAAAAGGGAGAAACATTTCAGTACTATCAAGAACAAAGTCCATTATCTGGATAATATTCTTAATGACTTTTTATCTATTGAACGACTGGAAACCGGAAAAGTTAATTACAAATACACCTCTTTTAACCTTAGTAAACTGGTAAATGAAGTGGTTTATAACGCCAATGTCACTTTAAAAAGCGGACAGGAAATTGAATATCCTCAAAACATTGAAAATATCACCCTTCTTCAGGATGAAAAGATCCTGGAGCTCGTATTATCCAATTTACTGGGAAACGCTATTAAATATTCTCCTGAAAACACCCTCATTAAATTTAATATTAAAATAGAAGATAAAAAGATCATTTTTGAAGTAATAGATAAAGGAATGGGAATTCCTGAAAAAGATCAAAAACATATCTTTGAACGCTATTTTAGAGCAGAAAATGCCCTGCTTAACCAGGGAACAGGAATTGGGCTAAATATTGCAAAAGTACACCTGGAAAATTTGGGCGGGTCTATTCGCTTTACAAGTAAAGAAAATGAGGGAACCACATTTTACGTAGAGTTGCCCCTCATCAAAGAATAACAGCTCCGGAATTAAATTAAAAATCTCAAAATAAGTATAAGTCGCACCCATCGGCTCATAAAATTCAGTAAGATGAAAAAAGTATTATTTATAGAAGACGATACCGTTGTACGCGAGAACACTGCAGAACTCCTGGAACTTTCAGATTATGAAGTCATCACTGCAGCCAATGGTAAATCTGGTGCAGCCCTGGCAAAAAAAGAACTGCCCGATATTGTGGTGTGCGATATTATGATGCCAGAAATGGATGGCTACGGCGTTTTACAAACCCTGGCCGAAGATCCTGTTACGCAACATATCCCTTTTATATTTTTATCGGCAAAGACAGAGCATAAAGATATTCGGAAAGGAATGGATCTGGGAGCAGACGACTATCTCACCAAACCTTTTGAAGAAGAAGAATTAATAAGCGCCATTGAAAGCCGTATGGCAAAAGTTTCCATCCTTAGAAAGCTAAGAGAAAACGAAGAAGCCTCGACCCCGGAAGATGAGGAACAACAAATTACTTCGCTTCAAGATCTCCGGGAATTTGTAAAGGGCTATGAGGAACAAAACTATAAAGCCGGAGAGATCATTTATGAAGAAGGAAAACAAAGCAATCACTTCTTCTTTGTGGACAAAGGTGTCGTAAAAAGTCACCAGATGGACCAGTACGGAAAAGAGCTTATTACCTCCCTATATAAGGAAGGGGATTTCTTCGGAAATATTTCTTTTCAAAAAACCACGGCGTATCAGGAATATGCTACAGCAATGGAAGACACCCGTGTATATGCTGTTTCAAAAGAAGAACTTAAAGACATACTTTCCAAAAACAGCAAAATCACTTTTGATCTTATAGATGTGATGGGTGAAAACATTTCGGGAATCAAAGAACAGCTCCTCGAAATGGCCTACGGTTCTGTACGTAAAAAAACAGCCAGAACTATTCTTTTATTTTCACAGAAAATCAGAAGGTTTCCTACACAAAGCATCAGGATTTCCAGAAGTGACCTTGCCAGCGTAGCGGGAATGGCTTCAGAAACTCTTATTAGAACTCTTTCAGACTTTAAAAAAGAAGGTCTTATTGAGATTGAAGGTAGAAATATCAAGATCCTCAACGTAGAAGCTCTTAAGAAGATAAGTTAATACTACCTAGGCTGTTTAAAAAGCTCTTTTACGTCAACCTAAACTTGTTTTTAGGTTCTGGTAAATTTTGAAAATCAGAATCATAAGGTTCCGAAATAAATTCAGAAAGACGGTTTTAAAGCTTTTTAGATAGCCTCTTTTCTTACCTAAATTTGGCAGAAATAGGAGAGGTATAATTCCTTTATTTCCCATATTCTCTTCATAATTTATTCATAACTGATTTTCATCATTTTTTCAGCTTTACTTCCGGCATACTTTTGCAGGGTAAATTAGATGTGACTGATGATGAATATCTTACTGCCAACAGATTTTTCTGAAAACTCAAGGAATGCTGCAGCCTATGCAATGGAGTTCTTTAAGGAAGTGCCATGTGTATTGCATTTACTGCATGTTATCCCTTGCCAGGTTGAAAAAACCGGGTCTGGCTCTACAGCCATATCTCAGGAAGTTCAGAAAAAATTCGATGAGCTCCTGGAGCATCTCGAACAAAAAAAGACCAATCCCAACCACCAGTTTACGGTGTCCTGCAAAAACAATTATTTAATTGAAGCAGTACGGCAACAGGTGATGGAAAAAAATATAGACCTTATTCTCATGGGCACCAAAGGCTCCACGAACAAGGAAGGAGCTGTGATAGGCAAAAACACTTCAGATGTGATGACCAAAGTGAAATGCCCTGTCCTGGCAATTTCAGAAAATGCAATTTATAAGGAACATAAGGAGATCCTGTTTCCTACAGATTATAAAATTCAGTACAATGATAAAATGCTGGGCACTTTGCGCAACCTTACCTCTTTATCTAAAGCCAATGTAAAGATCCTTGAATTATTTAATTCGGAACAGGAACCTTCAGAAGAACAAATTGCAAACCGTCTTTTTCTGCAGAATTGTTTTTCTCCCAAAACACCTTCTTTGCAAACCTACTATGCCACAAAAGTTCCTGATATCGCAAGACTTTTTGTAGCAAACAAAAACGTAGACATGATTGTTATGGTTGCCAAAAACCTCAACATCTGTCAAAAACTGCTTAAAAACAGGCAGAATAACCAAATTCCGTTCATTAATCAGCTACCACTACTGGTGCTGCACGGATAGAATTAGCCAAAATAGTGTTTAAAAAAGGGGATTCACCCCTTTTTTTATGTCTTAAAACTTCACTCCAAAAGAAATATAGTTGTTATGACCTGACTCATAATTCAAGGGGTTCTTTATCTGCAACTTTGCCCTGTACAACAAACAAATGAATCCAAACAAAAATAGTTGCCTTATGAACACTCTACAAACAAGAACAGTAGCCGACCTGGTTACCGAAAATATTAAGACAGCCCACGTTTTTAAAAAATACGGAATCGATTTTTGCTGCGGCGGTGGGATTAGCATTGAAAAAGCCTGCTTAAAGGCAAATGCCAACCTGGAAGAGCTTGAAAAAGCACTTCTTGAGTGTGATAACACCGTAAGCCGTGCAAATAATTATAACGCCTGGGAACTTGATTTCTTAACAGATCATATCATTAATGTGCACCACGGCTATGTAGAAGAAAACATCCCGTTATTGATCCAGTATGCCGCAAGGGTAGCAAAAGTTCACGGCCATCATTATACCGAGCTTCTGGAGATCCAGCAGTTATTTTCCCTGGTTGCCACAGAACTTAGCGGACATATGAGAAAAGAGGAATTAATCCTTTTTCCTTTCATCAAAAAACTGGTCAATGCAAAAAGAGAAGGATCTGAATTACCCCAGCCACATTTTGGAACTGTAGACAACCCCATTAAAATGATGGAAGCCGAGCATGAAGAAGCCGGGGACCTTCTAAAAAAGATTGCAGAACTAAGCAACAACTATACTCCGCCGGAAGGTGCATGTAACACTTACCGGGCATTTTATGCTAAACTGGAAGAATTTGAGCAGGATCTGCACCACCATATTCATCTTGAAAACAATATCCTGTTTCCGAAGACACTTCACCTGGAAAAAGAATTAAAATAATCATCTAAGAAAATATCATTTTTTCGGTCAGGAGCAGAATACCAGCTCCTGGCTGAAAATAATCAGAGGCCATTTTATTCATTTTTGCCTCTTTTTTAACCCCCCTAACATGAGTAACGAAAAAAAACTATGGATTACGTTCATCGTAATTGTTACCGCCTCTTTTGCGGTTCTGGGATACTACGGTTTTGAAATTTACCAGAAAGCCCCTCCTCTTCCCGAAAGAGTTGTAACAACCGAAGGTGAAGTGGTTTTTGAAGGCCAGGATATTAAAGATGGTCAGAATGTATGGCAAAGTATGGGAGGCCAGGAAGTGGGATCAATATGGGGCCATGGTGCATATCAGGCACCGGACTGGACAGCAGACTGGCTACACAGGGAAGCCATCTACATCCTTAACCTATGGTCACAGGAAGAACATGGACAATCCTATGAAAGTCTGGCGAGTGAAGAGCAGGCGAGGCTGGAAAGACGGCTACAACTGGAATTACGTGAAAACACCTATAACGAAAGTGACGGCACCATCATCATTTCCCCTGTAAGAGCCCAGGCCATTGAGTATCTTAATGATTACTACGAGGGACTTTTTATGGAGAATCCTGAAATGGATGAGTTAAGGAATTTTTATGCCATTCCGCCAAACTCTATCAAAGATGAAAACCGGATGCATCAAATGAATGGTTTCTTCTTCTGGGCAACCTGGGCAACAGTTACCGAAAGGCCCGGCAGTGAAGTTTCCTACACCCACAACTGGCCTCCCGAAAAACTTGTTGGAAACATAGCTACCGGAGATCTGTTGATCTGGACCGGATTTAGCATTATCCTTCTATTGGTGGGAATTGGCCTGATGGTCTTCTACCACGCCAGAATGAAAGAAGAAGAGGAGCCAGAAAGACCGGTGGCAGACCCACTAATGAAACAAACCATCACTCCTTCCATGCTGGCAGTGAAAAAATACATATGGATTGTATGTCTTCTCATACTAATTCAGGTAACCTTTGGAGTTGTCACCGCACATTACGGGGTGGAAGGAGACGGATTTTACGGTCTGGATCTGTCTGAATTATTACCATATTCTGTTTCCCGAACATGGCACGTACAACTGGGAATCCTTTGGATTGCTACCGCATGGCTGGGCACAGGGCTTTATATAGCACCGGCAGTTTCAGGGAAAGATCCTAAATTTCAGAAAATTGGTGTAAACTTCCTCTTTATCTGTCTTTTGGTCATCGTTTTTGGTTCTATGGCCGGACAATGGATGGGAATCATGCAAAAACTTGGGCTGGCAGAGAACTTCTGGTTTGGACACCAGGGATACGAATATGTCGATCTTGGTCGATTCTGGCAGATTTTCTTATTCATTGGATTATTTGTGTGGCTGGCATTAATGGTACGCCCCCTTATCCCGGTGATACGCCAAAGAACTTCTGAAAGAAACCTGCTTATCATGTTTCTGGTTTCTTCTGCAGCCATCGCTTTGTTTTACGGAGCGGGATTAATGTGGGGACGACAAACAAACCTTGCCATTGCCGAATACTGGCGCTGGTGGGTGGTACACCTTTGGGTAGAAGGCTTCTTTGAAGTATTTGCTACCGTAGTATCTGCCTTCCTTTTTGTAAGATTGGGATTGTTACGCACCAAAACAGCAACGCTGAGTGTGCTGCTGGCGACTGTGATATTCCTTTCGGGAGGTATCCTGGGAACTTTTCACCACCTGTATTTTAGTGGGACACCAACAGCTGTTATGGCTTTGGGAGCAACCTTTAGTGCACTCGAAGTGGTGCCACTGGTATTGATTGGGTATGAAGTGTACGAAAACTACAAACTAAGCCGTGCAACGGAATGGCTCAAAGATTATAAATGGCCAATTTACTGCCTTATTGCAGTAGCATTCTGGAACTTTTTGGGAGCAGGGATCTTTGGATTCATTATTAATCCTCCTATTGCACTTTACTATATGCAGGGACTTAACACAACTGCCGTTCACGCGCATACTGCCCTCTTTGGAGTGTATGGTTTCCTTGGAATAGGTTTGATGTTGTTCGTATTGCGAAGCCTGTACAGAGTTCAGAAATGGAACGATAAGCTACTGAGTTTCTCTTTCTGGTCTATCAACATTGGGTTACTCCTTATGGTTCTTTTGAGTGTACTGCCAATAGGCTTGCTTCAAACCATAGCAAGTGTGAACGAAGGAATGTGGTATGCACGTTCTGCCGAGTTCATGCAGCAACCAGGAATGGATACCCTGCGCTGGCTGCGCTCTATAGGAGATACTATTTTTGCCGCAGGTCTGTTTGCTTTTGTGTGGTTCGTATTCTCGTTAAACAGCAAGAAAAAAGTGCCACTAGAGGAAAAACCTCGTGGAGACAAAAAGAATCCTGAAGAAAAAAGATAACTTCAGGAGGTAGAATAACAATAATAAAGGCTGTCCTCGTCGGGGAAATTCCCTTCAGCGGACAGCCTTTTTTCTTTTCAGAATTTTACCGGTTTACGCTGCATCAGGAAAGAAATTATTTCAGAAAAGATCAGCCCTTCATAATTCCGGAATATGTTCTGAGACAGCATATTTTCCGGCCATTCCTTTTTTGTTATTTTAGCAAATGATCCAATTGAAACGGCATACCAATGTTGCCCTTGCCTATTTTTTACTCGTAGGCGCACTGGGTATTCTTCTTCGCTTATTTTATGTCACTCCAATTCCGGCAAATTACCGGTACGTTGTGCATGCACATTCGCACATCGCCTTACTTGGCTGGGTTTATATAGGTCTTGCCACTCTCATTTACAGGATCTATTTTACGGAAGCAAAAAAAACAAAGTTATACCTTCGCATTTTCTGGTTTACCAACATCACAATCCTGGGGATGTTGTTTACATTTCCCTTTCAGGGTTACGCCCTGTTTTCCATCACATTTTCGACACTTTTTTTAATTGCCTCGTACTTTTTCGCATGGTTTGTCCTCAAACATATTCCAAAGCAGTTCAAAGAAACCTGCTCCTTTAAATGTATAAAAGCATCTTTGTGGTACCTTCTTATTTCCAGCATTGGCCCCTGGGCCATTGGCGGCGTAATGGCCACTCTGGGCAATACCTCCATCTGGTACAAATTATCCATTTATTTTTACCTGCATTTTCAATATAACGGCTGGTTTATTCTTGCCCTTACCGGAATTTTATTCTTTATACTCGAAAAGAACGGACTAACACCTAAAAAAAAGGATTTTAAAAGCTTTTCTATTCTTCTGAATGGCGGAATCATTCTTAGTTTTTTCCTCTCCGTTTTATGGGTAGATCCACCGGTTATTTTTTATATTTTGGCAGCTGCCGGTGCCATATTACAGACAGTAGCATTTTACAAGCTCTTTTTAATTCTGAAGAAATCCTGGAACGGACTCAAGAAATTAATCTCTCCTTTCCTGAATTTTCTCTTCCAACTTGCAGGAGTTTTTCTCGCAGTAAAGGTGCTGCTACAACTAATGACAGCTATTCCTTATTTTGCTGATCTCTCGGCGCTGTACACCGATTTTGTGATAGGCTACCTACACTGGACATTTCTTGGAGTGATTAGTATTTCTCTTTTTGCTTTTTTCCAGTATTTCGGATTTTTAAAGATCAGAAAAAGCATTTTCGGAATCTATCTGGCTGGATTCATTTTATCGGAAATCCTCATCTTTTATAAGGGTACTTCTGTTTGGCTGGGACTTCCTTTCTTCACAGAGTATTTTCCGATCCTCGTGGCGGTAAGTGCATTAATACCTGTAGCTGTGGGAATTATGTTATTCCGAAATTTGCATTCAAATTCTTAAAGCTGCGCTAAAGAAGGTTAATTTCTTTTTAACAAATCCATTTTTATAAATCTCTTAACTTCATATTGGTGTCTTATTCAGTAAGTTTTGAATATGAAACTAACAGCAACATTCTATATTACAATTACGACGCTATTATTGGTGGCCGTTGCCGCTATGGTATTTTTTAATTTTTCTTATCCAGCCGTCTTTTATACGGTCATGGCAGGACAGGCATGGTGGATCTTTACCGTGTATAAAGTTCTTACAGATGACTATACAACAGATAAGACTTTTGAAGACTGGTATGAAGATCACCCTATTGGCAACGAATAATTTCAGAACCACACAGCTAGCATAGTGAATTTGCGGGATTTATAAAATCTCCAGGACATCTTTTACCTGCATCTTAACGGGATCCTATCCCCAATAAAACACACCTACTCCTTAACTGCTGCTACTCAAACTTTATCACTAATATTGCAGAAACATTTAGTGCCGTTAAACCATGAGTAGTCCCAGGAATCCTGTTCTCATCATCCTTGCCTTTTTCTCCATTTACGTGATTTGGGGCTCCACGTATCTTCTGAATAAAATAGCGGTCACCGAACTGCCTCCTTTTTTCCTGGCTTCTATTCGTTTTATCACTGCAGGAACCCTGATCTTCATTCTGTGCAAAATTCTGAAATTTAATCTGAAGATCAACAGAAGGCAATTTTTAAACACCGTAATCGCCGGATTCCTTTTTCTCGCTTTCGGAAACGGAGTTGTGGTTTGGGCATTGCGCTATGTAGACACCGGATTTGCCGCGCTGGAAATTTCGGCGCAGCCACTTATTGTACTTCTGCTAATGCGCATTTTAGACGGAAAAAAGATAAAGGCCATGTCAATGGTTGGAGTGGTGCTGGGAATTATCGGCATCTATTTGCTGGTGAGTCAGAAACAGGTGATCAATCAGGATAATTCAGTTTTGGGAATGGGCATGATATTTATGTGTCTTATTAGCTGGGCCTACGGAAGCTTGTTTGTAGGCCGTGCAAACTTACCAACTAATTATTTCGTAAACACCGGTTATCAAATGTTTACCGCCGGAATATTACTGTTACTGGCAAGTGTACTTTTTGGAGAGACATGGAGCTCGCCACTGGAATGGAGCGACCGCACTCAGCTATCAATGCTGCTGCTCATCCTTTTTGGTAGCATTATAGCCTTCACCTCCTTTAATTACTTACTAAAAGTGGTTTCCCCGGAAAAGGTATCAACCTCAACGTATGTCAATCCTATTATAGCGCTGATTCTTGGCTGGTACTTTCTGGATGAGCAAATCACCACCCAATCGATAGTTGCAGCCACTGTTCTGCTTACCGGAGTGTACTTTATCAATACCAGAAAAAAATTCCTGATCTTTTCAAGGTTCAGAACAAAACCTGAAGCCACCCTCAAACAGGATTCATAAAGAATAATAAAGCACCAGAAAAAGGTGTTTTTCAGGCGCATTCGCCAAAAAACCTCCCGGCAAACTAGGCCATTTCTCCCGAACTCAGGATCAAAAGTACTGACCAAAAAATAATATTTGAAAATTTCAGGCTTGTTGTCCTTCCCACAAAAGTTATTTTTATAATTCAGAAATAGCTTTTTCAGATTTTAAAAATTTAGCTATATCTACTTAAGAAAAATTCTGAAAAACATAAGTAATGAAAAGAGCCGCCTCAAAAATTAGTTGCTCTGTATACTTCTGTTAAGTTAAATTCGGTCAAATCTATACTGTAGCAGCCTGCCAAAGGTCGCTTTCTGTATTTGTATTCTTCGAACCCTCCAATAATATACAGCTTGTTATTGGCGCAGTGTAAACCAGCTCCCTGGATCTTCAAATCAATTTTGTATTCTTTAAGCTCTCCGGTTTCTGTATGGTAGGAACCTATTTTGCCATTGTCAAAAAAATAGATGGTTTTGTTGTGATGTGTAACAGCAGGGGCTGCATAAGGTTCGAACAATTCAGCTTCCTTTTTCCATCTTCCGCTGGTAATATTAAAACTTTCAATTCCTTCCATAGGGGTGTCCTGGCTGCCGCCAACAAGAAAGATCTTATCTGCAATTATTACTCCCTGCGTTTCTTTCGGCACAGGCATATGCCCCACTTCATACCAAAGACCCGATTTAGAATTATACAGGTGTACTTTCTCTAAAAATTCCTTCTTACCGTTGCGCTTTGTTTTTGAAGAACCACCCATAACAATCATGTTATCTTCATACATGAAAGTTGCACAGCCTAAAGCCTGATGGGGATTGGCCCTATCCACGAGAACCGTATCCTTCTTTAAATCTACAACTTCAATTTTATCGGCCAGGTATTCGTATTTTCCGTTAAGTGAAACTGTGGTACCACCAGAGATTATTATTTTATCATCAGAATATGTCAAATTGTGATTGGCTCGTTCTATGAGCTTCAGCTTAGAAAGGATCCACCTATCCTTGTTGATGTCATAAATCTGTAGGGATCCATTGTATTTCTCCCACGAAAAATTTTGCGAAGAGGCATCCAGGATATCCTTTAATGTAGCTGATAGATTTGTTTCCATTTCCCTTCTCATCCCATCTTCCACATAAGCCTGATTACCACCTGCCACATAAATTTTTTCACCAATAAGCACCGAACCAAAAGAGTATACTTTTGTCTCTAAAGAAGATAGCTTATTGAATTTTATTTTCGGTTGTAATTTTCTTTCGGAGTTAAGAGTAACTTCATTTAATTCTTCTGAACCTATCTCGAGCAAAACAGTATCATCCATTTTTTGTAATTGAGAAAGAGACATTCTGGAAGTAGTATAACCTACATAGCTAAAGTAAAGGCTGTCATTTTCCGAAATATTTGCTTTTAACCTGATGAGGAATGCTCCTTCTTTATTGGTTACCGTACTATAATTAAAATCGGGCAAGGTCACATGAACCCCTTCAATAGGTTGACTTGTGTCCTTATCCAGCACTTTTCCTCCTACTCCCTGAGCATAGGACAAAAAACCGGTGAAGAGGAAGAAAAATAAAATGAAGAAAAGCTTATGCACGATATGAGGTTTCATATTAAACAATTTGAGCTCAATTTAGCTAATGTTATTTTCTTTTCAGAAATGTTCTTTATCAGCTTTTTGTAATTCTTTACTAGCCGATCCCAATGGGGACTTAAATGTATTTATAATATAAATCCTGTCCAGGCTGTTTTCCATATCCCAGTTTTTCCAGTTAACTGATGCTGTATAAAGTGACGAAAGTATTAGACGTGAGGATCCAGTTCTTTCCTTATTTCTTCTGCCCGGTGTTTATCGATAAAAATTTCCCTTGTCTTATTTTTCAGCTTCAATTTTAAGAAAACATTTCCGTTACCAAAAAGTACTTTCTGAATTTTCACTCCGGAAATTTCATCTACAATAATTTCATTCCTGTGAGTCCTGAAAAAGAGTTCTCTGGACATAAATAATCCTACACAAAACGCCAATATTCCTCCAAATACAAGATCAACCCATTGCTTCGTACTTTGATATTCTATGATCATGAACACGGCCTGCATTCCAAAGAGAAAAACAGCCAGATAAAATAATATCCTCATGGGCTTTTTTCGTTCTGTGATAAGTACTTTACCTGAATCTATGATAATGGAATTATCGTTATTGGGCATAAATTACACTTACTTTATTAACTGAATTTTGTTATGGCATTTTCACCTCATTTTCCCCCATTACGACGGATTATTCCATCCCGCAAGAGCATTTTCCAAAGTGAAATTCAGAAATAAAAGTATGATAATAACAGAGAATATGATTCCCAATACTTTAAAAATTCTTTTTTACATTTTTCATTTGAAGCTTCAATGAGTAAAATAGTAAAGAACCTGACCGGCAAAATAACCAGCCAACCCAAATAACAAAGCAAAAAGTATAATGCCCAAAATTCCACCTAAAACCATTTTTTTAAACCGCGGATCCTTAATATTTGTAGTAAAGCTTAACTGAGATAAAATATTTTTCATCTTGAAATTTATATTATTTATGAATTCAGCATGCTTTCGGGCCGAAAAGAATTTCAGGATTAAAAATCTCACTTTTGAAGTTCCTGAAGCTGGTTGAATTTCTGCTCGTTCTCAATTTGCACTTTATAACACTACTAATCGCCCTGCTACCGTACAAGGCTGTGGCTCGGGTTCCGGTTGCGATCTCCAAGCCGGTTATATTTTCAGGTTTGAGATATTCATTTAGTCCTGCAACGGTGGACTTATCCATGTCAGCACTAAAAAACAGAGGTTTCTCTCCTTCTGAAAGGAACAAATATAAAGGCCTGTAATAGGATTTTTCTATGAATCCCTCCGGTATACTATCTTTGCCATGCGCATTCCTTGTTCCGATATAGTAAACATTTGTATCTGCCAGCATCCCCTTCTTTATCATTTCCAGACTTTCCGCCAATCCTGCAGACTTTAAATTTTCAATCCATTCTAAATTCTCTTCATAGGTCAGGACCAGCTCCTCTCCCTGAGCCTGGACCTTTGCAGTAAGTACCATAGAAGTAATGAGGATACATAATAAAGTTGTTGGTTTCATAAAACGGCAAATAAAATTTCTCTTTTTTTTTAAAATCAGGCTGATCCGAAAAAACATATCTGATTCATAGTAGCTTTAAAAACAGCATCTTTTCTGTAACCAGAGTTCTGGAGATTACCATTTTAAATTTCCCTTCAGGATCAGTGACTCCCCACCATCACTGTCTGTTACCAGTAGGACATTCAGTTCATTTTCTGAAATTTCCTTATCGACAGTGACCGATTCCACCTTTAAAACTTCGCCCGCATTTTTAATTTCCATCCATTCAATAGGCCCGGGATTTTTATCTGGTTGCAAAGAAACAATCCCTATAAAGCTCCCCAGCACCTCACCGTCGTCATAAGCATTGCCGGTGTCTTCCACCGAAGCTGTGACTATTAATTTTCCGGCTGTAGTTACGGCAGCTCCCGAAAATCCGGCACCAATCCCCTTTATCTGCGGCAGCTCATATTCTGAAAAGGCTATTTCAGGTAAAGATAATTTTCCTTCTATATGATTCAGTAAATGCGAATACCTGATCCTGAAAATCACATTTTTCCGTCTGTTGAACAGGTATAGAAAATCCCGGTGGTATGCCGCAGCTTCAATATTGAGTTCACTGTCACTCAAAACATCCATTTTCCGAAGTGAATCATAGAAACCGGTGAGGGAAAATTCTTTTACCGATAGAGCATCATTCATCAAAATCCTGATAAAAACATCCCTTTCCGGAGATTTTGAACCCGAACCAAAGGCAATGATCTCGTTTTCTGAAATCATTTCCAAAGCTTCAAAATCGGGTTTATCCTTTTTTACAATCCTTCTGTCTTCAAAATTTCCTGAAGTAGTATAAACCGGAAAATGAGCAACTGTATCCAGTTCTCCATTGAGTCTGAATAAAAATGGGGTATCATCGCCAATCAAGTAGAAATGGTCCTGATGTTTCACAATTCCCGAAGCACTGGGAACATCTTTTAAAATTTGCTGATGGGTGATCTTAAAATCCATAGAGGGAGATTGGCAGGATAAAACAACTGCGATTAGTACAAACCAAATTTTTCTCATTTTTCCGAAATTAATTTTCCGGATGCTTCGCCTCACTTGCTTCCGAAATTGTGTTTTAGGCTGTATCTCAACTCACAATGAACGGCTTTTTGATCAAACCGGGACAAAACCTTTCGGGCCTCCCCGGGTACATAGATCGTTTCATAATCCTCTCCCACAAAAGCCTTCACCGACTCCATGTCTTCAAACCACAGCTGGGTAGTGAATTCTGTTTCCTCCTCTAATTCACGCCGCAACACCTGAGGCCCCAGGTACCCCGGGATATTCTTCTTCTGAATTCCTGGAAAAATCTCATCCTTCAAAAGTTTTTCATAGACATCTGCATTTGCTTTGGTAGTATACCCATGCCAGATTCTTGCAATCATTTAGCTTCTTTTTATATTGAACTGTACCGGGAATTTAAGTAATTTTCAGCTAAACCTGCCGGTAGAACTTCTTTTTACCATCTATGAATGTATTTCCTTTAGCGCTACGACCAGGTTATTTATAAAATTTTCCCGCTTTTCTTCACTTAATAACCCAAGGGACAAAAACGGATTTAAATCTTCCAGTTCCACCAGAAGCAGGGAGTTATCATTTAGACGGCAGGCATCTACCCTGGTGATCCCATGGTTAATGTCATTCCATTGTATGAATTGATGTGCAAATTCAAGATCGGCAGCAGTAGGTTCGTATTCGGTTAATTCCCAGCGCTTATGTTTATCGGGTGCATAAAGAGCATATTGAAACCGGTCATTCAAATAATAAAACGAGACTTCATATTGAAAATCAAGGTATGGCTGAATGAGTTTCCCTTCGGGTTTCGACTTCCATAATTCATCTCTGGTAAGAATTTCCATTCCAATAGAATCGGCGCCGTTTTTTAATTTGATGACATATTTGCCAGGAGTATTTAATTGATCTATTTCAACCATTTTTTCCACAGTAGGAATTACCGGAAATCCCTGCCTGGTCAAATCAAGCAGATATTGCTTTCCCTTTATATCTGCTTTTCCGTCGAAAGAATTAAAAGTAACGATCTCTTTTTCTTCCAATACTTTCAGGAACTTGTTGAAGTAATCCTGGTAATTAATCACCGGACCTGTATTTCGGAACACCACCATGTCTGCACTATCAAGCAGTGAAATCGCCTGCTGTGGATGCCCAATTAACAGGTTAAAATGGTTCTTTAATCTTGAGGTTATGAACAGGTCTTCTTCGTAATAATTTCTTCCGTTGGCTTTATAGTAAAGATCTGTGAGGTATAAAATTCGCTTCATTGGATTTTGTTCAGGAAACAATCATATTCATTGGTACTCAAAAAGGGCGAAACCGGCACTTTTTGCAGGCCTTAAATATAGAGGTATTAAAATTTTATTAGTACGAAGCCATATTCTTTTAACGGATATTAAGAATATAAAAGCTTATTTTTACTATGAACAGAACCCGAGTTTGAGCATGAATAAAAGCATAAAGTACAGTTTAATAGCGGCCTTTCCTATAGTAGCAGGTGCCCTCGCTTACAAAAATTACCCAAAATTGAATATTATTAGCGGCTTTGCAGCAAAAAATGTATGTTCCTGCACCTTTGAAGCGGGAAGGGAGCTACAATCCATTCTGAAAGGGGATAACAGCTTCCTTCCTGTAAATTATGCCGAAAGCAAGATCAATTTTCAGGAAAGATCGGTCACCTCTTCCTTTCTGGGAATGAAAGAGCGCAAAGCAGTTTACATTGATGGTGTGGGCTCTGTTCTATTACCCGAAAAACTGAGGAAATCTACTCCTTCATTGAATAAACCCAACCGAAATACCCGATTTGACAATTCAGCATATCCCTACGGAAGCGGGGAACCTGAAATTTCTTCTTTTCCGAATGTCAATGACGAAAAACTTCAGGAAAATGTGGGAAAGGCTTTTGATCTTGAAGGACAGGAAATCCAGAGAACAAGAGCGGTGGTGGTACTGCATAAAGACCACCTCATCTCCGAACAATATGCAGCAGGATTTTCTTCGGAAACAAAACTACTGGGCTGGTCCCTCACCAAAAGCCTTACCAATGCAGCCCTGGGAATCCTTGAAAAACAGGGAAAAATTACGCTTTCTCAAAACAACCTTTTTAAGGAATGGGAGAACGATGAACGTTCCAAAATCACCCTCACCAACCTGCTACAAATGAACAGCGGACTTGCCTGGGAAGAGGATTATAAGGGCATTTCTGACGTTAATAAAATGTTGTTCTTAGAGGAGGATATGCCGCAAGTGCAATTAAACAAACCATTGGCAGGCGAACCCAACAACAGCTGGAATTATTCTTCGGGTACCACTAACCTGCTGTCAAAATTTATTCGCGATCACTTTGATACACACCAGGAATATCTTGATTTCTGGTATACTGAATTGATTGATAAAATAGGTATGGATTCCATGACAGTGGAAACAGATCTTGCCGGAAACTATGTTACCTCTTCCTATGGCTGGGCGACTGCTAAGGATTGGGCAAAATTTGGGTTGCTGTACCTCAACAAAGGAAACTGGAACGGAACACAGATTTTCAATGAATCCTGGGCAGAATATACTACCAAACCCACCAACGGATCCAACGGCGAATACGGAGCCCATTTTTGGCTGAATGCAGAAGGTAAGTTCCCAAATGTTCCCAGAGATCTCTATTCCTGTAACGGATTCCAGGGTCAGTTTATTTTTATTATTCCTTCCAAAGATCTTGTTGTGGTAAGGTTTGGATTAACAGAACATCCGGAGTTTGATGTAGATACTTTTTTAAGCGGAATTATTGAGGCGGTAGGTTAGATTTGCTTAGTCTGATAATGAAACTATTATTACTTTTCCAAAGTCTCTTTTCTTTCATATTTAAGATAGTGATGATAGATAATACATCCCGCCAGAAGAATAAATACCGATAAAAAAACTACAGATAAGGCCGCTTCATATGCACTGAATACAATCATCAGAAATATAGATGTTAGTCCCAAAGCTATTAAAATGAAGTTCAGGTGTTTTACGAGTTTTATCCTGTTGTTCAGATTTGCAATGTATCCTGAATTTAATATTTTCTCATAAAGTTCCTCCTTTGAAGTATCGGAATGAAATTCCCTCATTTCATTATCAAATTCTTGCCACACTTCAGTACCCCAGTCACGTAAAGAAAACATAGTCGGCCGAAACTGTAATTTTTTCCCGCTCTCTGAAATAATCGTAAAATTTTCAGGACCGCGTGTGTTTCTTTCAAATTTCCACCTGATCACTTCATGCAGATGAATTTCAGAATCTTTCAACTTAACAAAAAAAGGTTTTTTGATCCAGGTCACCCTCAGTTTACCTCCAAAAACTTCTAACTCAACTTTCCCCCTGGAAAGAAAATAGAGCAGGATGGGCATGATCAAAAATAGCAGCACCGGAAAAATTATGTCAAACACGAGAATGAGCAAAAAACAGATTCCCATTAATCCCAGATAACTGAGCACCAGAAAGTGAGTAGAAATAGTTTCAAATTGGACTTTCATGAATCTTCCGGAAGTAGAAAAGTGCCGAAAATATAAAGAAGTTACCAAAAACAACGAATATTTTTCCTTAAAAGCGAAAAAAATAATTTTCTAAGTTAATGAGTCTCTTTGATATTCCGCAAAGAGAATAGAGACTGAAATGAACTAATAGCTTTTAAACTTTCAGGTCCAAATCTATTTGATCCTCCTCCCAATCATATTAGTACAAATCGTTGCGAATACAATAATGCTAATGGAACTCAGCGGCATGAGGATGGCAGCAATGATGGGTGATAATTTACCCGTAACGGCAAAGGAAAGCCCTACAATATTATATAAGAAGGATAGCACAATGCTTACCTTTATTACAGTAATTGATTTTTTCGCAGCGGTAATAAACTGGTGCAGCTGTTGAAATTTTGAAGCGTCTAAAATAGCATCACAGGCTGGGGAAAATACGTTCACATTTTCAGAAAGGGCAATTCCCACCTCACTTTGCGCCAAAGCTCCGGCGTCATTAAGTCCGTCGCCCACCATGATTACTTTCCGGCCTTTCTCCTGAAGGGATTTAATGTACTCCAACTTATTTTCCGGTTTTTGATTGAAGAGCATTTCAGTTTTATCCGGAAGCAATTTTTGCAGCCTATCCTTCTCCCCTTCATTATCTCCCGAGAGTATGGAAATGTGATACTCTTTTCCGAATTCAGAAAAAAGATCTGATACTCCTTCCCTATACTCGTTGTAAAAGATATAACGGCCTTTGTATTCATTGTTGGAGCTAATGTGCACCGCAGTGTTCAACGATGGTTGACTAATAGTATTCCCCACAAAATCGGCAGAACCGACTTTCATTTTCTGGTGTTGGTGGCTTGCTTCCATTCCTTTTCCCACCGTTTCGATGTACTCATCCAACGGAACAATATCATATTCCGCCAGCATGGAATACAGGGTACGGCTTAATGGGTGATTGGAAGCCCTCAGGGTGTTTTTCAGTAGCGATTCTTCTTCAGGCGAAAGAATGATTCCTTCGTAATTGATGCTGCTTTTTTTATTGGAGGTAATGGTTCCGGTTTTATCAAAAATGATCGTATCGGCTTTGGCCAGCTGTTCTATGACTCCGGCATTTTTTAAGTAGAATTTCTTATTTCCGAAGATACGCAGCAGGTTTCCCAGTGTAAATGGGGTGGACATGGCCAGCGCACAGGGGCAGGCAATAATCAACACAGCCGTGAAAACATTGATTGCCGTGGTCACATCCAGGAACAGCCAGAAAGCCGTTGCCGAAAAGGCGATCAACAAAAGCACCACAGTGAAATACTGACTAATATGATCTATTAATCGCGTAAAAGAATGCTCTTTATTAGTCTGAAAAACATCATTACTCCACAATTTCGTGAGGTAACTTTGAGACACCGTCTTTAAAGCTTCCATCTCAATAATCCCGGAAACTTGTTTTCCACCTGCGAACAATTTGTCGCCCGATTCCTTTGAAACAGCTTCAGATTCTCCTGTAACAAAACTGTAGTCGACCCGGGCATGTCCGTTGATAAGAATCCCATCAACAGGAATAAGTTCTTCATTTCTGATGAGTAGCCTGTCCCCTTTTTCTATATCGTGCACGTGTACGTTTTCTTCTTTTCCTTCTGAAGTAATTCGTGTAATCCCAATAGGGAAATAGGATTTGTAATCTCGCTCGAAAGAGAGAAAGCTGTAGGTTTTCTGCTGAAAGAATTTGCCCAGAGTGAGGAAAAAGAGAAGCCCCGTAAGGCTATCGAAGAATCCGGTGCCCCAGTCGAAAATGATCTCCAGCGTACTCCGCACGAACAGCACTACAATTCCAAGCGCCAGCGGCACATCGATATTCAGGATTTTAGCCCTCAACCCTTTAAAAGCAGAAATAAAATAATCCTGCGCCACATAAAAAACCACCGGAAGGGAGAACGCGAACATAAGCCATCTAAAAAGGCCTTTGTACTGGTCAAGCCAGTATTCTGAAACTTCAAAATACTCCGGAAATGATAAAAACATCACGTTTCCAAAGGCGAATCCGGCCACGCCCAGCTTATAGATCAGGCTGCGGTTGATATGTTTTTTTCCGGTTTCGTAATCGTCCAGGCTAATATAAGGCTCGTAGCCGATCTTGCTCAGGAATTTCACCAACTCCTGTAAAGTGATCTTTTCGGAATCATAAGTGATCCTGACATTCTTCTTCGGAAAATCTACCTGAGAGGTATTGATCTCCGGTTTCAGTTTGTAGAGATTCTCTAGGATCCAGATGCAGGAACTACAATGGATATGTGGAATGTAGAGCGAAATGATCTGTACATTCCCATCGTTGAATTCCAGCAGCTTGTCCACGATCTTCTGGTTCGACAAGAAATCGAATTTTCCTTCGGTCTCCTTCGGCGTAGCCCCGGGAGCTTTCTCCAGGTCGTAATAGGAAGTGAGATCGCTTTCAGAAAAAATCTCGTACACGGTTTTACACCCGCTGCAGCAGAAAGATTTCTCATCAAAGACAATGCAGTCCTTTATTTCGTCACCACAGTGAAAACAGGAATCACCCATAAATTAAAATGCTCATTTGTACCGGGGCAAAGGTTGAAAATGAGAGTCTTAAAAAATATGATTTTCGTCAGGTTAAGGATTGTAAAGTTTAAAATTAGGATTCCTCTCTATAACAGCCCTGCAAAGAGGATAAAACAAGACCCTGAAAGGGTCCGATATTTATAGAAAATGAATCAAATCAAACGTGCGACCCCTACGGGATTTCATTGGAATTTAAAACCCCGGGATCTCTTTAATCATCATCCTGATTCCTTTCTATTTCTTCCTGTTCATTGACAGCGTTCTCATGTTCCCGATCTCCTGAACTTCCTTCTTTCCTCTTTTCCAGTTCTTCAAGAAGTTTTATACGGCCATAAAGGATAAGAATATCTTGTTTCCGAATAATTGTTTTGCCTATCGGCGCACCCACATACTTTCCGTTTCCACGCTTTACGCCAAGAACGATCACACCTTCGGCAGCAAGATCCAGCTCCTCGAGGTTTTTGTTCATCAGCCAGTTCTGCTCCTCTACCCTTATTTCAGAAACACGGTAATCATCAGATAAATGGAGAAGGCTGTAATAATCTTTGACATCCAGATACGTATATTGGCTCAATGCTCGGTCTATAACATCCGATAGTTTACGGTCTACCCAGTCGCTCTGGGAGAGAATAAGCAAAAGCGATAAGCCGGAAATAAGCACAAGCACTTCAGTAGATAAGAATCCTGACTGCTCCAGAGAAATAAAACTGAAAATGACCGAAGAAATTGTGGTGATAATCCCTGCATTCCCCAGAAACATTAATATCGTAAGGATCTTTCTCCTCACAGGATTGTTGACGACCATTTCAGATTCCTGTGTAGTAAAACCCACTCCCATAAAAGCCGATCGTGCCTGAAAGTTTGCCGCTTCCTTGGCCAGCCCTGTGTGAACCAATGCCAACGCCCCAATACGTGTCGCCAGAAGCGAAAGGGAAATAATAAGGAGAAGTGAAATAATACCGGTCATGAAGTATTTTTTTCAAAAGCTATTCTAAGGTAACAAAAAATAGCATCGGGCACTAGTCAAGATTCCCTCTAATCTAATCTGCCAACTATAGCTAACCTGAGAATTGGCGAAAGAAATAACAGAACTTTAAAAACTTACCTTCTCATGTTCGCTAAATTTCTGTTATGTTAAAGGTACAGCCACAGCGGATCTTTATTAATTAATCCCAGTGCATATCCTGAAAATGAAATATAAAAAAACCTGCTATCTTTATTTTTTATAGCCGGATTGTAAAACACAAGTTATGAGAATTGACGTAAAAGCCTTACCCGTTCATGATATCGTAAAAGATATTGCCAGACAATGGAAAGTTCCTATCCAGGAAGAAAGCGGAGTGTTAACCATAGAAATACCAGAAAGTTTAGGGGAAGGCTATATAAGGTGCGCTAATTTTGATTCAGGAATTGGTGTCATTGAATATAAAGGCACTTTTTATGAAGAGTATGATATTCTATTTACCATAAATGAAACCCACCCATTAAAGTTCATTTTTTGCTCAGAAGGAACTGCAGATCATGCTTTCGAGGAAGATAAAGACACCCACACCATCCACACGTATCAAAATGTAATAGTATCGAGCAGTGGAAATAATGGACATATGCTTTCCTTTAAAGCTAACCAGCCAGCTCATATTACCAGTATTGAAATTATAAGGGACACTTTTAGTAACCGAAATAACCATTATTTCCATGGACTGGATCCGGAAATGAAACAGTTATTTAAAGATTCGGTAGCCGAAAAAAAATTCTTTTATCAGGGGAACTACAGCTTAAGAGCTGCAGATATTGTTGAGGAGATTGCTTCTAAAGAATACCAAGGCTTCGTTAGATCAATATTTCTGGAAGGAAAATTGTTCGAAATGCTGGTCATTCAAATTATGCAATACCAGGATGATCGCCGGGAAGACAACCAGCCACAAATAATGAGGAGGTTTGATGTTGATAAGGTGGAGCGGGCCTCCCGTCTTATTTTAAACAACCCCCAGGAAAACTATTCGGTAGAATTTTTAGCTCAGGAAGTGGGGACCAATGTCAACAAACTTCAGCAAGGGTTTAAACATATCTACAACCTTACCGTCAACAAATACAATCAAAAGATAAAGCTGGAGAAAGCCAGGCAATTTTTGGAATCTTCAGAATATAATATTTCAGAAATAGTGAATATGATTGGGTTGTCCAACCGCAGTTATTTTGCTAAAATTTTTAAGGAAAAGTACGGCGTTAGCCCTAAGTATTTTCTCAAATCCCATGCGGAAGAGGACGAAGAAAATTCAGAAGATTAACTTTTCACTGCATGACTTCTTAAAGAAAAAAGAGGGCTAACCTGAAATGGGATGCCCTCCTTTCATCAATTAATCAAAACATAATTAATCTAATTGGAAACTTCTGTATGGATAGCCTTAATAGTCTCTTTGTTGTCCACGCCAAGTCCCTGCTGCTGGTGTACAAGTACCCCGTCTTCATCGAATACGCTGATAATATTGGAGTGTGAAAAATCTATAGGAGAGATCTTTTTGTAGCTCACTGCAAGCACTGCAGCAAATTCTCTGGTATCGGCAGGAGTTCCTCTAAGGAACATCCAATGATCATCTTCCATTAAATTATCTTTTGAGAATTCTTTGAGACGTTGAGGAGTATCGGTTTCAGGATCTATGCTCACCATAATGAATTTCACTTTTTTTAAATCTTTCATTGCTACCTGCTTCTCAATGTTGCGCATATCTGCAATTAATCTTGGACAGGCCGCTTTACAGGAGGTGTAGATCATTACCATTACAAGTACGTTGCCCCTAAGATCTTCCATCCGGATTTCTTCATTATCCTGTGTGGTCCAGGTGGCCGGCAGGTGATAGATAGATAAATCTGGTAATTCCTGGTTATAATCGTACGCTCTGGTTTCGGCTTCTACAGGAGGATTTGAAATGATATCATCTCCCTGGTTACAGGCGGTGAATAATCCCGTTAATGCAATTACATACAATAGCTTTTTCATGTTTTCTGTTTTAAAGAGCTTCGGAATTTTCGTCTTTTACACACCTGAAGCCCAGGTTTTTTACTGAATATCTCGCCTCAATACTACCGCGGAAGGCATAGCGCATAAATGCCGCATAGTTCATCAAATCTGAAGCACCAACGGCCGAAGCACCACAGAAAAGGCTATTATCCCCGGTGCTGTCCCTTCTGGATTCTCCCGAGATCATGACCGAATTGAAATCAATGGTCCACTCCCAAACCAACCCGTGAAGATCATAGACGCCCCAGTAATTCCTGAAGGTGCTGCCGACTTCATTTCTGAAAGTTTGCGGAGTTTCATACCAGCCCAGAATATATTGATTGTATGATTTATCCACTCTTGCATCGGCTTTGGTTTGATCTGCCATAGCCACATATTCCCACTCGTCTACGGTTGGCAACCTTTTTCCTTCACACTCGCAGTAATTTTTAGCTGCGTACCAGGAAACGTTCGTTACGGGTGAATTGAGTAGCTGATCTTCACCCGGGGTGACATCGTCCTTCCAGTGTTGAAGATAACTTTCATCTGCAAAAAGCTTTTTCACCTGAGATCTTTTCCAGCGGGGATTCTTTTTTACAAACTCTGCGAATTCCCTGTTGGTCACCGGATATACATCCATTTGAAAATCGCCTACTTTAACCGGTTCTTTGGTGCCATATAAGGGGATAAATTCACCTCCTTTTATGCTAACCATAGATTCAGACTGGCTGTAAACCTGGCCCTGAATCAATATTGCGAAGCAAACTGCCAATCTGAATATGGTTTTCATTATTTATTGTTTTTAAAGTTTCTTACACTTATTTCACTTCTTTCACCATTTTGGGAGTAACTTCAGTTTTGTTGTTGCCCCAATTGTTATACACATAGGTTAGTACGCTGGCTATATCTTCATCTGAAATGTTCTGCTTTGGCATTGCACTGTTATAAACATCACCGTTTACTTTGATCTCGCCTGTAAGGCCATATTTCACGGCACTTATTGCCCGGTGAACATCTGCATTGAGATAATCTGATTTTGCAAGCGGAGGGAATGCATTTGGTATTCCGGCACCGGTAGCCTGGTGGCAGGCAAGACAGTTTTGGGTATAGACTGTTTTACCACGTTCCATTGTTTCAGCCAGAGATCCGTGGGCTACAGCTACCGCTTCAGTTTCTTCCATAGCTTCCTCAACACTTGCTACTCCTGGGTTATATGGTTTTTCTTCTATTTTTCCGCCGAAAACTTTTTCATTTTCTTCACCTTCTACTTTAAGGATTCCTAAAGCACCTTTGTTGAATGCCCTGAAAATAGAGTGGTCTACAAGAACAAGGTTTCCGGGAACATCTACTTTGAACTCTACCATGGCAGCGCCACCGGCGGGGATAAGTGTTGTTTGTACGTTCTCATTTACCATTGCTCCTCCTTCAACATTAACCTTGTCGAAAATTTCTCCGATCACGTGGAAAGAAGATACCAGGTTTGGACCACCGTTTCCTACGAACAATCGTACGGTTTCACCAACCTTTGCAGTCAACTGATTCTCTCCTGTTAGCGCTCCAACTTTACCGTTAAACACTACATAATCTGCATCTTCATCGATTGCCTTGTTCATATCGAATGCCTGTAGTCCTCTTTCTCCATTTTCACCTTCGGTATAGAAGTCGCCCTGCATGATGTAATATTCTTTGTCTACAGGAGCCAATCCTCCTTCTGGCTCCACAAGGATTAATCCGTACATACCGTTTGCGATGTGCATTCCAACAGGTGCAGTAGCACAGTGATAAACATATAATCCGGGATTCATTGTTTTAAAAGTAAATACCGCTTCACGGCCGGGAGCAACGAATGAAGACTCGGCTCCACCCCCTGGTCCTGTCACAGCATGTAAATCAATGTTGTGAGGTAATTTACTGTCGGGATGATTTTTAAGGTGGAATTCTATTTCATCACCAACACGGGTTCTTATAAAGCTTCCCGGAACTGTACCATCAAAAGTCCAATACACATAACTCACGCCATCGCTCATTTCCATCTCCTTCTCTACTACCTCCATATTAACTACCAGTTTGGTAGCAGCTCTTTTTCCCACCGGGCGCGGAACCATAGGAGGTGCCGTTAATTCTGCCTCGCTCTCACCATACACTTTCATTAACTCCGGATTCTCTTTTGCGGCAACCGCTTTTTCACAGGAAGAGAGAACTCCGGTTAATAAAGCTCCCAGAAAGAATAGGTAGAAAAAGCATCTTATTTTTTTATCTGATTTTTTCATGATCAATAATATTAATAGTGTGATATATATTTCTGATACAAAATTGGCAAACTGTTATTCCTTAGAAGATGACTTCAATCATAAAGCCTGTTTTTTTTGAAAAAGTTCCATATTTCCAAAACCTGATCAAAATCATATTTCTACAGCATCCACCTGTCTATTTTTGCTCCGTAACAATTTAGGTATGAGTGTTATTTATGTTTTACTAACGATAAGCATCCTTGTGGCGCTTGTTTTTTTCGTGGCATTTATTGTAGCGGTGAAGAACGGGCAATTTGATGATGATTACACCCCTTCGGTAAGGATGCTTTTTGAAGACGAACTAGTAAAAGAGAAGCAAATCAAAACAGCAATTAATAATAACAAACAAGAAAAATCAAATTAAGGTATGGAATTGCAACAGTTCTATTACGATAACAAAATCGTAAAAAAGTTCCTCTACGCAACCCTTTTCTGGGGAGTGATCGGGATGTCCGTAGGACTTCTTCTGGCATTTTTATTCATTTTCCCAAATCTTACCGATGGGATCTCCTGGTTAAGCTTTGGGCGCCTTCGTCCATTACACACCAATGCGGTGATTTTTGCCTTTGTAGGTAATGCCATTTTTGCCGGAGTCTACTATTCTACTCAACGCTTGCTAAAAGCCAGAATGTACAGTGATAAACTGAGTAACATCAACTTTTGGGGATGGCAACTTATCATCGTAGCCGCAGCCATCACTTTACCATTGGGGATTACAAGCTCAAAAGAATACGCCGAACTGGAGTGGCCCCTGGATATCGCCATTGCCGTAGTTTGGATAGTATTTGGCTGGAACCTCATCGCCACTATTTTAAAAAGAAGGCAACGCCATTTATATGTAGCGATCTGGTTTTACCTCGCTACCTTCGTAACTGTTGCAGTACTGCATATTTTTAACAGCCTGGCCATTCCGGTAGGTTTGTTCAAAAGTTATTCAGCTTACGCAGGAGTTCAGGATGCATTGGTACAATGGTGGTACGGGCACAATGCCGTAGCATTCTTTCTTACCACACCTTTCCTTGGATTAATGTATTATTTTATTCCAAAAGCAGCGAACAGACCTGTATATTCTTATAAACTTTCCATTATCCACTTCTGGTCCCTGATATTCATTTATATCTGGGCCGGACCGCACCACTTGTTGTATTCTGCGTTACCGGACTGGGCACAGAACCTTGGAGTTGCATTTTCAGTAATGCTGCTGATGCCATCCTGGGGAGGAATGATCAACGGATTATTAACTCTTCGTGGTGCCTGGGATAAAGTAAAAACCGATCCCGTACTTAAATTCATGGTGGTTGCCCTTACTGGATATGGTATGGCCACTTTTGAGGGACCCATGCTTTCCCTGAAAAACGTAAATGCAATCGCACACTTTAGTGACTGGGTTATTGCTCACGTTCACGTAGGAGCATTGGCCTGGAACGGATTCCTGACCTTCGGAATGGTGTACTGGCTGGTGCCGCGTATGTTTAAAACGAACTTATTCTCTATCAAACTTGCCAATGTACATTTCTGGATAGGAACTCTGGGAATCATTATTTATGCACTGCCAATGTATGTTGCAGGATTTGTACAGGCTTCCATGTGGAAACAATTCAATCCTGACGGAACCCTTACCTACGGGAACTTCCTGGAAACAGTGAGTGAGATCATGCCAATGTACTGGATGCGTGCCATAGGAGGTAGTATGTATATCGTGGGGATGTTCATCCTGGTTTACAATGTAATCCAAACCATCAGAAAAGGATCTGAAGTGACCGATGAATTAGCTGAAGCAGCACCACTTCAAAAACTCACTGGAAAACGTCTTGTTGGAGAAGGTTTCCACACCTGGCTGGAACGTAAACCTGTACAGCTTACTGTACTTGCAACGATCGCCATCCTTATTGGTGGGATCATTCAAATAGTCCCAACAATTCTGGTGAAATCCAACGTTCCTACAATCACAAGTGTGAAGCCTTACACTCCGCTGGAACTGGAAGGTAGGGATATCTACATCAGAGAGAGTTGTGTTTCCTGTCACTCACAAATGGTGCGTCCTTTCAGAAGTGAAGTGGAGCGCTACGGGGAATATTCAAAGGCAGGGGAATATGTTTATGACCACCCGTTCCTTTGGGGCAGTAAACGTACCGGACCTGATTTGATGCGAATTGGAGGAAAATACTCAGATAACTGGCACTTCAACCACATGTATGATCCACAAAGTACCTCTTCAGGTTCTATCATGCCGGGTTATAAATGGCTGATCACCGATGAACATGACCGCTCAAAAACAGAAGCAAAAATGGAGGCCATGGTGACACTGGGTGTTCCCTATACCGAAGATGAAATTGCAA
>JACLAD010012223.1_pt1 | contig 30326 bp, 26 predicted proteins | sample 8027901 | NCBI WGS metagenome assembly JACLAD01 (sample SAMN15725071, study PRJNA655200) | protist metagenome | isolation source: fluorescence activated cell sorting (FACS) single amplified genomes of... | place: Spain: Blaines Bay Microbial Observatory, Mediterranean Sea | collected 2016-07-05 | reverse complement strand
TCAGCCATTCGACCGCTTCGGCATGGCCGGGGACGCCGCGGGCCTTCGGCGGCGTCTCGTCCGCGGCGGGACGTTCAGGTGTAGTGCTGTCCACGGGCGCTCGCTGTGGGTCTTTCGGGAACTAGAGGAAGCCCAACGCGGGGTGCGGCTGTCAACCGCGCGTTGTTCAGCGAATGTTCAGGAACGTCGTTCGGATCAAAAGAATTTGTCAAGCGAAATGATCGTTCGCGGAACGGGGGGTGATCTTAGCGCATTTGAGAGGCTGAGGACGGCGAGGAATCGCCGCCCATGCTGTTCAGAAAAAGGCAAACAACCATGTCTGCGAAGACTAACATCTGGCTTGCCACCGCTTCGGCTCTGGCCCTTCTCGCAGGCCCGGCGCTCGCGCAGAATACCACGACGAACGACGCCAATGTCACCATCGTGCAGCCCGACGGCACCGCCGAGCGGGCCGGCGAGGCGATCGACAATGCCGCGACGTCCGCGGGACAGGCGGTCGAGAATGCCGCCGAGGCGACCGGTGACGCGGCTCGCGACGCGACTGCGGCAACCGGCCGCGCTGTCGAGGACGCCGGCGAGGCAATCGAGAGCGCTGCGCAGCCGACGGCTGGAACGACCGTGACGACCACCACGGCAGAGCCGGTCCAGGTCACGGCAGAGCCGGTCCAGGTCGAGGCGGTCGAGGTCGGCGCGGCGAACGCGGAGGGGACGCCCGTGCAGGGCCAGATCTTCCAGCAGAGCCCGAACGAGTACCTCGCCTCCACGCTGATGGACGCCTCCGTCGAGAACCCGGCGGGCGAGAACATCGGCGACGTCAACGACATGATCATCGGCGATCAGGACCGCGTCACCGGCGTCGTGATCGGCGTCGGCGGCTTCCTCGGCATCGGCCAGAAGGACGTTGCGATCGAGCTCGGCCGGATCGAGATCACGCAGGATCCGGACGATCTCGACGACCTCCGCTTCGTCCTCAATGCGACCGAGGAAGAGCTCGAGGACGCGCCGGCGTTCCGCACCTGGCGTGACCAGCAGAACGAGGCCGCTGCGGCTAGGGTCACCGATCCCGCCGCGATGGGCACCATGGGCGGCGGCATGAACCAGTCGACCACGACGTCGACGCCGCCGGCGACGGCTGCGCAATAACTTCCGGCGCGACATCCGAAAGGGGCGGCCTCGGTGGCCCCTTTCCCCGGTGGAGGGGCGCTTCGGCGCCCCTTTTCTGCGTAAGGGGCGCTCAGCCGAGGCGCCCCCTTTCTGCTTGAGGGGCGCTCAGCCGAGGCGTCCCCTTTCTGCATGAGGGGCGCTCAGCCGAGGCGCCCCTATGTGCCCGTGGCGGTCAGGCCGCCGCGCCGCTGACGGGATCGTTCGCCGGAACCGGCGTCTCCTTGGCGGGGACGATCTGGCGATGCGGGAAGGGGATCGAAAGCCCCGCATCCTCGAGCTTCAGCTTCGCCATCTTGGCGAGGTAGCGCTTCATCGGCCAGTACTCCGAGGCCGGGACGAACACGCGCAGCGTGAGGTCGACCGAGGATTCTCCGAGGTCCGACACGAACGCGTCGGGCGCTGGATCGGGCAGCACCTTCTCCGAGGTCTCCGCCAGGCGCTTCAGCACCGCAAGACCCGCATCGACGTCGTCGCCGTAGTCGATCCCCACCGTCACGTCGATGAGGCGGACGGGGTAGACCGAATAGTTCGTCACCGTCGCGCCCCAGACCTGCGAGTTCGGCAAGAGCTTCTGGATCCCGTCGTAGGTGGCGAGCTCGGTCAGGAAGAGGGTGATCGACTTCACCGTGCCCGCCGAACCCGAGACCTCGATATAGTCGCCGATCTTGAAGGGGCGCATCGTGATGATCATGATCCCCGCCGCGAGCGAGGTGAGCGAGCCCTGCAGCGCGAGGCCGATCGCGAGGGACGCCGCGCCGAGCACCGCGATGAGGCTCGCCGTCTGCACGCCCATGAGGTTGAGGGCGATGATGAGGACGAGGGCGAGGAGGCCGTAGTAGACGAGGCTCGACAGGAAATACTCGACGAGCGGATCGAGCCTGTTCGAGCGGTGCGTCCAGTTCGTGAACAGCCGTGCGACGAGCCGGGATATCCACCAGCCGAGCAAGAGCACGGCGATCCCGACGAGGATGTTGATCCCCTGGACCGCCAGCCAGCCGAGAACGACGTCCATCCAGTCCTCTGCCGCATTCGTCGCATCCATGCCCACCTCCTTCGTGTCTGAGCCTCGAGCCGGGATGGCGCCGAGGGCGCGGCGCTCCGCGCCGTGTCGAAACTAAAGCGGCGGCCGCGAAAGTCGCATCAGGAGGCGCGACGCACGCCCGGCCGTGCGGGGCGCGCCGCCGGTGGATCGGCGGCGGAGCGCGGCTCCAGCCAGAACGCTTCCACCTCGCCGAGCCCCTTCACCGGGACGCGGCCGCGGGCTTCGGTCCGAAAGGCGGCCGGCAGGAGGGCGGCCGTCGCCGCCGAGATCTGGATCTCGCCGGGGCTGCCGTGGCTCTCCATCCGAGAGGCGGTGTTCACGGCGTCTCCCCACATGTCGTAGGCGAACCGCGAGCCGCCGATCACCCCGGCGACCACCGGCCCCGTATGGATGCCGATCCGCACCGTCAGCGGCCCGCCGCCGAGGCCGCCATAGTCGGTCACGAGTGCGCGGAGGGCGAGGGCGAAGCGGGCGATGCGCTCGGCGCCGATCTCGGGCGGGACGCGAAGGCCCGAGGCGGCCATGTAGGCATCGCCGATGGTCTTGATCTTCTCGATCTTGTGCTCCTCCGCGAGGGCGTCGAGGCGCTTGAAGAGGCCGTCGAGCCACGCGACCAGCCTCTCCGGCGCGGCACCATGGGCGCTCGCGGTGAAGCCGACAAGGTCGGCGAAGAGCACGGTCACCGCCTCGTGCCGGTCCGCCACCACGCCGGGCGTCCGCTTCAGGCGCTCGGCGATCGGGCGGGGGAGGATCGCGAGGAGGAGGCGGTCCGAGCGGGCGACCTCGGCGGCGAGGGCCTCCTCGGCCCGGTGCGTCTTCACCAGCGCGTAGGTGAAGAGCCAGACGTTGATGACCATCACGTTGATGACGATCATCGCCGAGAGCTGCTCGACGTACGCGGGCGCGGCGAGGGCGACGGGCCCCATGTGCGGCGCGAAGAGGTAGCTGCCGACCACCGCCGCGAAGGCAGCGGCGAGGACCAGAACATAAAGGCGCCAGTGCTCGACGCCGAAGAAGAGGAAGGCCGCGGCGGAGAAGGCGAAATAGACCTGCGCACCCCCCTCGGTCCCGGTGAGGGAGATGACGCGAACGGTGCCGATGAGGACGGCGGCGCAGAGCCAGAGCGCCGCGGTGTTGCGGCCAAAGCGGTGGAAGAGCGGCGTCGCGAGGTGGAGAGCGCCGAACACCGCGTTGTGAACGATGAGCGGCTGCAGCGCGACGGCGTCGACCACGAGCTGCTCGCCGACGTGCTGAAGCGAGGCGATGCCGCCCACGAACGCGGCGGTGTTGACGAAGCGCTGGCGGCGCTGAACGGCGCGGTCCGGATCGCGGATGCCGACGGCGAGGACGCGATCGAGGGCAGCACGCAGAGTGCGGAGCGTCGGCGCGATCTCCATCCTCATCGGCGCGGTCCTCCGTGTCGCCCGCGCTCGGGCACGGTGCCTCCCTGGTCGACGTCGCCATGATGCGATGGTCTGCCGCAGGCGTGAAGCAAAATGGCTACTCAACGCCACAATCTTGAGGCATCGTTCCCCTGTCCCGCCCGAGAAGCGGGATGAGAGGCCCTCTCGGGCCGCAACGACCCTCGCACGAGCGGGGGCATCAGGGAGGCGTTTATGCTGCGACGCAGTCTGCTTGTCGCCACCACGGCGCTGTTCGCCACCGGCGCGCTGGCGCAGGCACCCGCTCAGAGCAACCTCGAGCGGCTCTCGAGCTTTCAGAAGACCGGCACGACCGACTTTACGATGATCCCGCAGGACGGGCCGAAGGCGGACGCCATCCGGAGGACGCTCGAGAACATCGAGCTGCCCGACGGCTTCAAGATCGACCTCTATGCGATCGTGCCGGACGCCCGGCACATGGCGGTCGGCCCGCAGGGGATCGTGACGTTCGTCGGCACGCGCAAGGACAAGGTCTGGGCCGTCACCGACCGCGACAAGGACCGCGTGGCCGACGAGGTGAAGGACTTCGCCCCTTCGCTCACCTTCGACATCCCGAACGGGCCGTGCTTCTCGCCGGACGGGATGCTCTACATCGCCGAGCGCAACCGCGTGCTCCAGTTCCCGGCCGCGGAGTTCTTCTACGAGAGCCCGGACGTGGCGGCCTTCAACGTGGTGCCGCAGGGCGAGCTCATTCCGTCGGCGGAGGAGAGCTACAACCATACCGCCCGCGTCTGCCGCGTGGGGCCGGACGGCAATCTCTACATCTCGCTCGGCCAGCCCTCCAACGTGCCGGCGGCGGAGAAGATGGACCTCTACAACAAGTGGGGCATCGGCGGGATCGTCCGCATGAGCCAAGCCGGTGAGAACCGCGAGGTGTTCACCCGCGGCATCCGCAACTCGGTCGGCCACGATTTCAATCCCGAGACCGGCGAGCTCTGGTTCACCGACAACCAGGTCGACGGCATGGGCGACGACATCCCGCCGGGCGAGATCAACCGCCAGACCGAGATGGGCCAGAATTTCGGCTTCCCCTGGTACGGCGGCGGTCACGTGCGGACCAACGAGTACAAGGACTCCGAGCCGCCGGCGGACATCGTCTTCCCCGCCTCCGAGACCACCGCGCACGCGGCCGACCTCGGCATGATGTTCTACACCGGCAACCAGTTCCCCGCGCAGTACAAGAACGCCCTCTTCTCGGCCCAGCACGGCTCGTGGAACCGCACGACCCCGATCGGCGCACGCGTGATGGTGACGACCGTCGGCGAGGACGGGACGGTCACGACGAAGCCGTTCGCGGAAGGCTGGCTCAACGCGAGCGGCGAGTATCTCGGGCGCCCGGTCGACGTCGCCCAGCTCAGGGACGGGTCGATCCTGGTGTCGGACGATCTCGCCGGCGCCATCTACCGGATCTCCTACGGCGATTGACGCGGCTCGGGCCGGCGCTTCGGTGCCGGCCCGCCTAGCGACAACAAGGAGGCCGACAACAAGGAGAGAGCGTGAGCATCATCGGACCGACGAGGGCGGCGTCCGCCGCCCTTCTTCTTTTGGCCCTGCCCGCGGCCGTGCTGCCAGCGGCGGCCGACCCTGCCGCGGGCCGCGCCAAGGCCGCGATGTGCCAGGTCTGCCACGGGTTCGATGGGCTCGGGAAAAACCCCGACGTGCCGAACCTAGCCGGCGACAGCACCAGCTATCTCGTGCGGCAGCTGCGGGCGTTCCGGTCGGGCGAGCGGCAGCACGAGCAGATGTCGATCATCGCCTCGAGCCTCTCGGACGAGGACATCGAAAACCTCGCGGACTACTATTCCGCGATCGAGGTGACGGTGACGGTCCCGGAGTTCTGAGCGAGGCTGGTGGCGGTGTCGTCCCGCCGGCACCGTAGGGCACGGCCGCGGACTGGGACGCCGAGCGGTGCGGCGGGCAGATCGACGTAGGCGCCGGCGTCGTAAGCGGCGTTGATGACACCCTAATCCGCGACGTGTCGCTCGCCCGCAAGGGTGGAACCAGAGTGGAGAACGACAATCGCGCTCGCCGCGAGGAAGCTCTTCGCAATCATCTGCGTGTACCCTCGGTGCCGACGGTTCGGTGTCGGCACGGATCAGCTCTTGCCCGCTGTGACGCTCATCACTTGCGTTCACGAGGGCGTACGCCAAGTGTTGGCCGAACGTTTGCAAAGGCCGGGCATGCGGCACACGCGTGTGTCCGGAGGGGAGGTTGCCGTGTTGCAGGCCATCAGCGACTGGATCGCCAAGCTCTCACACGCGGGCGAAGGCGATGACACGTTCTCCGGCGCGGACCCTCGGCTTTCCGTCGCCGCGATCCTCGTCCACATCGTGGCCGTCGACGGTGTCGTCACCAGCGACGAGAGGCGCCGCCTGCGCGAGGTATTGAAGGCGCACTACGGCCTCACCGACGCGGAGACGGAGACCCTCGTCGACGAGGCGACCCAGCGCGACGACGACGCGGTCGACCTCTACGGCTTCACCTCCGTCCTGAAGCGCGACCTCGACGAGGAGCAGCGCAAGGAGGTGGTGGAGCTCATGTGGGAGATGGTGTTCGCCGACGGTGAGGTGTCCGAATTCGAGGACAATGTCGTCTGGCGTGTGGCCGAGCTCATCGGCGTCTCGACCCGGGACAGGATGCTGCTCCGCCAGCGGATCGAAGCGAGGTTGGCGAGGCAGTGAAGGCACGTGTCCTGAGGGGAGAGAAGTCGAGGCACTGGGTCGACGTCAGCGCGTGGCCCTATCCGTCGCACGCGGCGCGCATCCCGCAGCGGGAAGGTCCGGCGTGGACGCAGCGGGCGCCCGGGGAGCCGAAACGGCCGATCCTCATCGTTCTCCATCAGGCGCAGTCGACCCCCGGCCGCGTCGGCCAGATGCTGGCGGCGCGGGGCCACAAGCTCGACATTCGCCGCCCCGCCCTCGGCGAGCAGCTGCCGGAGACGACGCGGGAGCACGCCGGCGTCGTCATCTTCGGCGGGCCGATGAGCGCCAACGACACGGACGCCTTCATCAAGAAGGAGATCGACTTCATCGACGTGCCGCTGCGGGAGGGGACCCCTTATCTCGGCATCTGCCTCGGCGGGCAGATGCTCGCGAAGGCGATCGGCGGCACCGTCGGCCCGCACGGTGCCGGCCGTGTCGAGGTCGGCTACTACGACATCGAGCCGACCTCCTGCGGCCGCCAGCTCATGGAGTGGCCGGGGAAGGTCTATCAATGGCACCGCGAGGGCTTCCACACGCCGCCCGGCACCGAGCTTCTCGCCAAGGGCCACACGTACGAGGAGCAGGCCTTCCGCGTCGGTGAGCGCGCGTTCGGCATCCAGTTCCACCCGGAGATCACCCTCGCGATGCTCTACCGGTGGACGACCCGCGCGCACGAGCGGATGAAGCTCCCTGGCGCCTGCGAGCGGCGGGACCATTTCGCCGGCCGCGCGCTTTACGATGGGCCGGTGAGAGACTGGCTCTCCCGTTTCCTCGACCTCTGGCTCGCCGGCCCCGAACCCTGCGCCGACGCTGCGTCGGGGCGGCGGGTCGAGCTCACGAAGGCCGCCGCCGCTCCCGACCGGCGCTGACGGCGCGCCGGCCGGCTCAGGCCGTGGCGGGCGTCGCGTCCCGAACGAACCCGTCGTCCGTGAGGACGCCGGACCAGTCCCGCTGCGCCGGCCCCGTCATCAGGATCCGCCCGCCGGCGAGGGAGATGGTGAGCGGCCCTCCCGGGAGCACGACCTCGACGGTCTCGGCCAGGCGGCCCGTATGGTGGCCCACCGCGGCGATCGCGCAGGCGGCGGTGCCGCACGCCTTCGTGGCCCCGGCACCGCGCTCCCAGACACGGGCCCGCACGCGCGACGGGCTCTCCACGGTGACGAACGAGATGTTGGCCTTCTCCGGAAAGACGGGGTGCGTCTCGAACCGGGGCCCCACCTCGGCGAGGGGCACCAGATCGGCATCCGCCACGAAGAACACCGCGTGCGGGTTGCCGACGTTGGCGCATGCCGCAGGCCCATAGGCCGCGAGATCCGGCTCGGAGAAGGTGAGGGCGAGCGGGTCGTGGCCCGGCTCGAGCGGGATCGAAGGCGCGTCGAAGCGGGGGACGCCCATGTCGATTTCGATCCCGCCGCCGGCCCGCCGGCCGACCATCGTGCCGCCGGTGCTGCCGAGGCGGACCTCCTCAGCGCCGGTCTCGTCGAGGAGGAGGGCGACGACGCACCGGGCGCCGTTGCCGCATGCCTCCACCTCGGAGCCGTCCGAGTTGACGATCCGCATGATGGCGTCCGTCCCGGCCTCCCCCGGCGCGATGAGGAGGAGCTGGTCGAAGCCGATGCCGCTCCGCCGGTCGCCGAGGGCGCGGATGCGTTCAGGCGTCAGCGAGACGCGCCGCGCGCGGCCGTCGATCACGATGAAATCGTTGCCGAGGCCGTTCATCTTCAGAAACGGAATCACACCGGCCTCCCTTCCAAGCCGACGAGGATGGGGCCGAGGGGGACGACGCCCCGTCGCCAATCGGCGGCGCTGAATGCGATACACCCGGCCGTGGGCGCGAAGCCAGCCTCCGCCGTGCGGGCGACGTGGATGAAGATCGCCGAGCCCGCGCCACGGATGCGCGGCCGCTGGTTGTGGTCCGTGACCACCACCACGTCGTAGAGCGCATCGTCCCGGACGAGCGTCTCGTGCGAGGACGGGAAGGGGAGGCCGACCGCCCGGTTGTAGCGCTGGCTCTCCGGCGCGTCGCACCATCCATCGGCCGCGCGTGCCCGGCGGGAGGGGACGGGGAGCGCGACGGGCCGCCGCACCAGTGCGACCAAAGGGACGAGCCGGATGCGCGGCGTCGCCCCGTCTCCCTCGCGCTTCAGCGCGCGGATGCCGCCGCGGCCGATCGCGGCACGCAGCGTGCGGCCGGCGCAGGTGACGAGCGCCTCGTTGCGCCGGAGCGGACTCGGGCGGACAACGGCAGGCGTGCGGGTGCGGGGACGCCGCCGCCGCACGAAGGGACCGGAAAGATTTGCGATCATCACCAGAAATTTTGTTGCCCTGAGCCCCCCGGTGACTGTTTCGCCAACCGAGAGCCACAAACTATGCTTGACGGCTGAGGCCGGCCAGAGGAGGAGGCGGCGTGAACAAGCGGACGATCCTGATCATCGACGACGACCCCGACCTGCGCGAGGGGCTGGCGGAGCAGCTCTCGCTCTACGAGGAGTTCGCGGTCGTGGCGGCCGAGACGGCGCAGAAGGGCATAGCCGCGACGAAGAAGGGCGACATTGCCCTCGCCATCGTCGACGTCGGCCTGCCGGACCTCGATGGGCGCGAGGCGGTCCGGCTGATGCGGACGGGCGGCTTCAAAGCCCCGATCCTCATGCTGACCGGGCATTCGACCGACGCCGACGCGATCGTCGGCCTCGAGGCGGGCGCCAACGACTACGTGGTGAAGCCGTTCCGCTTCGCCGTGCTCCTCGCCCGCATCCGCGCGCATCTGAGGCAGTTCGATCAGAGCGAGGACGCGGTCTTCGCGATCGGCCGGTACACCTTCAAGCCCGCCGCGAAGCTCCTCCTCGAGCCGGACGGGCGGCGCGTGCGCCTCACCGAGAAGGAGACGGCGATCCTCAAGTACCTCTACAGGGCCGGCGAGAAGCCGATCACGCGCGACGTTCTCCTGCACGAGGTGTGGGGGTACAATTCGGGCGTGACCACCCATACGCTCGAGACGCACATCTACCGCCTGCGCCAGAAGATGGAGAAGAACCCGGCGGCGGCCGAGCTCCTCGTCACCGAAGGCGGCGGCTACAAGCTGATGCCGCGGGCGGGCGCGGTGGCCTCCTCGTGAGCCTTGCCCGGCACATGGCGGTGATGCGGAACGCGCCGTTCCTGCGCGTTCTGTCCGACGATGCGCTGAAGCTCCTCGCCTTCGGGAGCGAACCGCGCAACCTGCGCCCGCGTCAGGTGCTGTACGAGGCGGGCGACGCTGCGGACGGCGCGGTGCTGATGCTCGGCGGCCAGCTCCGCCTGGTGGCGCCGGGGATCGACAGCCCCCGCGTCGTCGGCGTCGGCCACCTCGTCGACGAGCTGGCGCTCGTGGTCCCGACGGAGCGGGCGTCGAGCGCCGTGGCGCAGACCTCCTGCGAGGTGCTGGAGATCCCGCGGACGCAGATGCTGCGCATTCTCGACGAATACCCGGACGCCGCCGCGAAGCTGCAGGCGGCGATGGCGCGGCGCACTGCGGCCTTCCTGACCGAAGTGGGTGCGCTTGCGGAAAGGCTCGGAAAGCCTTAATCCCAGCTTGCGGGGTCAGGCAGAATGGTGCAAGCCCGCCGCCGGCCTGGCGCTGGCGCATCCGCGCTGGCCGCGCTAGGGTGCCCGCGATTTCAGGTCCATGAGGACCGCACGAAGATTTGTGGGCGCAATTTAATGACGCACAATATTTTAAGTCGAGCCATTGCATCGACGCGCCGGGTCTTTGTCGGCGTCGCCCTGTTCAGCTGCGTCGTCAACATTCTGATGCTGACCGGCCCGCTCTTCATGCTCCAGATCTATGACCGGGTGCTGACGAGCCGGAGCGTGCCGACCCTTCTCGCGCTGACCGGTCTCGTGGTCGGCCTCTACCTCTTCATGGGCATCGTCGATCTCGTGCGGTACCGCGTGCTGACGCGGATCGGGCACCGGTTCGACGAGGAGGTCGGCCGGGCTGCATTCCTGTCGCAGGTGAGCGCCCCCGTCCGGGCCGGCCCCATGGCCGCGAAGACCGAGCCGGTGCGTGACGTCGACCAGCTTCGCCAATTCTTCTCCTCACCCGGCATCACGGCGCTCTTCGACATGCCGTGGATGCCGTTCTATGTCGCCATCGTCTTCATCATCCATCCATGGCTCGGCTCGCTCGCGATCGTCGGCGCCGTGGTGCTCCTGGTGATCGCTCTGGTGACCGACCGCGCGGCGCGGCCGGCCATCAAGACGAGCAGCGAGTTCGGCGCGCAGCGCAACTCCGTCGTGAACGCCGGCCGGCGCAACGCCGAAGTGCTGCACGGAATGGGCATGCTTGGCGCCGTCGGGAACCTCTGGGACGGGGTGAACGAGAAGTTCCTCGCCGCCAATGCGCGTGCGTCTGACGTGATCGGCCTCTCCTCGGTCCTGTCGAAGGTCTTCCGCCTGTTCCTCCAGTCGGCGGTGCTCGCCCTCGGCGCCTATCTTGCGATCCAGGAGCAGATCACGCCGGGAGCAATGATCGCGGCGTCGATCATCATGGCGCGCGGCCTCCAGCCGGTCGAGATGGCGGTCCAGAACTGGCGGCAGATGCTGTCGGCGCAGCAGGCCTATCGCCGGCTGAAGGCGCTGTTCGAGCAGCCGGACGCCCCGGCCGCGATCGACCTTCCGACGCCCCGGCGCGAGTTGACGGTCGACAACATCACCGTTCTTCCTCCCGGAACGCGGACGCCGACGCTCTTCGACATCCGCTTCGGCGCCAAGGCGGGCACGGCGATCGGCGTGATTGGCCAGTCGGGCTCGGGCAAATCGACCCTCGCCCGCGCGCTCGTCGGCGTCTGGCCCGCGGTCCGCGGATCCGTCAACCTCGACGGCGCGCCCCTGCCGCAGTGGAAGGCCGACCAGCTCGGCCGGCACATCGGCTACCTGCCGCAGGACGTCGAGCTCTTCGAGGGCACCGTTGCCGCGAACATCTCCCGCTTCGACCCCGACGCCGAGGACGCGGCGATCGTCCAGGCCGCGAAGGTCGCCGGCTGCCACGAGCTCATCCTCAGCCTCAAGGACGGATACGGGACGCTGATCGGCGAGGCCGGGGCGACGCTCTCCGCCGGCCAGCGGCAGCGGATCGCCCTCGCCCGTGCCCTCTACGGCGACCCCTTCCTGCTGGTGCTCGACGAGCCGAACTCCAACCTCGACGGATACGGCGACAGCGCCCTCAACCGCGCCATCACCCTCACCAAGCAGCGCGGGGCGGTCGTGATCGTCATCGCCCACCGGCCCTCGGCCCTGTCGGCGACCGACAAGCTGTGCCTCATCGAGAACGGCCGCCTCGCCGACTTCGGCGAACGGGACGAGGTCTTGAAGAAGGTGATGCGGCGCGAGAAGGTCGACCAGATCCGGCCGAACCCGCCGCAGATCCAGCCGGCGCAGGGGCCCGCCTCGGCACCGGCCGCCGCCGCCGCCGCGGCAGGCGGGGCAGCCCGCCCCGCGGCCCCGCGCGCACCCGATGTGAACTGATCGACCGCGGAGTGAGACGATGACCTCGGTGCCCACGTCTGAAACGCGCGGCCGCGCTCCCGCCCGCAACGGTCCCGCCGCCGCTCCCGGACGGCCGAAGCCGCCCCAAAAGCCGCGGTTCTCCTCGTCCATCGCCCGCTACATCGCCGTCGGCGCGATCGCCTGCGCAGTTCTCGTCGTCGGCTTCGGCGGCTGGGCTTTCACCGCGACGCTGGCCTCGGCGGTGATCTCCGGCGGCACTGTCGTGGTCGCTTCGAACGTGAAGCAGGTGCAGCACCCGGACGGCGGGATCGTCGGCGAGATCCCGGTGGTCGACGGCGAGGCGGTGAAGGAGGGCGACCTCCTCATCCGCCTCGACGAGACGCTGGTCGCCGCCAACAGGGCTCTCCTCGACCAGCAGATCATCGCACTCGAGGCACGGCTCGCGCGGCTCAACGCCCAGCGCGACGATTCGAGCGAGGTTCCGCTGCCGGTCGGCCTGGAGGGGCGCGAAGGCGAACCCATGGTCGCCCAGGCCCTGGCCTCGGAGCGGAAGGTCTTCAACGCGACCAAGGAGACGATGTCGGGCCAGGTCGACCGCCTCAACGAGCGCGTCAAGCAGCTCGACCAGCAGATCGAGGGGCTCGAAGCGCAGCAGCGGGCCAAGGAGGAAGAGCTCGCCCTCATCGACGAGGAGCTCACCGTACTCGGCGACCTCTACAAGCGCGGCTCCACCACGCGCGACAGGATCGTCAACCTCAAGCGCAACAGGGCGCGGCTCGAAGGCGAGCGGGGCGACCTCGTCTCCCAGATCGCCGTCGCCATGGGCCGCATCAACGAGACCCAGCTCGAGGTGCTGCAGATCTCGACGGACCAGCGGGAGAAGACCTTCCAGGAGATCACCGAGGTGGAGCCGCAGCTCGCGAACCTCAAGGAGCGCCGCGCCGCCGCGGACTTCCAGCTGAAGCACGTGGAGATCCGCTCGCCGGTCGACGGGGTCGTGTTCGAGCTTGCGGTCCACACCGTCGGCGGCGTGGTGCAGCCGGGGGAGACGATCATGCAGATCGTCCCCGAGGCCGATCAGCTCCTGATCGAGACCAAGGTCGTGCCGACCGATGTCGACCAGGTCTCGATCGGCCAGAAGGCGGTGGTCATCCTCTCGGCCTTCGACCACCGGACGACACCGCAGCTCGACGGGCACGTCACCTTCGTCGCCGCCGAAGCAACGCGCGACGAGAAGACAGGGATCGCCTTCTACAACGTGCGCGTGATGCTCGATACCGGCCAGCTCGAGCGGCTCGACGACGGCCTCATCCTGATGCCGGGCATGCCCGCCGAGGTCTACATCTCCACCGGCGGCCAGACAGTGGCCGAATACCTTCTGAAGCCGCTCGAGAAGCAGATCCGCCACGCCTGGCGCGAGAACTGACCGCCGGAACCGGCGATGGGCGCCGCGCGCGGGAGGCGGATCATTGCGCCGCTTCGGGCCGGTCCTCGGGGCTGGCGTCCTTCTGGCTGACCCGCGTGTAGGGCTCGGGCGTCACCTCGCGCCACTTCCGGTGGCCCTCGACGAAGCCTTCCAGGCGCTGGTACTCTAGCCGCTCACGGTCGCGCTTCCTCACGGTGATCTCGGACTCCTTCGCGGCTTCGGGATCGAGCCCGAGTTCGACCAAGGTGTCGCGGCCGAAGCGGATCGCCGAATCGAACGTCTCGCGCCGCTGGTAGTCGACCGCCCGGTCGAAGAGGGTCAGGGCATGGCGCCGGTCGTAGGCGCGCGCGAAGACCTTCACCTGCGGGAACTCGGACTTGATGAGGCTCACGATCTCGGTCGTCACCTCGGGGCCCGCCGTGCAGACGGCGATCAGCGCGGCGCGCTCGGCCCCGGCCGCGCGGAGGAGGTCGAGCCGCCGCCCGTCGCCATAGTAGACGCGGTTGCCGAACCGTTGCGCCTCGGTCACGCGCTCGGCGTCGTTGTCGAGGAGGATCGGCGTAAAGCCGCCGGCCAGCATCATCTGCGACACCAGCTGACCGAAGCGGCCGAACCCGATGACGAGAACGTCGCCCTTCACGTCCGAGAAGTCGTCGTCCGGCAGCGTGCTCGGCCGTGCCGGAGCGAGGATCGGGATGAGGCGGATCACGAACGGCGTCGTCGCCATCGAGAGGATGACGGCCGCGATCAGAAGGTTCGCGTCGTCGCTCGTCATCACCCCTTGCATCGCCGCCGTGGTGAAGAGGACGAACCCGAACTCCCCACCCTGGCTGAGGAGAAGACCGGATTTGGTGGCCGTCGCGTGGTTGTCGCCGAACAGACGCACGAGGGCGTAGACCATGGCCGCCTTGAAGACGACGAGGACGACGACGCTCCCAATCATGATCGCGAGGTTGTCGACGATGAGCGACAGGTCGAGGCTCATCCCGACCGACAGGAAAAAGAGGCCGAGAAGGAGCGAGCGGAACGGGTCGATGTCCGCCTCGAGCTCATGGCGGTAATTGCTCTCGGCGAGGAGCACGCCGGCGAGGAACGCCCCCATCGCCATGGAAAGGCCGACAGTGACCATCGCCGTCCCCGCCGCGAGGACGATGAGAAGGGCAGCCGCGCTCATCATCTCGTGCCCGCCGAAGCGGGTGAGGAGGCGGAACGCCGGCGACAAGGCATAGTGGCCAATGAGGACGATCGCGGCGATCGCACCGAGCGCCTTGCCGACCGACAGCGCGACGACCCCGGGGCTCATCGCTTCTTCGCCGCCCGGGGCGAGCAGCGTCACGAGGACGAGGAGCGGCACGATCGCGATGTCCTGCATCAGGAGGACGGCGAAGGTCTTCTGTCCGTAGGGGTAGCGCATGGCGTTCCGCTCCTCGATGATCTGCATCACGAGAGCGGTGGAGGAGAGGGCGAGGCCGAGCCCGGCCACGAGTGCGACCGTCCACGGCCGGCCGACGACGAAGAGCGGGTAGAGCATCAGGATGGAACCGCAGCAGATCACCTGGAGCGCGCCGAGGCCGAAGATGTCCCGCCGCATCTGCCAGAGCCGCCGCGGGTTAAGCTCGAGGCCGATGAGGAAGAGGAGGAACACCACGCCGAGCTCGGCGAAGCTCCTGATCTCCTCGGGTTCCTGGGTGACGCCGAGAAGCGACGGCCCGAGGATGACGCCCGCCGTGAGATAACCCAGCACCGGGCCGAGGCCGAGCCGCTTGAACACCGGGACAAACACGACCGCCGCCGCCAGGAAGGCGATGACGAGCATGAAGTCCGGTGCGTGTTGGTCGTGCATCGAGCGCTCCTCGAGGGCGCGGAACCGCTGTTCCGCATCACGCAGCGTACGCGAGGTGAAACGGCAAAGCGATGACAGGCCTCGCGGCGCTGCGATGCGCCCAGCCGGCGCGCGATGGGACGGATCGCGCGATAGGGCCGGAGCGCGGCGCCACTCTTTGGCCTCGCGCGGCGCCGCCGCGGGCAGTCAGGCCGCGAGCTGGCGCAGGAGCTCCTGGCGAAGCGCATCGATGGGGACGAGCGTGCCGTTCGCTTCGATGTGCCAGTAGGTCCAGCCGTTGCAGGCGGGCGCATTCTCGACCGCGGCGCCGACCTTGTGGATCGAGCCCTCGTGCTCGCCCGAGCGGATCGAGCCGTCGACGCGGATGTGCGCCCGGGCCTTGCCGCGGCGCGCCACGAGCTCGTCACCGGCCTTGAGACGCCCCGCCTCGACGAGCATGCCGAACGGGATGCGCGCGGGCCGCCGCTCGTGGCCGACCTGGGCGAGATCGGCCGCCGGGACAACCGCGGCGATCCGCTCCGCCGCGAGGGCCGCATAGGCCGGGTCGCGCTCGATCCCGACGAAACCGCGGCCGAGGCGCTTCGCGACCGCGCCCGTCGTCCCGGTGCCGAAGAATGGGTCGAGGACGGTGTCGCCCGGCCGCGTCGAGGCGAGGAGAACGCGGTGGAGAAGGGCCTCCGGCTTCTGCGTCGGGTGCGCCTTCGCGCCGTCCGCACCCTTCAGTCGCTCGGGGCCCGTGCAGAGCGGGAAGGTCCAGTCGGAGCGGTGCTGGAGGTCGTCGTTGAAGGTCTTGAGGCTCTTGTAGTTGAAGACGTAGTCGGTCCGTCTCGGATCGGCGACGGCCCAGACCAGCGTCTCGTGCGCGTTGGTGAAGCGTTTGCCGCGGAAATTCGGCATCGGGTTCGTCTTCACCCAGACGACATCGTTGAGGATCCAATAACCGACATCCTGAACGGCGGTGCCCACGCGGAAGATGTTGTGGTAGCTGCCGATCACCCAGAGCGTGCCGTTCGGCTTCAAGGCGCGGCGGACGAGGGACAGCCAATCGCGGGTGAAGCGGTCGTAGGCGGCGAAACTCGCGAACTGGTCCCATTCGTCGTCGACGCCGTCGACTCGGCTCTGGTTCGGCCGCCGAAGGGCGCCGGAAAGCTGGAGATTGTACGGCGGGTCCGCGAAGGCGACGTCGATCGAACCCGGCGCCAAGGCGGCCAGAAGCTCGAGCGAATCGCCCGTCAAAATCTCTTCCCGGAGAGGAGTGGGCCGGAGCGCTTCTCGCGCCCCGGCCGGATGCCTGCTCATTGCGACGCAGTACCCTCACGCAAATCGCAGCGTGAGAGTGAGGCCGTTTACGTAAAAGGAGAGTTAATCCGCCGGTACTCTTTCGTGTCGCCGGATTTCAGCCTTCATAAACCTTGGGCAGGGCCTGCGAAATTCGGCGCTGGCCCCTGCCGTGAGGCCCGGGAGAGGCTCACGCCGCCACCCGAGCCTCCGCCGAAAGATCGGAGAGGAGGCCGGCCGCGACCGCGAACCGGGAGATCGTGACGTTGCCGCCGCCGAGGATGTCGGCGATCGCGAGCTCGGTGCGCGCGACCGCCCGGCTCTGCCGCGAGATCCACTCCTCGACCCGCTCGCGCCCCGACCCGCTTGTCGTCGTGAGAACGCGAACGGCAAGGTTCCGCTGCGCCTCGGCGAGGCTGCGGCGCGCCCGGTCGAGCGCCAGACCGTCGTAGTAGTCCTCGACGGAGATCGAGCGGGCGATGGCATCGAGCGCTGCCACTTGGAATCGGTCGTTGAGCGCGAACCACACCGCGCCGGCTTCGGGCAGAGAGACCGAGCAGGAGCGCGCCACCACCACCACGTCGAGCGCGGCGCGGGCGAGGGGGAGGCGCGCGAACCGGACCGCGAGCTCCGCCGGAACCCCCTTTTCGCGAAGGTCTGCCGCCCGGGCTTCCAGGGCCCGGGAATCCTCCTCGGGAATGAACTCGAGATAGCTGTCGCGGAGCTCTTCGAGGCCCGACCGAAAGCGGTCGACGACGGCTTCGAGCCCGCCCTCGAAGGTCTCGTTGCGGACGAACCAGACGGTGGCGTCGATGAGGAGGGCGCGGACCATGGTGTAGAGGTCGAGCTGGACATCGCCCGGGATCAGCGCGTCGAGGGCGTCCACTTCGCCGTTCAGCTTGATGATGCTGTAGGCGTCGCGTGCCGCCGCGTAGGCGCGGGCGATCTCGGACACCGCCGCGCCGGTCTGATCGCCGACGCGGATGATGAACGTCGGCCCGCCGCGGTTGATCATGGAGTTGGCGAGCATCGTCGCGATGATCTCGCGGCGGAGGCGGTGGGACTGGATCTCCGCCTCGAACCTCTCCGACATCTCGTCCGGAAAGTAGCGAACGATCTCGCGGCCGAGATAGGGGTCGTTCGGCACGTCGGACTGGAGGATGTCGTCGAACAGCGCGATCTTCGCATAGGCGAGGAGGACGCCGATCTCCGGCCGCGTCAGCCCTTCGCCGCCGGCGGCGCGGGTCGCGAGCGCTGCGTTCGTCGGCAGATCCTCGATTTCGCGGTCGAGACCATACCGCTCGAGGACCTCCATCAGGCGCGTCTGGTAGCCCGCGCTCTCGGTGTTCTGCCGCTTCGACAGCGAGATCGCGAGGGTCTGGAGGTAGTTGTTCCTGAGGACGAGCCCCGACACCTCCTCGGTCATCCCTGCGAGGAAGGCGTTCCTGTCTTCGCGCGTGAGCCGGCCCGACCGCAGAGCGGCGGCGAGGGCGATCTTGATGTTCACCTCGACGTCGGAGGTGTTGACGCCCGCCGAATTGTCGATCGCGTCGGAGTTGAGGCGGCCGCCCGCGAGTGCGTAGGCGATCCGCCCTTTCTGGCTCACCCCGAGGTTCGCGCCTTCGCCGATGACCTTTGCCCTCAGTTCGGTCGCGGTGACGCGGATCGCGTCGTTGGCGCGGTCGCCGATGTCGAGGTTGGATTCGGTCTCGGCGCGCACGTAGGTGCCGATCCCGCCGAACCAGAGGAGGTCGACCGGGGCCTTCAGGATGGCGCGCATCACGTCGGCCGGCGTGAGGTGGCCGGGGCCGATGTCGAGCACGGCGCGGGCTTCCGGCGACAGGTTGATGGACTTCGCCGAGCGCGAGTAAATCCCGCCGCCCGGCGAGAGGACGCCGCGGTCGTAGTCCTGCCAGGACGATCGTGGGCTGTCGAAGAGTCGCTGGCGCTCCTCGAACGAGCGCTCCGGGTCCGGCTTGGGGTCGATGAAGATGTCGCGGTGGTCGAAGGCGGCGACCAGGCGGATCTCCCGCGACAGGAGCATGCCGTTGCCGAAGACGTCGCCCGACATGTCGCCGACCCCGGAAACCGTGAAGGGCTCGGCCTGGATGTCCCGGTTCATCTCGCGGAAATGGCGCTTCACCGCCTCCCACGCGCCGCGGGCGGTGATGCCCATCGCCTTGTGGTCGTAGCCCTGCGACCCGCCGGAGGCGAACGCGTCGTCGAGCCAGAAGCCGTGCGCCTGGCTGATGGCGTTCGCCGTATCGGAGAAGCTCGCCGTCCCCTTGTCGGCGGCGACCACCAGGTAGGGGTCGTCGCCGTCGTAGCGGATCACGTCGTCCGGCGGGATGATGTTGTCGCCGTCGATATCGTCGGTGATGTCGAGGAGGGTGGAGACGAAGGTCTTGTAGGATTCGAGCCCCTCGGCGGCGAACGCGTCGCGGTTGGAGCGGTCCGGCAGCTTTTTCGGGAAGAAGCCGCCTTTGGCGCCGACGGGCACGATCACCGCGTTCTTCACCTGCTGCGCCTTCACGAGGCCGAGAACCTCGGTGCGGAAATCCTGCGGCCGGTCGGACCATCGCAGGCCCCCGCGGGCGACGGCGCCGAAGCGCAGGTGCACGCCCTCGACGCGCGGCGAGTAGACCCAGATCTCGCGGTACGGCGCGGGGCGGGGGAGGGCTGCAATCGCGTGCGGGTCGAACTTGAAGGCGAAGGTGCGGACCGGCATCCCGTCCGCGTCCGTCTGGAACACGTTGGTGCGCAGCGTCGCCTCGATGATGTTCTGGAAGCGGTGGACGATGGTGTCGTCCGCGAGGCTCGTGATGGCGTTGCAGAGCTCGTCGATGTGCTCGCAGACCTTCCTCGCCGCGTCCTCGCGGCCTTCGCCCGCCCGTGAGGGATCGAAGCGGGCGTAGAAGAGGTCGACGAGGGCGCGCGCCACGTCCGGATAGCGGTTGAGCGTCTCGGCCATGAGGTCCTGGCCGTAGGGGATCGCGGTCTGGCGCAGATAGCGCGACAGGGCGCGGACGAGCGCGATGTCGCGCCAGCCGAGACCCGCGTTGAGGAGGAGGGCGTTGTAGGAATCGCTCTCGGCTGCCCCTTCCCAGACGGCGATGAAGAGGCTCTGGAGCATCTCGGCGTGGCGTGGGATGTCGAGCTCGGCCAAGCTCGCCGAGGCGAGCGTCATGTCGTGGATGTAAATGCCGCTCTCGCCACCCGGCACGCCGACGCGGAACGTCCGCTCGTTGACGACGATGAAGCCCATGTTCTCGAGGATCGGCACGCGGGCGGAGAGGAGGATCGGCGCGTCCTTGTGGTAGATCTTCAGGGAGCAGCGGTCCGGCCCGTCGGTGTCGCGGCGGAAGAAGAGGATCGCGGTCGGCGTATCGTCGGTGATGCGCTCGAGGATGGTGATGTCGCGGACGGCGCGCTCGGCGGTGTAGGTGGCGCGGTAGCTGTCGGAGAACGACCCCGCCCATTCGCCGATCTTGAAGCGGTCGAGACCGAGCTTCGGCAGCGCGGTCGCGGCGCGCAGCAGGTCGTCGACCCAGGTGCGGATGATCGCCGCGATGCGGTCCTCGAGCTCATGGACCGACGGATGCGGCGTCTCGCCCGAATGGCGGCCGATGATGAGGTGAAGCCGGTTGAGGACGCCCTCGGGCATCGAGAGATACCAGGCCGAGACGTGCCCGTCGTAGGCGGCGGCCATCATCGTCTCGATCTTCTCGCGCACGGCCGTCGTGAAGCGGTCGCGCGGCACGTAGATGAGGAGGGAGACGAAGCGGTCGAACGGGTCGATCCGCGGCAGGACGCGGACGCGCGGGCGCTCAGAAAGCTGCAGGATCTCGAGCGTGAAGCGGGTGAGGAGGTCCTCGCCGATCTGGAACAGCTCGTCGCGCGGGTAGGTCTCGAGGATGTTGACGATCGCGTTGCCCGAGTGGCTGTCGGGGTCGAAGCCGAGGCGGCGGATCACGTTGGCGGCCTTGCGCCGCAGCATCGGGATCTCGCGCACGGACTGGGTGTAGGCCTCCGACGTGAAGAGGCCGACGATCCTGAGCTCGCCGACGAGCTGCCCGCCCTCGAACCGCTTGACGCCGATATAGTCGAGGTGGGCGCGGCGGTGGATCCGGCTCCGGACATTCGCCTTGGCGATGAAGACCGGCTCGTCCTTGTCGCGGAAGAACTGGCGCACCTCGGGCGTCATCGTGACGAGCTCCGAGCCGCGGCGAAGCACCTTGATGTCGGGATCGCGCAGGATCCCGAGCCCGCCGTCGGGGTCGGCGACGAGCTCGCCCTCCTCGGGGGAGCCGTCGAGGCGATACTCGCGCATCCCCGTCATGATGAAGTCGCGCGTCTCGACCGCCTCGAGGAACGCGATCGCCTCGGAGAGGATCTCGGGCGCGACGGGCGGCGGCGCGTGCCGGTAGCTCTCGATCGCCTCGCGCAGGAGCGCGCGCATCTTCGGCCAGTCGGCGACCGCGGCATCGACGTCGTGGTGGACGGCGATGAGCGAGCGGGTGAGCGCCTCGCGGTGCGCGGCGTCGTCGAGCGGCTCGACGTGAACGTGGACGAAGCTCTCGTGCCGGTGCCCGTCGCCGTGACGGGCCTCGCCATGGAAGGAGGTGAGGCGCCCCGCCTCGTCCCGCTCGACCGCGAGGATCGGGTGGACGACGAGGTGGATCTCGAGGTTCTCGGCGTGCAGCTCGTTCTTGAGCGAGCCGAACAGGAAGGGTTTGTTGTCGTTCAGCGCCTCGATGACGCTGATCGCGTGGCCGGTCCCTTCCTCGGTGACGGAGACCTCCTCCGGCGCCATCACCTCGATGCGCGGCTCGCCGAGATCGCGGACCTGGAGGGATTCCCAGGCGGCTTCGGAGAGGCGCGTCAGATCCTCGACGGTGTAGCGGGCGAGGTCCTCGGCGGCGGCGTGGCGGAACAGAAGCTCGGCGAAGGTGGCGAAGGCGACATCCTGCCGGGCGCCCACCTCGTCGGCGAGCGCACTCAGCTTCGCGTCCTTGGTGGCTTCGTAATCCTCGAGCATTGCTCCTCCCCCGGCGGCCGCTTGCTGCCTTATTGTGCGCTTCAATGCCCGATCACAACGCGGAGGGTCTACCCATGGATCGCGACGAACCGGTGATTTCGCTGGAGCTGCCTCGCGCGGCCCTCTCCCCGGAGACTGAAGCCTACTTCGAGAAATGCCGCCAGAAGCTCGGCTTGGTGCCCAACGTTCTCCTCGCCTATGCGTTCGACGAGAAGAAGCTGCGCTCTTTCACCGATATGTACAACGACTTGATGTTGGGCGACTCCGAGCTCTCGAAGCTGGAGCGGGAGATGATCGCCGTGACCGTCTCGGCGGCGAACCGGTGCCACTATTGTCTCGTCGCGCATGGCGCTGCGGTGCGCGAGTTCTCGGGCGACCCACAGCTCGGCGATACCCTCGTCGCGAACTATCGCGCCGCGGCGCTGTCGCCCCGCCACCGCGCGATGCTCGACTACGCCTGGAAGCTCACGACCGAGCCCGCCGCGGTCGGCGAGGCGGACAGGGCCGCCCTCGCGGAGGCCGGCTTCAGCGACAGGGCGATCTGGGACGTCGCCTCCGTCGCCGCCTTCTTCAACATGACGAACCGCGTCGCGAGCGCGAGCAAGATGCGCCCGAATGCTGAATATTACGCAATGGCCCGCGAAAGGCGGACCTAAGCCAGAGCGGCAACTGGCGTCGGACGCCGATTTGTCCCATGAGGGGGGCGGCGACCGACGATCGCCGCCGAAGGGAGAACGAGGCGAGTATGGATTTCGAGCAGCTTTTCGCGAACTTCCACTACAACGACCTGCAGTGGTTCATCCCGGTGCTCGCGGGCCTCGTCATCATCATCGGCGGCCTGCTGGTCGCGCTGCTGCGCGGGATGACCTCGGGCGTCATCGTGGCCTTGTTCTTCGGCGGGTTGATGTCGCTGTCGCCGGTTCTCCTCGAGGCGCTGCAGCGGACCAGCAACCCGGCCAGTCTTGCGAGCATCGACGTCGCGCGCGGCGCGGCCGAGCTCACGATGATGAACAACGAGGCGATCACGGATCTGTCGCGCGTGGTGGCGACGCTGCGCACCGCGATGGAGACCATCAGGCCGGTGGTGTCGCCGCCGGGGGTCACGCCCGACAATCCGTCGATGGTGCAGCGCTTCAATCAGAGCATCACCGATACGGAAGAGCAGCTCGATTCGACCATTTCGACGCTGTCGCGCGCGAGCCTGTTGCGCCAGCGGCTGCAAGAGAACATCAACGCCCTCGACGCCGAGCAGCGCCGGCTCGCGCGCTGAACCGCTGCGGGGAGAGGACCATGGATCCATTCACGACGCTGACGTCCGTCGCGGCGCCGTTGCCGATGATCAACGTCGACACCGACATGATCATCCCGAAGGACTATCTGAAGACGATCAAGCGGACCGGCCTCGGCGAGGGGCTGTTCGCCGAAATCTCCCGCCTGCGGGACGGCACGCCCGACCCGAACTTTGCGCTCAACCAGCCCGCTTATCAGAGCGCGGAGATCCTGGTCGCCGGCGACAATTTCGGCTGCGGCTCCTCGCGCGAGCACGCGCCGTGGGCGCTCCTCGACCGCGGCATCCGCTGCGTGATCTCGACCTCGTTCGCCGACATCTTCTACCAGAATTGCTTCAAGAACGGACTTCTCCCGGTGAAGGTGAAGCCCGAGGAGCTCGAGCGGCTGATGGCCCACGCCGAGCGCGGCGCCAACGCGACGCTGACAGTGGACCTCCCCAACCAGACCATCTCGGGCGACGGCGGCGAGCCGATCCCCTTCGACATCGACCCGGGGCTGAAGCACTGCCTGGTGAACGGTCTCGACGAGATCGCCCTCACCATGCAGAAGGCCGACACCATCGTGGCGCACGAGGCGCAGCTCGCAAGCGACCGTCCCTGGGTCTGATCTCGTCCGGGAGGCGTTGACGTTCGTCCATATCTGAGAGATTGTCTCAAATATGGACGAAGCCCTCGCTGTTGACCTCGACACGCTCGACCGCCGGATCGCCGGCCGGCTGAAGGCGCTCCGGACGGAGCGCGGCTACTCCCTCGACGAGCTCGCTCGGCGGACGGGCGTGAGCCGCGCCACCCTGTCCCGCCTGGAAAACGCGGAGGTCAGCGGGACCGCCGCCGTCCTCGGCCGCCTCTGCACCGCCTACGACCTCCCGCTGTCGCGGCTGATGCTCGACGTGGAGGACGATTTCCCCGCCCTGGTGCGGCACGCCGACCAGCCGGTCTGGACCGATGCCGAAACCGGATACCGCCGCCGTTCCGTCTCGCCGCCCGCCGCAAAGCTCGCCGGCGAGGCGCTCGAAGCGACGCTCCCTCCCGCCACCGTCATCGACTATGCCGACGCGCCGCGGGCCGGGCTGGAGCACCACCTCGTCCTTCTCAGCGGCCGCCTCACCGTCACCGTCGGCGGCGCGACGCACGACCTCCAGCCAGGCGACTGCCTGCGCTACCAGCTCTTCGGACCGAGCCGCTTCGCGACGGCGGACGACGAGGGCGCCCGCTATCTCCTCTTCATGGTCTGACCCCGCATGACACCCATCGCTGAGCCGCTCACCATCAGAAGCCTCTCCGCAGAGGAGGTCCGCGCCCGCCTGCCGGAGCTCGCCGACCTCCTCCACGCCGTCGTGCACGCGGGGGCCTCGATCAACTTCATCCTGCCGTTCTCCCTCGCCGAGGCGGAGGCCTTCTGGGTCGGCAAGGTGCTGCCGGCGGTCGAGGAGGGAACGCGGACGTTGCTGGTAATCGAGGGCGGAGGCCGGATCGTCGCCTCGGTCCAGCTCTCGACCGACACGCCGCCGAACCAGCCGCACCGGGCCGAGGTGACGAAGCTCCTCACCCACCCCGACCATCGCCGCCGCGGGCACGCGAAGGCGCTGATGGCCGAGCTGGAACGCCGCGCCCTCGCCCTCGGGCGGACGCTCATCACGCTCGATACGCGCACGGGTGACGCCGCCGAGCCGCTCTACACCTCGATGGGCTACGAGACGGCCGGCCGCATCCCGGACTTCTGCATCGACACGCGCGTCCCCCGGTTCGACCCGACGACCCTGATGTACAAGGCGATCGGCCCGCACCGCGACCCGCGCGCCGCCGCCTGAGCCGGCTCAGAGGTAGGGGCGGCGCAGCTCGTAAAGGGCTATCGCGGTGGCGATGGCGAGGTTGAGGCTGTCCGCCTTGCCGGCCATCGGGATCCTGACGAGGTCGGTGCAGCGGGCGGCGAGCGCATCGGTCAGCCCCGATTGCTCGGTGCCCATGAGGAGGAGCTGCGGCTCGGACGGGGGGAGGGCGCGGACGTCCGTCGTCCCCGAGAGGTGCGTGCCGATCACCCGGCCCCGCCAGCGGTCGAGGAAGGTGGCGAACTCGGCGGGGTCCGCCCGGCCGATGGGGACGTGGAAGATCGACCCCATCGTGGCCCGCACCGCCTCCATGCCGAACGGATCCGCCGACGGGCCGACGAGGATGACCCCCGCGGCCCCGGCGGCGTCGGCCGTGCGGACGATCGTCCCGATGTTGCCCGGGTCGCGCGGCCCCTCCAGCACCACCACCGTGCCGTGATTGAAGGCCCGCAGCGGAGCGAAGCGCTGCTCGAACACGCCGAGGACGGTCTGCGGGTTCTCGCGCCGGGCGAGCTTCTCCATCACCGCGCCATTGGTCCAGACAACGTCGCCGCCCGCCGCGCGGACCTTCGCCGCGAGCGTCGCGACGCCGCCCTCGTCGGCGGTCGGCTCGATGGCGACGATCATCTGAGGGACCCAGCCGACGGCGAGGGCGTCGAGGACGAGCTTGGCGCCTTCCGCGAGGAAGAGCCCGCTCTCGGCGCGCGACTTGCGCTGATGAAGCGCCCGCGCGGCCTTCACGATCGGGTTCGCCGTGCTCGTGACGTGCTTGACGGTGCCGGTCCGCCGCTTGCCCTGGTCGGTCATGGCCGCCACGTCGCAAACATCGAGGTGGGGAGGAGCCGGCCGGATGCCGTGTCGCGGAGCGCCAGCTCGCCGGCGGTGACGGGGCCGCGGCCGAGCGCCGCCTCGAGCGTGCGGCCGAAGGCGAGCGCGGAGGCGCGGATCGCGTAGGCGGTGAGGATCACGAAGCGTCCGTCCGGGGCGAGGAGCTGCCGCACGTCGGCGAGGAGGGCGGCGAGGTCGGTGAAGAGGTCCCACGTCTCGCCCTTCGGCCCGCGGCCGAACTTCGGCGGGTCGAGGAGGATGCCGTGGTAGGTGCGCCCGCGCCGCACCTCGCGCGCTGCGAACTTCTGTGCGTCGTCGACGATCCAGCGGATCGGCGCCGCCTCGAGGCCCGATGCGGCCTGGTTCTCGCGCGCCCAGGCGATCGCCTTCTTCGAGGCATCGACATGGGTGACGCGGGCGCCGGCGGCGGCGAGGAGCAGCGAGGCCGCGCCGGTGTAGCCGAAGAGGTTGAGGACCTCCGGCGCCTCCATGCCGTCCACCGCGGTGCGCGCCTCCTCCCAATGGGGGCGCTGCTCGGGAAAGAGGCCGACATGGTGGTTGCCGCCGAGGCGGCAGATCATGCGGGCGGGGCCGATGGGAACGGTGAAATCGGCGAGGCGAGTGCTCCAGCGGCCGGGGCCGTCCTCCTCGTCGCTCCCTTCGAACCGTGCGTCGGCGCTCTCCCAGAGGGCGGGGTCGCTCCTCGGCCACATCGCCTGCGGCTCCGGGCGGACGAGGCGCACGGGACCATAGGCCTCGAGCTTCTGGCCGTCGCCGCAATCGAGCAGCGCATAGCCGTCCGACGGCTCGGCGACGAGAACCGGGAGAACCGTCATCGCCGAGCGCGGTTGTGAGACTGAACCGATCGCGGCAATGTCCGCGCCGAATGGGGCGCCTCGCCCCGAACTGGAGTACGTTTCATGGAGCTGACCGGCGAGCATAGGATCCCCGCGCCGCGCGAAGTGGTGTGGCGGGCCCTGCAAGACCCCGAGATCCTGAGAGAGTGCATCAAGGGGTGTCAACGCCTCGAGAAGGTGAGCGACCGTGAGATGCAGGCCACCGTCCAGGCGAAGGTCGGCCCCGTCAAGGCGACGTTCGAGGGAATGGTGGAGATCGTCGACCCTGTTGCCCCCGAGCGCTACACGCTGGTGGGCGAAGGGAAGGGCGGCGTCGCGGGGTTCGCGAAGGGTTCGACCGAGGTGATCCTCGAGGAGGACGGCACCGACACCATCCTCACCTATCATGCGTCGGCGACGATCGGCGGGAAGCTCGCCCAGCTCGGCTCGCGCCTCGTCGATTCGACCGCGAAAAAGTACGCGGCCGATTTTTTCGAGTGCCTGTCGCAGAAGCTTTCGACCGGGGCGGTGGCACCGCCGGCGGCGGCCGTGGGCGCCGTAGCGGATGCGGCTCCGGCGGACCGGGCGACGCCCGCCGGCAACGGCGTGGCGGGGCGCATTACGCCCGAAACGGCCGAGGAGGGGCTCTTCGAAGAGGAGCTCGAGGGGCGCGGCGCGCCGTTCGATCCGCCCCACGGAGAGGACACCATCGAGCGCGAGCTCGAGGGGGCGGCAGCCCGCAATGTGTGGGGTGGACCGTGGTTTTGGGGCATCTTGGCGTTTGCGGCCGTCATCCTTGTTCTGTTAGCGTTGCAGTAATTGGAATAAGACCAGTTCCGGTCGTTTCGGGGGAGCGCTTTATGGCGAACGTCAGGCTTGTGGTGAACGGTCGCGAGGTTTCGAAGGAGGTCGAGGACCGGACCCTTCTGGTCTCGCTGCTGCGGGACCATCTCGGGCTGACGGGGACGCACGTGGGCTGTGATACGTCGCAGTGCGGCGCCTGCACGGTCCATGTCGACGGCATGGCGGTGAAGTCCTGCACGGTGTTCGCCGCGCAGGTGGACGGTGCAGAGGTCGTGACCATCGAAGGCCTCGCGAAGGGCAACGAGCTGCACCCGATGCAGGCGGCCTTCCGCAACCATCATGGCCTCCAGTGCGGTTTCTGCACGCCCGGCATGATCATGATGGGCGTGGACATCGTGAACCGTCACCCCGAGGGGCTCGACGAAACGACGATCCGCAAGGAGCTCGAGGGCAACATCTGCCGCTGCACGGGCTACCACAACATCGTGAAGTCGATCGCCGCCGCCGCCGACGAGATGAGCGGCACGGCGCCCGCGATCGCAGCCGAGTAGGGGGCCGCGATGGGGGTCGAAGGAATCGGCGCACGCGTCCTGCGCAAGGAAGACAAGCGTTTCATCACCGGTGCCGGCCGCTACACGGACGACATCACCGAAAGGGAGACGACCTACGGCGTGTTCGTGCGCTCGCCGCACGCCCACGCGAAGATCACCTCGATCGACGTGTCGGCGGCCGAGGCGATGCCGGGCGTAGTCGGCGTGGTCGTGGGTGAGCACCTCATCAACGGCGAGATCGGCAACATCATCTGCGGCTGGGCCATCTACAACAAGGACGGCTCGCCGATGCGGGTCGCGCCCTGGAAGGTGATGGACGACAAGGTGGTGCGCCACGTCGGCCAGCCGGTCGCGCTCGTCGTGGCCGAGACGCGGGCGCAGGCGGTCGACGCGGCCGAGGCGGTCGCGGTGGATTACGAGGAGCTGCCCGCGCTGGTCGACTTCGCCCACGCGATGGACGACGGCGCGCTTCAGGTGCACCCCGAGGCGCCGAACAACCTCATCTGCGACTGGCAGATCGGCGACGAGGCCGCCACGGAAGAGGCGTTCTCGCGCGCTGCGCACGTGGTCGAGCTCGACCTCATGCAGAACCGGCTCATCCCGAACGCGATCGAGCCCCGCTCGGCCATCGCGGTCTACGACAAGGCCGAGGACCACTACACGCTTTATACGACCAGCCAGAACCCGCACGTGGCGCGCCTGGTGCTGTCGGCGTTCTACAACGTTGCGCCGGAGCACAAGCTGCGCGTGATCGCTCCCGATGTGGGAGGCGGCTTCGGCTCGAAGATCTACATCTACCCCGAGGAGATCACCTGCCTCTGGGCCGCCAAGCACCTCGGCCGGCCGATCAAGTGGACGGCGGACCGCAGCGAAGCCTTCATGACCGACGCGCACGGCCGCGATCACGTGACGAAGGCGAAACTCGCGCTCGACGCCGACCACAAGTTCATCGGCCTCAAGGTCGACACGATCGCGAACATCGGCGCGTACATGTCGCTGTTCTCGTCGGCGACGCCCACTTACCTCTACGCCTGCCTGCTCGCCGGGCAGTACATGACGCCGAACATCTATGCCAACGTGAAGCTCGTCTACAGCAACACGACGCCAGTGGACGCCTACCGCGGCGCCGGCCGGCCGGAGGCGACGTTCGTGGTGGAGCGCATCGTCGAGGCGGCAGCGCGCAAGCTCGGCGTCTCGCCGATCGAGCTGCGGCGGAAGAACTTCATCCGTGAGTTCCCGTACCAGACCCCCGTGCTGATGAACTACGACAAGACCGATCTCGACGCCCTCCTCGACCTCGGCCTCAAGCACATCGACTATGACGGGTTTGCCTCGCGCCGGGCTGACTCCGAGCGTCGCGGCAAGCTGCGCGGCCTCGGCTTCTCCTGCTACATCGAGGCGTGCGGACTCGCCCCGTCGAAGGCCGTCGGCCAGCTCGGCGGCGGCGTCGGCCAGTGGGAATCGGCGGAGGTGCGGGTCAACCCGGTCGGCACCATTGAGGTCCTCACCGGCTCGCACAGCCACGGGCAAGGCCATGAGACGACATTCGCCCAGGTGATCGCCGATCGTTTCGGCCTGCCGGTGAACAACGTCGCCATCGTTCATGGAGATACCGACAAGGTGCAGTTCGGGATGGGCTCCTACGGCTCGCGCTCCGGCCCGGTCGGCATGGGCGCGATCGCGAAGGCGCTCGACAAGATCGAGAAGAAGGCGAAGAAGCTCGCCGGCCACCTCCTCGAGGCGGACGAGAGCGACATCATCATCGAGGGCGGCGAAGTGAAGGTCGCCGGCACCGACAAGAAGCTCGGCTGGCACGAGGTGACGCTCGCCGCCTATACCGCGCACAACACGCCGGACGACATGGAGCCCGGCCTCGTCGAGAAGGCGTTCTACGACCCGGCGAACTTCACGTTCCCGGCGGGCTGCTTCATCTGCGAGGTGGAGATCGACCCCGACACCGGCGTCACCACGGTCGTGAAGTTCGTCGCGGTGGACGACTTCGGCGTCATCGTGAACCCGAACGTCGTCGAGGGGCAGGTGCATGGCGGTCTCGCCCAGGGCATCGGCCAGGCCCTGCTGGAAGCGTGCCACTACGACGCCAACGGTCAGCTCCTCACCGGCAGCTACATGGACTACGCGATGCCGCGGGCAGACGACCTGCCCTCGTTCGACCTCGACCACATCGAGACGCCCAACCCCAACAACCCGCTCGGAGTGAAGGGCTGCGGCGAGGCGGGCGCGATCGGCGCTCCTGCGGCCGTCATGAACGCGGTGACGGACGCGCTCCAGACTGAAGACATCACGATGCCGGCGACGCCGGAAAAGGTTTGGCGGGCCGCCCAGCGCCTGCGTCCCGCAATGGCGGCCGAGTGAGGATCTGACGACGATGTACGCAACGACCTACATTCGGGCAAAGAGCGTGGACGACGCCGTGGCCCAGCTCGCGAGCAACGAGGACGCGAAGTTCCTCGGGGGCGGGCAGACGCTGATCGCCACCATGAAGCAGCGGCTCGCCTCGCCGTCGGCTGTGATCGACCTCACCAAGATCCCCGAGCTGAAGGGGATCACGGTCGAAGGCGATACGGTGACGATCGGCGCGGCGTGCACCCATTCCGAGGTGAGCCAGTCGGCCGACGTCCGCCGCGTGCTGCCGGTGCTCGCCGGCCTCGCAGCGTCGATTGGCGACCCGGCGGTTCGCAACCTCGGGACGATCGGCGGCTCGCTCGCCAACAACGATCCCGCGGCGGACTACCCGGCCGCGGTGCTCGCC
>JACLAD010005079.1_pt1 | contig 30380 bp, 20 predicted proteins | sample 8027901 | NCBI WGS metagenome assembly JACLAD01 (sample SAMN15725071, study PRJNA655200) | protist metagenome | isolation source: fluorescence activated cell sorting (FACS) single amplified genomes of... | place: Spain: Blaines Bay Microbial Observatory, Mediterranean Sea | collected 2016-07-05 | reverse complement strand
TCAGTCCAATATTAGTTCATTTAAGTTTAATTATAATCTTAACCGGTTCTTCTTGGGGAGCGTTTAATAATTTTAAAGCCCAAGAAATATTACCAAAAGGAGAAATCTTTCATATTCAAAATCCTATAAAAATTGGAAATATAACCGTTTTGCCTGACTTAAATACTAGGGTAAATGATTTTTGGGTAGAATATGACAATAACAGAATAAAGCAATTCTATACAAACTTATCAATTTTGAATAGTAAAGGTAAGGAAGTTAAGAATCAGACAATTTCTGTCAATAATCCGCTCCGTTATCAAAATATTGATTTTTATCAGAGTGATTGGAATCTTTTAGGAATAAGAGTAAAATCCGATATTGCATCAGATAAAATTTCGGAAATCCCATTGTTCCCTTTAAAAAATAAAACCAAAGCTTGGATTACCTGGATAGCAGATAAGGATGAAAAATCAAAAGCTCTAATCTTTGATCAATTACAAAATGTTTTTAGTGTATACGATGATCAAGGCAAATTTATTAAAAGTTATAGCATAGGAGATATCATTGATAATAAGCAAGTAGTAGATATAATTCCTGCGACAGGACTACAAATAAAATACGACCCAAGTATACCTATTATTTATGGAGGTTTTGGGTTATTAATGATTACCGCCTTTTTAAGTTATTTGCCTTATACCCAAATTTGGATGTATAATCAAAAGAATACTTGCTGGCTCGGAAGTTTAACAAACCGAGGAAAGATAAATTTAGAAATCGAATTTGAAAACCTTATTCGAGAGATTGAAAATTATCTTTTTAAGACACCTTTTAAAACAAAAAAGGAAAGTTAAAAAATAACATATTGTGAAAAGTAAAATTATTTCACATAATTATATATTAGAGAATCCTTAGTAGCTCAGCGGTAGAGCGGTCGGCTGTTAACCGATAGGTCGTTGGTTCGAACCCAACCTGGGGAGTTTAGTATACGTATATTAATATAGACATTTGGGTTTGAAGTGTGTTTAGATTAAAATAGATAATCAGCACAAAGACAAAATAATATATAATACAAATAATTATAAAACAACAAAATTATTATATGAGCCATACAGTAAAAATTTATGATACTTGTATTGGGTGTACACAATGTGTACGTGCCTGTCCAACAGATGTATTAGAAATGGTAATTTGGGAAGATTGTCGTGCTGGACAAATTGCCTCTGCTCCAAGAACAGAAGATTGTGTCGGTTGTAAAAGATGTGAAAGTGCATGCCCAACAGACTTCTTAAGTATTCGTGTTTACTTAGGTGGAGAAACAACTCGTAGTATGGGGTTAGCTTACTAACTTTAGTTAATTAAATTTTATGCAGGAATAAAATTTACTTCTGCATAAAATAAATACAATAAAAAATTCTGGTTATAGCACCCAACCATAACTATGTAATCCTTTACCTAAAAAGTTTACTCCTAAATAACAAATCCAAATAACAAAAAATCCCAGTGAACCTAAGATAGCAGCATTTTTACCCTGCCACCCTTTTAATAAACGAGAATGTAAATACGTAGCAAATGTTAGCCATGTTATAAGTGCCCACGTTTCTTTAGGGTCCCAACTCCAATATGAACCCCACGCTTCATTAGCCCAAACTGCTCCTGAAATGATTCCTAAGGTTAAAAATGGGAATCCTAATCCAATAATACGATAACTCCAAATATCAACTGTCTGTAACAAAGACATCTGTGAAAACGACGTACTTTCTATCAAAGAAGGTTCATTTGATGTGGAAGTAACAGAATAACGTTTTTCTTCTTTTTTGAATAACGAAAACGCTAAATAAAGAATTGAGAATAAAGATCCAATTATAAGTGTGGAATAACTTATCATCATCATCGAAACATGCATCATTAACCAATTTGATTGAAGAGAAGGAACTAATGGCAATGCTTTCTGCATATCGGTAGGCAAAGTTAAACTAGAAAATCCTGCTAAAAAAAATAATATGGGACTAGAGATAGCTCCTAAAAGACGACTCTTAGTTTGAAATTCGACTATCAAATGTATAGTTGAAATACCCCAACTTAGAAATATTAAAGACTCATAAAGATTACTTAGAGGAAAATAACCTTCATTAAACCAACGAATTGCTAACGTGGAAGCAAATAAAACGTTGCTACCAATGATTAAACTTTTTCCTAGCTTGAAGGTGAACATATTTTTTGGAAAGTATAAACTAATCCAATAAGTGATCATTGCAATAAACAATAAAAGACAAGCAAATATTGGCAATTGATAATCAAAAAATGATAAATTTTTCATGAAAAGTGAACGTAATTTTTTTTTTACTCGTTTAAGTATTATAAAAAGAATAATTTAATTTATGCAATAAATACAAATATCCATGTGTTTAAGTAGAACACAAGAAGTAATTACTTCGCACTATATGAATATAAACAAAATAAATTAGAAATAAGTAAATTATTATTCAAGAATAAATCTTGAATAATAATTTATCACAAATTCACAAAAGAATTAACCAACGATAACTGGAGCAGTTACAGCTAAATCTAATGGGAAGTTATGTGCGTTACGTTCGTGCATTACTTCCATACCTAAGTTAGCACGGTTTAAGATATCAGCCCAAGTGTTGATTACACGACCTTGACTATCAACGATAGATTGGTTGAAGTTGAAACCATTTAAGTTGAATGCCATAGTTGAAATACCTAAAGCTGTTAACCAAATCCCGATAACTGGCCAAGCAGCTAAGAAGAAATGTAAAGAACGAGAGTTGTTGAAACTTGCATATTGGAAGATTAAACGTCCAAAGTAACCATGTGCAGCTACGATGTTGTAAGTTTCTTCTTCTTGTCCAAATTTGTATCCATAGTTAGTAGATTCACCTTCAGCAGTTTCTCTGATTAAAGAAGAAGTTACTAAAGAACCGTGCATAGCACTGAATAAAGATCCACCAAATACACCTGCAACACCAGCCATATGGAATGGATGCATTAAGATGTTATGTTCTGCTTGGAATACTAACATGAAGTTGAATGTACCAGAAATTCCTAAAGGCATACCATCAGAGAAGCTTCCTTGTCCGATTGGGTAGATTAAGAATACTGCAGTTGCAGCTGCTACTGGAGCAGAGAATGCAACAAAAATCCAAGGACGCATACCTAAACGGAAACTTAATTCCCATTCACGACCTAAATAACAAGCTACACCTGATAAGAAATGTAATACAACTAATTGGTAAGGACCACCGTTGTATAACCATTCGTCAACTGAAGCAGCTTCCCAGATTGGGTAGAAATGTACACCAATTGCGTTTGAACTTGGGATTACAGCACCAGTGATGATGTTGTTTCCATACATTAAAGAACCAGCAACTGGCTCACGGATACCATCGATATCAACTGGCGGTGCAGCGATAAATGCGATAATAAAACAAGTTGTAGCAGTTAATAATGTAGGAATCATTACTACACCAAACCAACCGATGTATAAACGGTTTTCTAAACTTGTAATCCAAGAACAAAAACGTTCCCAGATATTTAGGCTTTCATATTTTTCTAAAGTTGCTGTCATAGTTATCTCCTCTTCCAATATTATTATTAATGTAAAAAATTAATAAAAAAACCAAATGAAATAATAACAGAACAAAAACACATAAAATCGTAAACTCTAAGATGCGTATAGTAAAAAAAATTAATTAAAAACTTTGTAGTAATGAGATATAATAAGTAATTTCGGCATCGTGCTATCTTCCCAGGGGGCAACCCCCCAAGTATTGTCGCCGCAATAATATTTCACAATCATGTTCGGGATGGGATGAAGTGGTTCTATTACGCTATAAATACCGAAATTTAAAGTCTTTAAAATTTTAAAGACTGAAGAAATTGCTTAAGAATATGGCTTATTAGTACGTCTAGGCTGAATATATTGCTATACTTACACCGGACGCCTATCAAACGGATCGTCTTTCCGTAGCCTAAGAGTACTCATCTTGAGGACGGCTTCCCACTTAGATGCCTTCAGCGGTTATCCTAACTACACATAGCTACCCAGCGTCTACCGTTGGCACGATAACTGGTACACTAGCGGTGCATCTTTCTCGGTCCTCTCGTACTAGAGAAAAGTCACTCTCAATACTCCAACGCCCACGCCAGATATGGACCGAACTGTCTCGCGACGTTCTGAACCCAGCTCACGTACCGCTTTAATGGGCGAACAGCCCAACCCTTGGGACGTACTACCGCCCCAGGATGCGATGAGCCGACATCGAGGTGCCAAACCTCCCCGTCGATAGGAACTCTTGGGGGAGATCAGCCTGTTATCCCTAGAGTAACTTTTATCCGTTGAGTGACGACCTTTCCACACAGCATCGTCAGATCACTAAGACCGACTTTCGTCTCTGCTCGACTTGTTTGTCTCACAGTTAAGCTCCCTTTTGCCTTTACACTCTAAGATCGATTTCTGACCGATCTGAGGGAACCTTTGTACGCCTCCGTTACCTTTTGGGAGGCGACCGCCCCAGTCAAACTGCCCACCTGAAACTGTCTTTCAACCGGCTAACGGTATGAAGTTAGAAGTTCAATTATACAAGAGTGGTATCTCACTGATGACTCCTTTATCCCCGCAAGAATACTATCATAGTCTCCCACCTATACTGCGCAAATATAATCAAAATTCAATATCAGGATACAGTAAAGCTTCATAGGGTCTTACTGTCCCGGCGCAGGTAGACCGCATCTTCACAGTCAGTTCTATTTCACCGAGTCCCTCCTTGAGACAGCTTCCAAATCATTACACCATTCGTGCGGGTCGGAACTTACCCGACAAGGAATTTCGCTACCTTAGGACCGTTATAGTTACGGCCGCCGTTCACCGGGGCTTCAGTTACCAGCTTTGCTAATGCTAACCGACTTCTTTAACCTTCCGGCACTGGGCAGGTGTCAGCCCCCATACGTCGTTTTACAACTTAGCGGAGACCTGTGTTTTTGCTAAACAGTTGCTTGGAACTTGATATTGCAGCCTAAAAGGCACTCTTTTTCCCGAAGTTACAGAGTTATTTTGCCGAGTTCCTTAAGGAGGGTTCTCCCGCGCTCCTTGGTATTCTCTACCTCCCTACCTGTGTCGGTTTAAGGTACAGGTGATTATTACTTATGGCATTGCGAGCTTTTCTTGGAAGTATGACATCAACTACTTTGATTTCTAGAATCTTGTACTCGTACCTCAACTCAAACTATTTTCTCTAGTTATCAACATCTCGAATACTTGAACCGGTAACCAATATCCGGCTAGTTTAGCCTTCTTCGTCCCTCGATACCAGTAATAATCAGTACTGGAATATTAACCTGTTGTCCATCAACTACGCTTTTCAGCCTCACCTTAGGACCTGACTCACCCTCCGTGGACGAGCCTTGCGGAGGAAACCTTAGGGTTTCGGAGCATTGGATTCTCACCAATGTTTGCGCTACTCAATCCGACATTCTCACTTCCGTTTCGTCCATGCCCGCTTTCGCTAACACTTCAACCTAACACGGAACGCTCCCCTACCGATATATAAATATATCTCACAGCTTCGGCAAATGACTTAGTCCCGTAAATTTTCGGCGCAGAATTTCTAGACCAGTAAGCTATTACGCACTTTTTAAAGGATTGCTGCTTCTAAGCAAACCTCCTGGTTGTCTGAGACTCTCCACAACCTTTATCACTTAGCCATCATTTAGGGGCCTTAGCTGGTGATCTGGGCTGTTTCCCTCTTGACCACGAAGCTTATCCCTCGTAGTCTGACTGGTTAGTTGTACACGTCGTATTCAGAGTTTGCCTCGATTTGGTACAGAGTTACCCGCCCGCACCGAAACAGTGCTTTACCCCAACGCTATAACACTAACCGCCGCACCTAAATACGTTTCGGGGAGAACCAGCTAGCTCCGGTTTCGATTGGCATTTCACCCCTAACCACAACTCATCCGCTAATTTTTCAACATTAGTCGGTTCGGACCTCCACTCAGTGTTACCTAAGTTTCATCCTGGCCATGGTTAGATCAACCGGGTTCGGGTCTACAACTAGTGACTAACGCTCTATTCAAGCTCGCTTTCACTATGGCTCCGATATCTCTATCTTAACCTGCCACTAACTGTAAGTCGCCGGAACATTCTTCAACAGGTACGATGTTAAACGCTAAGTCGTTCTTCATCTGTTTGTAAGCTTGCAATTTCACGTTCTATTTCACTCCCCTCCCGGGGTTCTTTTCACCTTTCCCTCGCGGTACTATGCGCTATCGGACATCCAGGAATATTTAGCCTTACGAGGTGGTCCTCGCAGATTCACACGGGATTCCACGTGCCCCATGCTACTCGGGATTAGATAATTGGTGTAAGTTTTCGGTTACAAGACTATCACTTTCTTTGGTACAGCTTTCCAACTGTTTCACCTAACTTTATAAGACTCAAATGAGTCTTGATTGTTTTAACTTTCGTCTTTTTCTATCCCACAACCCTTCTAAAAAAATATTTAAAAGTTTAGGCTGTTCCCATTTCGCTCGCCGCTACTCCGGGAATCGTTTTTACTTTCTTTTCCTCTGAGTACTAAGATGTTTCAATTCCCCAGGTTTGCTCTTCATTCACTTATAGATTCAGTGATAAGATATAGAGTTTCCTCATTCGGATACCTCCGGATCAAAGCTTGCTTCCAGCTCCCCGAAGTGTTTCGTCGGTAGCCACGTCCTTCTTCGCTTCTGGATACCAAGGGATCCCTCACAAGCTCTTAATTTCTTAAGCATTTATATGCAGAAATGATGTTCAAAATTAAATTTCAACCATCGTTATTATGGAGGTAAGCGGACTCGAACCGCTGACCCCTGCCGTGCAAAAGCAGTGCTCTACCAACTGAGCTATACCCCCATATACAGCTTTAAAGAAAAATAAAATTCTTTATAGCATGTGGGCCATCCAAGATTTGAACCTGGGACCTCACCCTTATCAGGGGTGCACTCTAACCAACTGAGCTAATAGCCCTTTTTAATAACTACTTTTAATATTTTTAGGAGGTAATCCAGCCGCACCTTCCAGTACGGCTACCTTGTTACGACTTCACCCCAGTCACCAATTCTACCTTAGATACCTCCCTCCGAGGTTAGGATAATAGCTTCGGGTATAACCAGCTCCCATGGTGTGACGGGCGGTGTGTACAAGGCCCGGGAACGGATTCACCGCAGTATAGCTGACCTGCGATTACTAGCGATTCCACCTTCATGTAGGCGAGTTGCAGCCTACAATCTGAACTAGGGATATGTTTAGAGATTAGCTTACTCTCGCGAGTTCGCAACTTTTTGTCACATCCATTGTAGCACGTGTGTAGCCCAGGACGTAAGGGGCATGATGACTTGACGTCATCCTCACCTTCCTCCGATTTATAATCGGCAGTCTTTCTAGAGTGCAAAGCCAACTAGAAACAAGGGTTGCGCTCGTTGCGGGACTTAACCCAACATCTCACGACACGAGCTGACGACAGCCATGCACCACCTGTGTAAGAGGCCGTAGCACATTCTTCTTTCAAAAAACTTCTCTTCATGTCAAGTCCTGGTAAGGTTCTTCGTGTTGCATCGAATTAAACCACATGCTCCACCGCTTGTGCGGGCCCCCGTCAATTCCTTTGAGTTTCACCCTTGCGAGCGTACTTCCCAGGCGGGATACTTAACGCGTTAGCTACGACACTGCGTATATATAATATGCAACATCTAGTATCCATCGTTTACAGCTAGGACTACCAGGGTATCTAATCCTGTTTGCTCCCCTAGCTTTCGTCTCTGAGTGTCAGTAATGGCCCAGTAAAGTGCCTTCGCTATTGGAGTTCTTTCAAATATCTACGCATTTCACCGCTCCACTTGAAATTCCCTTTACCTCTACCATACTCGAGATAACCAGTTTCTTTTGCCGACTCCAGGTTGAGCCTAGAAATTTGACATAAGACTTAACTATCCACCTGCAGACGCTTTACGCCCAATAATTCCGGATAACACTTGCATCCCCTGTATTACCGCGGCTGCTGGCACAGGGTTAGCCGATGCTTATTCCTCAAGTAACGTCATATCTTCCTCCTTGAGAAAAGAGGTTTACAACCCATAGGCCGTCATCCCTCACGCGGTATTGCTCTATCAGGCTTGCGCCCATTGTAGAAAATTCCTCACTGCTGCCTCCCGTAGGAGTCTGGACCGTGTCTCAGTTCCAATGTGGCTGGCCATCCTCTCAGACCAACTACTGATCGTCGCCTTGGTAGGCCTTTACCCCACCAACTAGCTAATCAGACGCAAGCTCTTCTCTAGACGAATTACTTCTTTCACCAAACGGCATATAGGGTATTAGCATTTATCTCTAAATGTTATCCCCTTTCTAGAGGTAGATTCTTACGTGTTACTCACCCGTCCGCCACTAAGAATAACTTCTCCGTACGACTTGCATGTGTTAGGCATACCGCTAGCGTTCATCCTGAGCTAGGATCAAACTCTTAAAATAAGTACCTTATATCATATACTTTTTTTCCTGTATTTATTTGTAAGCGATGCAATAAAGTTTTATGAACATCGTGTAATTTTTAAAAAGTAGAAATTATTCAATTTACAAACATCACATATTATAATCACAATATTTTACTCTGTCAAGGTATGAGTGAATTTTAAATTTTTATAGGTTTTTCGATAACACTTCAATAAACAAAAGTTTTTTATCAAGATAAAATTTTACTCAATAAAATCAGTTAACTAACATATTTTAAAAATAACTGATATATAATAATATTAACTAACGGTATAATACAGTTACTAGTAAGAATAAACAACCTAAACACATTGTTAGTTAACACTAAAGACAGATTGAGGAATAAGTAAGATGAATAAAAATTTATTAAAGAGGAATAATCGCTTTAATAATCTAAGTTAGGATTAAAAAAATAAAAATTAGACACTATATATAAGAGTTTCATAATGTCACTCAAATTACTTTATTCACATACGTGTAAAAAAATAAACACACTTCAAAAACAAATATTTCAAAAATATGGCAATTACAGTTGGTCAAGCTAACACGAAACCAGGAGTATTTGGATTAGTAGATGATTGGTTAAAACGTGATCGTTTTGTATTCATCGGATGGTCTGGATTACTTTTATTCCCATGTGCTTTCTTAGCATTAGGTGGGTGGTTAACAGGTATTACATTCGTTACTTCATGGTATACACATGGATTAGCAAGCTCATTCTTAGAAGGTTGTAACTTCTTAACTGCTGCAGTATCATCTCCAGCAAACAGTATGGGTCACTCTTTATTATTATTATGGGGACCTGAAGCTCAAGGTAACTTAACATTATGGTTCAAAATCGGTGGTCTTTGGACATTTGTTGCATTACACGGAGCTTTTGGGCTTATTGGATTCTGTTTACGTCAATTTGAAATCGCTCGACTTGTAGGGATTCGTCCATATAACGCATTAGCCTTCTCAGGTCCAATCGCTATTTTCGTATCAGTATTCTTAATTTATCCATTAGGACAAGCTAGCTGGTTCTTTGCACCAAGTTTTGGTGTTGCGGCTATTTTCCGTTTCTTATTATTCTTACAAGGATTCCATAACTGGACATTGAATCCTTTCCATATGATGGGAGTAGCAGGTATTTTAGGTGGTGCATTATTATGTGCGATTCACGGTGCAACTGTTGAAAACACATTATTTGAAGATGGTGATTCTGCGAATACGTTCCGTGCATTCACTCCTACACAATCTGAAGAAACTTATTCAATGGTTACTGCAAACCGTTTCTGGTCACAAATCTTTGGTGTAGCTTTCTCTAACAAGCGTTGGTTACATTTCTTCATGTTATTTGTACCTGTAACTGGTTTATGGGCAAGTGCTGTAGGAATGGTAGGTTTAGCATTAAACTTACGTGCTTACGATTTCGTTTCACAAGAATTAAGAGCGGCTGAAGATCCAGAATTCGAAACGTTCTATACTAAAAATATTTTATTAAACGAAGGTATTCGTTTATGGATGGCTGCACAAGACCAACCACATGAAAATTATATATTCCCTGAGGAGGTATTACCACGTGGAAACGCGCTTTGATGATTTAGAAATTACGACTAATAAAACAGTAGAAGGGACAGGTTTTGCTTGGTGGGCTGGAAATGCTCGTTTAATTAACCTTTCAGGAAAGCTTTTAGGAGCACACGTAGCTCATGCAGGACTTATTGTTTTCTGGTGTGGTGCTATGACATTATTTGAAGTATCTCACTTCATTCCAGAAAAACCTCTTTATGAACAAGGATTTATTCTTTTACCACATTTAGCAACTTTAGGTTGGGGTGTTGGACCTGGTGGAGATATTAATGATATTTATCCATACTTTGTTGTAGGTGTTTTACATTTAATTTCATCTGCAGTTTTAGGTTTTGGTGGTATCTACCATTCATTATTTGGACCAGATACATTAGAAACTAATGCACCTTTATTTGGATATGACTGGCGTGATAAAAATAAAATGACTACAATCTTAGGTATCCATTTATGTTTACTTGGAATTGGTGCATTTTTATTAGTTATTAAGGCTATGTACATTGGTGGTGTTTATGACACATGGGCACCAGGTGGTGGAGATGTTCGTTTAGTAAAGAACCCTACGTTAAACCCATTAGTAATTTTTGGATATGTTTTCAAATCTCCATTTGGTGGAGATGGTTGGATTGTTTCAATCAATAACATGGAAGATTTAGTTGGTGGACACGTTTGGGTAGGTGTACTTTGTTTAACAGGAGGTATTTGGCATATCTTAACAAAACCATTCGCATGGGCACGTCGTGCTTTTGTATGGTCAGGAGAAGCATACTTATCTTACAGTTTAGCAGCTTTAGCAGTAATGGGATTATCAGCAGCAGTTTTTGTTTGGTATAACAATACAGCATACCCTAGTGAATTCTATGGTCCTACAGGTCCAGAAGCTTCACAAGCACAAGCATTTACTTTCTTAGTACGTGATCAACGTTTAGGTGCAAATGTAGCATCAGCTCAAGGTCCTACAGGTTTAGGAAAGTATTTAATGCGTTCACCAAGTGGAGAGATTATCTTTGGTGGTGAAACTATGCGTTTCTGGGATATGAGATCTCCATGGTTAGAGCCTTTACGTGGACCTAACGGATTAGATATCAACAAGATCCGTAATGATATTCAACCTTGGCAAGAAAGACGTGCTGCAGAATTTATGACGCACGCTCCTTTAGGATCATTAAACTCAGTAGGTGGTGTTGCGACAGAAATTAACTCAGTTAATTATGTTTCACCTCGTTCTTGGTTAACATGTTCACATTTCTTCTTAGGGTGGTTCATTCTAGTAGGTCATTGGTGGCATTCAGGACGTGCTCGTGCAGCAGCAGCTGGATTCGAAAAAGGTATCAACCGTGAAACAGAACCTGTTTTACAAATGAAGCCTGTAGACTAATTAAAGTTTAACTCATAAATTGAATATACTGGTATATCAGTATATTCAATTTAAAATTATTTTATAGTTTATTTTTTATGAAAAATTCTAACAAATTGCTTTTAGTATTCATACCAGTTTTACTAAATAATCCTAATACCGGAGTCGCTTACAATTTAGAAAAAGGAAAAACAATATTCAATCAAAATTGTGTCGCATGCCATCAAGGTGGTCGCAATTTAATTATTCCGGAAAAAAATTTAAAACGCTTAACATTAGAAGCAAATGGAATGTATTCCAATGAATCAATTATTTATCAAGTTTTAAACGGAAAGAATGGTATGCCGGCTTTTGGAGGTAGATTAACCCAAACTGAAATCGAAGATGTGGCTGATTATGTGATGATTTCAGCTGAAAACAATTTTGAAAATTAATTAAAAATAATAAGTTATTTAAAAATGTAAAAATCCACTATAATGTATTAAGAGGGCTGTTAGCTCAGCGGTAGAGCATCTGCCTTACAAGCAGAGGGTCACTGGTTCAAATCCAGTACAGCCCAGGAAAGTAATTTTTTAGGGCCCATCGTCTAAGGGATTAGGACGGAAACCTTCTAAGTTTCTAATGTAGGTTCGAATCCTACTGGGCCCATTTAATAAATTTAAACAGAAGAATCAACAAAGATTTTCTGGAATGCTAAGTCAATTTTCTCACCAGAATTAATTGATTCCATAGGATCACGTCTACAACGATGACGAAGACATAATGTCGCTGTCTTTTTAATATCTTCAAGAGTTACTTCCGAGCGACCTTCAAAAGCTGTTAATGCTTTGGCTGCACGAGTGGTAACAATATCTCCTCTTAATCCTTCAATTTCTAGTTCACTACAAAGTTGAGAAATTTTTAATTGGAAATCAGAATTCATCCCAATGCTACTTAGGCTATTTTGCGCAGTCAAGATTCTTTCTTGAATTGCTAATTGTTCTTTTTCATATTTATCAAACCATACTTGTGGAGTACTATCAAAGTTGATTCGTTCTTCAACAATTTGAACACGTAGATTTGGTTCTCGAATTGTACGAATTTCTGCATGCATACCAAAACGGTCTAATAATTGGGGACGTAATTCTCCTTCTTCTGGATTGCCAGAACCAACTAAAATGAATTTAGCAGGATGTTTAATAGAAATACCTTCACGCTCTACAGTATTCCATCCTGAAGCAGCAGAATCTAAAAGGACATCAACTAAATGGTCATCTAATAAATTAATTTCATCTACATATAAAATACCTCTATTAGCACGAGCTAATAAACCAGGCTCAAAAGTATTTGTACCTCCAGCCAAAATTTCCTTTAAATTAATTGTTCCACAAACGCGATCTTCAGTTGCCCCTAAAGGTAATTCAACCATTGGAATTTTAATTTCTTCCGTTTCGTATTCTTGATTTAAACCTTTGGGATCGGTATTAAAAGGATCATTCTTAATGATCGTGATATCGGGTAACAAATCCGCTAGAGCTCGTATTGTTGTCGATTTTCCTGTTCCTCTATCACCCATAATCATTACTCCACCAATTTTTGGATCAATAACATTAAGTTGTAAAGCTAATTTCATTTCTTCCTGACCAATAATGGCGGCGAATGGGAAGTTTGTTAAATTTTTTAAAGTTGACATACAAAGTTAATTTAAATGATTAGTTTGATTGATATAACGAAATTCCTAGACGTACAGAAAACGCAAGAAGAAGTGTCGCTAACATAAGAGAAATATAAATATTAGATTCTGTAATCATAAGTTTCAATTTTAATATAAATAGGTACCTATATATTATAACAATAATATAATCGTTAAAATTCATAAAAAATTAAATTTAGACTGTTATGTGTATAATATACGTATAAGTAAATCTTAATAAAATTTTTGAGGAAAATACAATGATTGACGTACTTAGTTTAGGTTGGGCTAGTTTAATGTTAGTCTTTTCATTTTCATTAGCATTAGTAGTTTGGGGACGTAACGGTTTCTAAATTGGAAAGAAGAGATTAACAAAGAGTATTATAAAATACGAATAATTAGTAAGACAATTTTTATAAACAAGATAAATATAAATTTATGGGTGAAATGCTATCAGCTGCAATAACATGTTTTTGTATAACGCTATTTGGGTTAGGCTTAGGTTTTGTATTATTACAAGTCCAAGCAAATACATAACAATATAAAAATTAGATTTTTATTAATAATTAAAAAGAAAAAACTTTTTAATTATTTTTAATAAACTTTAAAAATAAATTATAAAACATAAACTATGAGTGGTTTAAATCCAGTAACTATTATTTTAATTGTAAATAGTTTAAGTGTTGTCAGTTTAGTGCTTACGCAAAACGAAACAACAAAAGAAGAACTAAGTAAAAAAAGCTCGAGTTCAAACCCTTTAGAGCTCGTTCTTTGGTTTACAGTAATCCTCGAACTTATTCTATTACTAATACAAACAAAAGTTAGTGATTTTTAAAATTAAAAATTCACTAATTTATTCTTAATTTATTGAAAATAATGAATTTAAATATCAAGATATTTCTATTATGTCCCATTCCTGATGATCAAAAACCCATTAATGAATATATAAACTTGAAAGAAAATGATTTCACAAATTTAATGTTACTATCGCGTAAAAATTATTTCTCAAAGATTTTTGTAAATTTCTTAGTAGGTTTTGTGATAGCAACTCCTTTAAGTTTTCTCTTTAATGTAAATAACCAGCTAGTTCTGTATAATTCATTTTATTCCATAAGTTTTCTGATTTTAAACTTTTCTATTAACTTTTCACGTTGGTCACAATTACTAAAAAGATTAAGAAGTAGTAGATTATTTTATGAAGAAGGGTCTTGGTATGACGGTCAATATTGGGAAAAACCATTAGAGTTAATAAAAAATGACAAATTACTAACAAGTCAAAAAATTAAGCCAATTTTGAAAAGAATTGTTAAAACTTTAACAATATTATTAAGTTTTAATATTTATTTATATTGCAATTATATTATATAACTTGAAATAAAAATATCGTTCTCGACTATAATATATTGAATATGGCGGGGTAGAGCAGCTTGGTAGCTCGTCGGGCTCATAACCCGAAGGTCAATGGTTCGAATCCATTCTCCGCTAAACAGTTTTATTACAAAATTTAAGAAGATTGACTCGAATACTTTAACTAGAAAACAGAATACATTATGTCTGATAAAATGAAATCAAGTAATCTATATTTCCCTGAATTTGGTGGAAGTACTGGTGGTTGGTTGGAAGCAGCTGAAACAGAAGAGAAATACGTAATGACATGGACTAACGAACGTAAAAAACCTGCTGTTGAAGATAATATCTTTGAGATGCCAACCGGAGGAGCTGCGATTATGAAAGATGGTCCTAATTTAGTTTATTTTGCTAGAAAAGAACAATGTCTAGCTTTAGGTAGGCAGTTACGTACTTCTTTTAAAATAAATGATTACCGTATTTTTAGAATCCTTCCAAGTGGTGAAGTTCAATTTATTCACCCTAAAGATGGTGTATTCCCAGAAAAGGTAAATGAGGGTAGAATTGCTGTAGGAAAACGTGAATTCTCAATTGGAAAAAATCCGAATCCTTCGCAAATTAAATTCAAAGGTATTGAAACATTTGAAACATAACAAAATTTACAGTAAGATAGATAATTATAGAGTTAAATTATCTATCTTTGGAAAGATGGCAGAGTGGTCGATTGCGTCTGACTTGAAATCAGATGAACTGAAAGGTTCCGTGAGTTCGAATCTCACTCTTTCCTTTTTAATAAGTGTGAAAAAAGAAAATTAGTGTAATATTTTTTTAGAACACTAATTTCTTATTCTTCCGTTACATCAATAACTTGGCCATCTCCTTTATTAGAAGATGATCCCGGATTTGATTGACTAGTTGAACTTAATTGCGACTTAAAAGATTCAATAACTGCAACATTATAAGCGTACTTTAAATTATCTAAAGTTTCTTTGCCAATTTTTGTTAATTCATTGGTTTTGTATAAACTCTTTACTTCTTTGATAATTTCTTTTGAATAATCTAAAACTACACGGTTTGCAGAAGCATTCTGTTCTAAAACTTTTTCTAATGCTTCATGTTTAGATAATAAATTATCTAATTCATATGTTATGTTTACAAGTGCTTTCTTTGACTTATCTAAATCTGCATTTTCTTCTGCCTCTTTAATCATTTTAGAAACTTCATCCCGTTCTAAAACCGAAGCACCCTCAATTTTAATAGATTGCTCTTGTCCACTTTGTTCTTCTCGAGCAGAAACAGACAATAAACCGTTTACGTCTAATTGAAATGTTACATTAATTTTAGGTACACCACGGGGAGCAGAAGGAATACCATTTAGTTTGAAAATACCTAAACTCTTATTGTCTTTTGCAAAAGGACGTTCACCTTGTAAAACATGAATTTCAACTGTATCTTGGAAATCAGCACCGGTTGAGAACACTTCTGACTGTTTTACTGGAATTGAAGCATTTCGGTTTATAATTGTCGTCATTAAACCACCCATAGTTTCAACTCCTAGCGATAATGGCGTTACATCTAAAAGAATTAAATCTGTAATTTCTCCTGCAATAATACCTGCTTGAACTGCAGCTCCCATCGCTACAACCTCGTCGGGATTTACAGTTTCATTAAGCGACTTATTAAGTAAACTATTCAATAAATTACGTACAGCAGGAATACGTGTTGATCCACCGACTAAAATTACTTGATCAATATCTGATGTTGATAAATTAGCATCTTTTAAAGCTTTTTCAACAGGCACCTTACATTTTTCTAACAAATCTTTGCTTAACTCTTCAAATTTAGAACGATCAAAATCAATATCAATATTTTTGGGTGTTTGTCCATCAATATAAATAAACGGCAAACTAATTTTTGTTGATTGTAAAGATGATAACTCAATTTTTGCTTTTTCGGCCGCTTCGATAATACGTTGTAAAGCTTGTTTTTCTTTATATAGATCAATTCCCTCTTTCTTTTGGAAATCTTTTATAATGTAATCAACAATAATTTGATCAAAATCATCACCACCTAAGTGTGTGTCACCAGATGTAGCTAAAACTTCAAAAACTTCATCCCCTACTTCTAAGATAGATACATCAAATGTTCCACCACCTAAGTCAAAAATTAAAACAGCTTCATTTTTCTGTTTATTTAAACCATAAGCTAATGCTGCTGCTGTTGGTTCATTTAAGATTCTTAAAACGTCTAAACCAGCAATTATTCCTGCATCTTTAGTGGCTAAACGTTGCGAATCGTTAAAATAGGCAGGAACGGTAACGATAGCTTGATTAACTTTTTCTTTTAGAAATCTACTGGCATCACCAGCCAATTTTTGAAGAATAGAAGCTGAAATTTCTTCTGGACTAAATTCCTTTGTAACAATCGGGGAAACAAGTTTAATATTGCCATTTGAATCCTTTTTAACTTCATATGGAATACGATCAATTTCACCTGTAATTTCATCAAACTTCGATCCAATAAAACGTTTTACAGAAAAGAAAGTATTTTCTGGGTTTACAACTGCTTGTCGTTTTGCAAGTTGACCTACTAAGGCTTCCCCTGTGGATGTATATGCTACTACAGAAGGTGTCGTTCTTCCTCCTTCTGCATTTGGAATTACATTGGGGTTTGCACCTTCTAAAACAGCAACTACTGAATTTGTTGTTCCTAGATCAATACCAACAATTTTCTTACTTGTAGGCTTGTTATTTTCACTCATATTTGTAATTAAAAAATTAAATTAAAACTAAAATAATTCTAAAAATTATTATATTCTAATTTAAACCTTTACGCAAATAATGATGAATATAGAATATAGATAATTGCATCTAGCTGGGTTCGAACCAGCGACGTTCAATAATGAAGATGGATTATGAGTCCATTGCCTTCAACCACTCGGCCATAGATGCTGGAGCTGGTGGGATTTGAACCCACGTGCATAAGTATTTTATGTCGAATCGAGAGAGCCCCAAATAAGAATTAAATTTTTATATTTAATTCTTATTTATTAAAAGAGATTTATTTTAATGTCTCAGCTTTCGCTTCAACATCTTCAATACCACCTACAAGATAAAATGCTTGTTCTGGGTATGAATCGTAATTACCATCTAAAATCTTAGAGAACGCATTTACTGAGTCTGCTAAAGATACATATTTACCTGATAACCCTGTAAATACTTCAGCAACAAAGAACGGTTGAGATAAGAAACGTTCAATACGTCTAGCTCGTCCTACAACTAAACGATCTTCTTCTGATAATTCATCAAGACCTAAAATAGCAATAATTTCTTGTAATTCTTTATATTTCTGTAAAGTTTGTTTTACTGCCTGAGCTGTTTTATAGTGAACATCAGATACAATACTTGGTTGTAACATTGTCGAAGATGATCCTAATGGATCTACCGCAGGATAAATACCTTTTGCAGCCAATTCACGAGCTAATACTGTTGTCGCATCTAAATGACGGAATACATTAGACGGAGCAGGATCCGTTAAATCATCTGCAGGTACATAAACTGCTTGAATCGAAGTAATTGAACCTTCTTTAGTTGATGTAATACGTTCTTGTAATTCACCAACTTCTGTCGATAAAGTAGGTTGGTAACCTACAGCCGAAGGCATTCTTCCTAATAACGTTGAAACTTCCGAACCAGCCTGAACGAAACGGAAAATATTATCAACAAATAATAAAACGTCTTGTTTATTTTTATCACGGAAATATTCAGCCATTGTTAACGCTGTTAATGCAACACGCATTCTAGCTCCAGGAGGTTCATTCATTTGACCATATACTAGAGCTACTTTAGAATTCTCAAAGTTACTAGCATCAATAACTTTTGAATCTTTCATTTCTTCATATAAGTCATTTCCTTCACGCGTACGTTCACCAACACCCGCAAAAACAGAAACTCCACCATGTGCCTTAGCAATGTTATTAATTAATTCCATAATTAATACAGTTTTTCCTACACCAGCACCACCAAATAAACCGATTTTTCCACCACGTCGATAAGGAGCTAATAAATCGATAACTTTGATACCAGTTTCAAAAATTTCTGGTTTAGTTTCTAATTCTGTAAATTCTGGAGCAGCTCGGTGAATTGAATAATACTCAGTACTATTACAAGGACCACACTCATCTACAGGTTCACCTAATACATTGAAAATACGTCCTAATACAGATTTCCCTACAGGTACTGAAATAGGGGAAGCTGTATCAATAACAGTATCTCCACGTTTTAATCCGTCTGTTGACGTCATACAAATTGCACGAGCCTTATTTTCTCCAATTAAGTATTGAACTTCTGAAACGATTGCTTCACCATCACTCTTCATAACTTTTAAAGCGTTATAAATTTTTGGTAATTCCCCTTCTGGGAATTCAACATCAACAACAGGACCAATAATTTGTGTTACAAAACCGTTCATAAAAATAAAATTGAATATAAAATAAATAAAATTTTCTAAAAAATTAAGAATTAACCGGGTTTCAAGTCATAATTAAATTTTGACACGCCTTGTCGTCTTTAACCAATTCCACGCTTCAATATATGAATTAGGGTCAATCTTTACGACTTTTGTCCAATAAAAAGTAGCTTTTTGCAAAAGAGACTCAGACAAAGCATGACAATTTTTTTCAGCTGCCTTAATACCTTGATAATGGTAAATTACCGCAATATTATTCAAAGCCGATGTGAAGCGAGAATTAATGAAAATAGAAAAATAATAATATTTAAGTGCTTTTAAATAATCACCATTTTTTGAATATATTAAACCTATATTATAAAGAATAATACTTCTATCGTATAAATCTTCCTCAATTTGTAAAGCTTGATAATAATTATTAAGAGCTTCAGCGTATTCACCTTCATCTTGTGCTGATAAACCATTCAAGTAATAAGAAAAAGCTTTTTTTTCTTGTTGGCTCGCAGGAAAAACACGTAGAAGAACGTCAGCAACAATTGTAAATGTTTTATCAATAAAGTTGTTATTATTACGAGCTTTTCTCATTTTTAATCTTAGTAATAGATATATTGTTGTATATTACAATCTATTATATCTTAACATCACATGTAAATGGAATTAATCCATATGCACGCGATTTTCTTATCGCTTTAGAAATTAATCGTTGCTGTTGTACCGAAATACGTGTTTTTCGTCTCGGTCTTATTTTTCCATATTTATTTAAAAAAGCCGTCAATAATTTTATATTTTTATAATCAACAACATTGTTAAATTTCTTTAGAACTAATAAGTATTGCAAACTTCTTCTAACTTTTTTCGGTTTATTATTTTGAGAACTAGAGCGTAAACTTTGATCCCAGTTAGTACGCTTTTTATCTTTATTAAAATAACTCATACACAATATTATTATTTATTTAATTAAAATTTATTTAGTTTCTTTGTGAATAGTATGTTTATTGCAGTAGCGACAATATTTGGATATTTCTAATTTATCTGGTGTATTTCTTCTATTTTTTGACGTTAAATAACGTGAAACACCAGCAGAACGTTTATCTGAATTCTGTCTACACTCAGTACATTCTAATGTGATAGTTATACGAGGTCCTTTGTTTTTCGCCATATTAAGATTCCTGATTTTACGTTTTATATCTACGTTAAATTGGTAAATAATAACTATATTGATTATGTACCAATAAACAAGTTAATTATACCACCAATTTATAAATTCCGTATAATTTTACAAAAAACCTGAATGACGCCATAAAACTAGCTTTTGTTATTAGAATATGCTATCATATTTTATTGTAGAAAATATAGAAACTAGAGATTTAATTTGAAAAAATATGAATAAAAAACAACGTAATAGAAAAGATGTTCAACAGAACATGCGAAATAAATTAGTGAATAAACGTTATACTAGTACAATCAAAACGTTATCAAAATTATTTGATATAAAAATCAAAAATTTACAAAGTGCGGAAAGCTCTGAAGATAAAGCGAAAGAGAAAATCGCTACATTAACGGTTCTAAAAAATTTATATAGTATTATTGATAAAGCCGTAAAGAAAGGGATCTTACATAAAAACACGGCAGCAAGAAAAAAATCTAAAGCTGGCAAGTTGTATTTCTCTACAATCCAATATTAGGAATTTAAAACATTTTTCAATTGTTTTAAGTTCTTAATATTTTTAATTAGTTCCTTTTAAAAAACTGACGCAAATTTAAAAAGTTTTATATCCATAATGAACAAAATTTTTGTTAATAATATTGGTGATTTGTCAGAAGCTCAAAGAGCAAGTTATTATCGCTTTTTATCAAATGGTATTAGTGAAGAATTGTTAAATTTCCCAAACCCTTTTACTGCAAAAATTCGAGTAACAACCAAGAAGAAAGTTTCTTGTTTAGTGTACTTATATCTAAACGATCTAAAATTAAAGGGACCAAATTACAATTTGGAAACATGTTTAAAACGAAACATGACATATTCAATTCAATTATTTCTTCCTGCCGAATATGCATATCCAATTGAATCAAAAGCAGACATAGCCTTTTTCAGTGAAAAATTACCCGAACTAGGAAATGGTTCAAAAAAGAATTCAATAAAATTAAACAAAATTCGAATAAAACAAGATTTATTCTTTGGAGAAATTCCACTAATTACAGAAGAAGGTACCTTTGTGATTAATGGTTGTGAACGTATTGTTATTAGTCAAATTATACGAAGTCCAGGGATATATTTCCGAAAAGAATTTGGAGCAATTAGAAAAACAATATACAGTGCTACTATAATTTCAAACAAAGGATTATGGACAAAATTTGTTTTAGATCAATGTGAAACACAAAGAAAGAAAAAAACAAATAATACAAATTTAAATATAAAAGATCGTATATATATTAAACTAAATGATTTTAAATCTCGTACAAGTACCGAACGAAAAGATGATGATAATTCAGATAACAATAAACTCTTTATTTATGACTTAATCCGTTATTTTGGGCTAAGTATTGAAGAAATACTCGATACGTTAAAATACCCACTACACTTTTCAAATTTACAATTAACAAACCGTGAAATCGAAGATGTAAATGATGAACGTCAAAGATTAATAAAATTGTATGAAAACTGTCTAGTGATAAAAAAATTATTTTTTAATCAACGTTCAGGCTGTTTTTCAATCGGAGAAATTGGACGCTATAAAATTAATAAAAAATTAGGCATTAATTTACCTAAGGATATTACATATTTAACAGCACAAGATTTTATAGGTATTATTGATGGACTAATTGAATTAAAATATTATGACCGTGCAAGCGATGATATTGATGACATTAAGAATAAGCAAATCCGTTGTATAGGGGATTTATTACAAAATCAAATTCGTATCGGTTTATACCGTCTTCAAAAAAGTATTCTTGATGATAAAAATGTTTCGAATTCTCAAAAGTTAAGTTTTGAATTGGAGACACAATTAAATCCAGAAGAATGGATCATTGATCCACGACCTGTAACAAGCGCAATAAAAGAGTTTTTTAAGACAAGTCAATTATCGCAATTTATGGATCAAATAAATCCGTTAGCCGAAATGACACATAAACGACGAATTAGTGTATTTGGCCCAAATGGTTTAAAACGTGATCATATTAGTACTGTGATACGTGATATTCATCCAAGTCAATATGGAAGATTATGTCCAATTGAAACACCGGAAGGTCAAAATGCTGGTTTAATTACGTCACTGTCACTGTATGCGAGAATTAGTTCATTAGGCTCGATTGAAACACCGTATTTTTTTAAAGATAATACAACAGTTTTTTCAGATAAGAAAGCAGTTTTTTTAAGTCCCGAACAAGAAGGTGAAACCAAAATTGCTGTTTGCGATGTTAGTTTAACTGATAAAAAACAAATTGAAAACGAATATATTTCATCAAAAGAAAACAATTTATTTTCTTTAAAGAAAACAAAAGATATTAATTTTATTACAACGTCTCCATTACAAATTGTTTCATTAGCTACTGCATTAATACCATTTTTAGAGCATGATGATGCAAATAGAGCATTAATGGGGTCAAATATGCAACGTCAAGCTGTTCCTTTAATTTATGCACAAAAACCAATTGTTGGTACAGGTTTAGAGCCATTAGCTATCTTGGATTCATCCATGGTTATAAAAAGTTATTGTGAAGGAACTGTTGCGTTTTCTTCTTCTTATTTAATAAAAGTTATTGATGATTTAGGTCAAACGATTACATATTATTTGAGAAAATACTATCGTTCAAATCAAGAAACATGCTTTAATCAACGTCCTGTAGTATGGGCAGGTGAAAAAATATTTTCCGGACAAATAATTGCTGACGGTCCAAGTACTAATGATGGAGAGTTAGCTTTAGGAAGAAATTTAACAATTGCTTATATGCCTTGGGAAGGATATAACTATGAAGATGCAGTTGTAATTAACGAACGTATAATTTTAGAAGATTGTTTAACTTCCATCCATATTGAAGAACATGAAACAACCTTAACATATTATGTAACAGGGAGTGAAAAATTGACAAATAAATTGCCACATCTAACAAAATATATACGCCGTCACTTAAATAAAGATGGAATAGTAAAAGTAGGTTCGTATATCAAAGAACATGATATTTTAGTTGGCAAACTTACCCCGTGTGAAGAAGATTCATCACCAGAAACAAAACTATTAAGAGCACTATACGGTCATAAAGAGGAAAATTTCCGCGATACTTCGTTACGAGTTCCGCATTCTACAGAAGGGAGAGTTATTGATGTACGTGTCATTTCAACAACACTAATGAACAAAGATGAACCATCCTTATTTACATCATGTGATATTATTCGAATATATGTTGCACAAATACGAAAAATTCAAATTGGTGATAAATTAGCAGGTCGTCATGGTAATAAAGGAATTATATCTAAAATATTACCAAAACAAGATATGCCTTATTTACCAGATGGAACAGCAGTAGATATAATATTTAATCCATTAGGTGTGCCTTCGCGAATGAATGTTGGACAAGTATTTGAATGTTTACTCGGTCTAGCAGGACAAAAGCTAGGTAAACGTTACAAGGTATCTTCATTTGATGAAATCTACGGTAAAGAAGCTTCTCGTATTTTAGTTAATCAAAAATTAAAGCAAGCTTCACTTGAAACCGACCAAAGATGGTTATTCAATAAATACCATCCGGGAAAAATTTTATTACGTGATGGTCGTACTGGAGAATATTTTGATAATCCCATTACTGTAGGTAAAAGCTATATTTTGAAATTAATTCATTTAGTTGAAGATAAAATTCATGCCAGAGCAACTGGACCTTATTCTATGATTACTGAACAACCTCTTGCAGGTAAATCACAAAAAGGTGGACAACGTTTTGGTGAAATGGAAGTTTGGGCTATTGAAGCTTATGGTTGCTCAAATACACTACAAGAATTATTAACAATAAAATCTGATGATATTGATGGCAGAAATGATATGTATGAATCAATACTTGTTCGAAAAGAAATTGAAAAACCAAATCCATCTATCCCCGAATCATTTTTAGCGTTAATACGCGAATTACAAGCTTTAGGTCTTGATTTTTCAATTAAGAAATTTGAATCTGGATTAGAGTCACCAAATAATTTACGTGAATCTGAGAAAGATATATTCAAAGACATTGAACTCCGTTTAAAATTACGTGCTTTACTTGCACGAAAAAAAGCAGAACAATTCGCTAAAGTTAATACTTCTAGTATTGAAGAGGGAAACAGTAATTCAGAAAAAATTTCCGAAAAAAATAAAATCTTGACACGATTAAAAGAAGTAGAAAATAAAGTATAAATTAACGAATAATTATGTCTACGTAACTAATACAATTCATTTACAATTTTTATGAAATCTAATGACGAAATTTTAGAGCTTGAAAAAACACTTTTAAAATTAGAAAACTTACATGCATCTTTCGATTATTTACGTGTTAGTATCGCTTCGCCAAATAGGATAAAAAGTTGGTCTGAACGAATTTTACCAAATGGGGAAATTATTGGTGAAATTTTAAAACCAGAAACAATTAATTTCCGTTCTCATCAACCAGAAATAAATGGACTGTTTTGTGAAAAAATTTTTGGCCCTATAAAGAATTGGAAATGTAAATGTGGTAAATACAATGGATTTATACTAGATAAAATTTGTGACGAATGCCAAGTCGAAATTATTGAAGCACGTGTTCGTCGTTATAGAATGGGTTATATTGATTTAACATGCCCTGTAACCCATCTATGGTATTTGAAAGGTGTACCAAATTATCTATTAATCCTATTAAAATGTATTAATCCAGATATCAAAATTTCTCATTTGGAACAAATTGTTTACTTTAAAGAAGGGGAACGAATTATTACACCGGATAACCCACTTTATTATTATTTTTATCCTGATAAAAATAATAATGAATTACAAAAATTCTTTGTTAATACTACAAAGACAACAGATGAATTAAGAGAAAATATTAATAATTCGACATATCTGCGTAACTCAAAGTTAAATAAGCGCCGCGGGGCAGAAATCATCAAAGCAGCTTTAGAATCAATTAATATCGAAGATGAAATAAAAGATGCACGTTCATTAGTTAATAATAACTCATTAACAAATTTAAATTTAACGAAGATACCAGACAAAACATTAATTCGTCGTATTCGTATTTTAGAAAGTTTTCGATCAACAAAAACAAATCCAAGTTGGATGATTTTGACTACTTTACCTGTTTTACCACCTAATTTAAGACCTTTATTAGAATTAGAAAGTGGAAGGCTTGTTGCGGCAGACGTAAATGAAATTTATAGATTAATTATTACACGAAACCAACGTTTATTTGACTTTATTTATAATTACGTTGCTCCAGATTTAATCACTGTTCATAGTAGGAAATTATTACAAGAGGGAGTTGATTCGTTAATCGATAATGCACGTTTGCCAAAAGATAAAACATTTTGTTTAAATAACAAAGCTTTAAAAAGCTTAACAGAAATACTTGAAGGTAAACAAGGAAGATTTAGACAATCGTTACTTGGTAAACGGGTAGATTATTCAGGTCGATCAGTTATTATTGTTGGACCAAATTTACGATTAAATCAATGTGGGCTACCTTATGAAATGGCCATTGAATTATTCCAACCATTTCTAATAAATGAATTATTAAAAACGAAAATCAAAGCGCCAAGTCATAATACAAAATTAGCACATATAATTATCAAGAAAAATAAACCATTCGTTTGGAATTTATTAACAAAATTAACACAAAGATATTCAATTTTGCTAAATAGAGCGCCAACATTACACCGTTTTGGTATTCAAGCATTTGATCCAATCTTGATATTAGGACAAGCAATTCATCTGCATCCCCTTGTTTGTACTGGTTTTAATGCTGATTTTGATGGTGATCAAATGGCTGTTCATTTACCTTTATATGAATGTAGTCAATTAGAAGCTAAAACAATGATGCGCCCATCTTATAATGTTTTAGCACCTTCGAATGGTGATGTTATTTTAAAACCAACACAGGATATGGTCATTGGATGTTATTACTTAACACTGATGATTGCTAAGAATAATTTCTTAGTAAAAAAATGGTTTAGTAATGAAAACCAAGCACTTTCAGCATTCTATCAAAAGAAAATAACTTTACATACCCCAATTTTAGTAAGATATTCATTATCGAAATTTAAAATTGTAAACGAAAATGGTAAATTAAAATTCTTTGATAATTTAACAAATCTAACCAGTAATAATAAAGAAATTATTCTGTATAAAATTTTCCAAACTCAAACGAATATTAAAAAATACTATTTACTAACAAATATGGGTATTTTAATAACAGATTTGCTAGATGATAAAAATTATGAAGTTACCGATTTGTTCTTAGAAACAACCGCTGGAAGGTTGATTTTTAGTTTTAATTTTACAAATGCATTAAAAATATAATTATGCTTCTTAATCGAACAATAACGAAAAAAATTTTAGAAAAACTAGTTCACGAGACGTTTTCTCAATTTGGAGTAATTGAATGTTCATCCCTTCTTGATTCCTTAAAACTTCTAGGTTTTTATTATGCCACGAATGCTGGGATTTCAATTAATTTAGAAGATTTAAAAACCCCAGATCTAAAAAAAGACTGTATAGAAACAGCAAACGATGAAATTGCTGAAGTTAGTAATAAATGGCAACAAGGAGAAGTATCGGATACCGAAAGATTTCAGCGAATCATTGATAGTTGGAATGGTGCTACAGAATCATTAAAAAACAAAATTATTGACTACTATAAAAATTATGATCCAACCAATAATTTATATATTATGTCATTTTCTGGAGCACGTGGTAATATGTCTCAAGTCCGACAATTAGTTGGTATGAGAGGGTTAATGTCTGATCAAGAAGGGAAAATCATTGATTTACCCATTCAGAGAAATTTTAGGGAAGGTTTAAGTTCCATTGATTATATTACTTCTTCATATGGTGCTCGTAAAGGAATCGTTGATACTGCTTTAAAGACTGCAGATTCAGGTTATTTAACAAGACGATTAATATATCTAGCCCAAGATTTAATCGTTCGCGAATTAGATTGTCAAACAGAGGAAGGTATGGTTATTGAATATAGAAAATCTTCTAATGTAAACAATTTAATTGGAAGAACATTAATCAATGCCGTACAAACAAAAACAATGATTCCAATAAAAGAAAAAGATGTTGTTCTGACTAATGAAATTTTATCCAAATTAAAAGAAAAAAGTACTTTGCTTTTAAATATTCGAACTCCATTAATGTGTAAATCAAATGGGTCTGTTTGTCAGAAATGTTATGGATGGGATTTAGCAAAACAACGTTCAATTTCGTTAGGTGAAGCTGTTGGTATTATTGCTGCTCAATCAATTGGTGAACCAGGAACGCAATTAACAATGAGAACTTTCCACACGGGAGGGATATTCACTGGTGAAAATATTAATCAAGTACTTTCGCCATTTTCTGGAAAATTAATTCTACCTGAGAATTTAAAAACGATTAATTATCGAACGAGTCATGGTGTATTAGTTTTAAAATTACAGGAAGAAACAAATGTTACACTTCTTAACTGGAAAGGTGAGAGCGAAAAAATATTTTTAAACATAGGTTCTTTTCTATATAAAACTACTTCTGGTTTTATCAAAAAAAATGAGTTGATTGCTGAATATTCTACACAAACGATAATTCCCGGAAGTCGAAAACTGAAACCTATTTACACTTTTATCTCTGGAGAAATACGTTTTGAGAACCTTTTAATTCGTAAAATGTTACGTGATAAACGAACTATTAAAGTAAACCAAGATGATGGTATACTTTGGATCGCTTCAGGAAAAATTTTTCCGCTACCCAAAGAAAGTGAGTATTTATTTCCGCAAACTTTATTAAGAAATAAACCTTTTGCTAGATTAAAACTAGTTACTCCATTTGCAGGTATTATTAAATTACAGGAAAAATCTTTACAAATTATTACAAAAGAAAAAACATATGTTTTAAATTTATCTAACATACTAGGTTCGGTAAAAAATTGTAAAGTTCAACTTTCCTTGTTAGTTAAAAATTACCAATATGTTGATAAACACACAATTTTAGGTTTTGTAGAATTACTTCCCAAATTTGAAAGTAATATCTATTCGGTCAGAAGAAAATTATCAAAACATTTTCAAACACTATTTTTAATTACAGAAGATGATATTTGGAAGATAAATTCTGATCAAGTAAATGATTTTTCTTTTTTCAAAGAAAAAAAAGCTGTTGTGCGCGCAGGTAATATTTTGAATCAAACTTCACGTTTTAGTAGGCCAGGGTTTTTTTTAAAACGAGAAGGATTTAAAATGATTTTCCAAAAAGCAATGCCAGTATTTTTAACAAGAGGGACAATTCTTAATTATAAACAAGGAGACTTTGTTTTAGAAAATAACATTTTTGCGACACTTGTAAATTATACGCAACAAACAGAAGATATTGTTCAAGGTTTACCAAAAATTGAAGAATTAATTGAAGCACGTAAGCCCAAAGTAAAAGCTACTCTATGTGAACGTCCAGGAATACTAGTGACAAACTCAATTATAAATAATTGGGAACAAAGCGAAGCCAATATTTTCCGAAGATCATTTAAAAACGAAACTATTAATTGTGTATATAATGGAACACGACGTGATAAAATAAAACAGAAGGTAAAACCAGATCAGCAAATTATTAGTATTGCACACAGTCTTTTTCTAAAAGAAGGTTATGTCATATATAAAAATCTAATTTTTAAAGCTTTACCAATTCCAACAATTTTCAAAGCGACAAAAAAATTGAAAAAAAATGAGTTCATATTTAAAACAGACACAAACAAACAACTTGTTGTCCATGGAAAATTTAAATACTCAACTTGGAAGTCAGAACCATTATTATCAAATCAATCTACATCTTTAAATACACTCTTTAAATATAAAAATGGAAAAATTGATCCCTGGATTCGTTTAAAACAAGATACTGAACAAAATACATTATTTAAAAATTCGAGAAATGATTTTATTGTAACAACAGAAGATAATCAGCTAATTTTCTTAGAGTATTTAAATCCTATCTTAAACTATGAGATACCGTTAACTTCAAAAGTACTTGTTAATTCTGGTTCTTTTATCGATATTGGTGAACCTATTACTGAAGGAATTCTTGATGTACACGAATTATTAGCAATATTATTTAAATACCATTCGACATTTGATGGTATTTTAATGGGAACCCAAAGAAGTTTAACTAAGATACAAGTAATTTTGATTAACTCAATTCAATCAATTTATCAATCACAAGGAGTAAATATTTCTAGTAAACATATTGAAATAATTGTACGACAAATGACGAATAAAACTGTAATTAAAGATAGTGGTGACACCCCTTTATTACCGGGAGAAATAGTCCGCTTGTCTTTAATTACCGAAATATATTTAGCATTTTGTAATGCCAAAACAAATTCAAAGTATAAACGTCCAAAATATGAACCTATTGTAATTTCATCAACGAGTGCATCTTTAAGTAAAGACGGTTTTTTATCTGCAGCAGGTTTTCAGGAAACAAAGAGAGTGTTAACTAAAGCTGCAATTGAAGGAACACCCGATTGGCTTCGAGGTTTGAAAGAATGTGTTATTATTGGTAGACTTATCCCAGCAGGATCAGCATTCCTGAATTATAAGAATTATTTAGATAATATTTACGTATTTAAAGATTAAAAAATGACTGAAAAATTAGAAAAAAAAGAAATTGCTAAACAATATGTAAAAGCATCTGTTCATTACGGTCATAGTCCGAAAGAATGGAACCCAAAAATGGCGCCTTATATTCTTTATGCAAAATATGGTTATCATATTTTTGATCTAGTAAAGACCTCAAAATTATTACGTTTGGCCGGAAACGTGCTGCAAAAAAAAGCTGAGAAAGGCGGTAAGTTCTTATTTGTTGGAACAAATCGCTTATCTTCTTCAATTATTGCCAAGCAAGCAAAACGCGCTGACAGTTTTTATATCAATTATAGATGGTTGGGTGGTATGTTAACAAACTGGTCAACAATTCAAGCGCAAATCGGAAGGTTAAAAAGCTTAGAACAAAAAGAAGCCGATGGTGGGTTTGAAAACCTATCGAAAAAAGAATATAGTCGTCAACGAAAAGAAATTGATAAATTGAGACGTCTTTTTAATGGAATTAAAGACATGACTAGTTTACCTGATGTTGTAATATTTACAAATCAATTAAAAGATTCTTTAGCTATTCAAGAATGTTTACGATTAGGAATACCTACGATTTGTATTGTAGATAGTAATTGTAACCCTGATTTAATTCCTTACCCAATTCCAGCAAATGATG
>JACLAD010003865.1_pt1 | contig 30400 bp, 32 predicted proteins | sample 8027901 | NCBI WGS metagenome assembly JACLAD01 (sample SAMN15725071, study PRJNA655200) | protist metagenome | isolation source: fluorescence activated cell sorting (FACS) single amplified genomes of... | place: Spain: Blaines Bay Microbial Observatory, Mediterranean Sea | collected 2016-07-05 | reverse complement strand
AGTTTCCTCATCGATCCAGGCTCGCAGTTGACGAGTCTGGACGTTCAATTCCGTATATTTTCGTCCATAGTCCAGATTGAACGCATAGTCGAAATCAGGAGGATTCTGTCCCTGAGTGTGCTGGAGCAACGTCTCCAACTTATCAAAGGCCTTGGCCAATTTTGCTTCCGGGGTCGCTGCCTGCTCATATTCCTCCCAGAGTTCCAGAATTTCACCTCTCTGCAATTCCGGCAACGGTGACAACAATTCCAATAGATCTTCCTGCTCGCTTTGAGATTTATCGAAATTGGGATCCTGCAACGGAGCTGGGATATCTCCCTGTAACGCTTCCCCCAAATCATGGATCAAACAGATCTTCATCAAGCGATGGGCATCCACTTCGGGAAACTCTGGTGCCAGCACCATCACAAGCAGACAGAGTCGCCAAGTATGCTCTGCTACACTCTCCGGTCTACCAGAGGAAGTGTGAGCGCTCCTCAATGTACTTTTGAGTGATTCAGCTGTCTGCAGAAACGTTAGGATTTGGGACAGTCGATCTTGCATTGAGCGGTCAATCGTAGAAATTTCAGACATCTCTTGTTAATTTTTGATGTGCTAAAAGCTCAGAATATTTTTACTGCTGTAGAGTACCAACTAAGCATTCATCCACAATGTGAAATACTACAATTCTTGGACCCCCATTGCTAAACTTGATGAGATCACAAAAGGCAAACTGTTGCTCTGGGAAGAAGATGGCTACTCGCTACTACTGACCCAGATCGCAGATCAGATAATCTGCTTTGAAAATGTTTGCCCCCATCTTGGCTGGCCACTGGACATGAGTGCTGTCGAAGAAGGATTGCTGATCTGTCCTCATCATGGATTTGAATTTGACCTACTGTCAGGGGCCTGTCCACTTGCTTCCGAGCTGTCCCTGCGCTACTTTCCAGTCCGTGAACGAGATCAATACATAGAAGTTCAATTGAACAAAGTGAGAGTGAATGGGCCTGACTGATCAAGACTCCTCCATTCTTTCGAAGTCTAACGGTTCGCCAGAGAAAGTCGGTATACGTCTGCGTTATCAGGGGCGTGTGCAAGGAGTTGGTTTTCGACCAACCGTTTGGCGACTAGCAAAAGAACTGAAACTGACGGGCAGCGTCTTTAACGATCGTTCTGGGGCTGTCGTCGAAATTTGGGGAATTCCCTCGCAACTACAGGAATTTCAGTCACTCCTGCCCAGTGCCCTGCCAACCATCGCCCAAATCATCTCTCTAAATTCTGAGGCCTTGACTAGCTCTCCTCCTGCTGAGTTTCAGATCGTGGAGAGTTCACTGCATGGCTCAGCTTTTCAAGTCTTACCCGACCTCGCCAACTGTACTGCTTGCTTAGAAGAAGTTACCCAGCCAACTTTTGACCGCTATCGCTTCCCACTAACCAACTGCACACACTGCGGACCGCGCTACTCGATCATTGAGGCTTTGCCCTATGACCGTGCCAACACCAGCATGCGTAGCTTTCCACTCTGCGAAGTCTGCTTAGCAGAGTTCACCAATCATGATGGACGGACTCCAAGCTCACTCTCACCCACATGGCCCTGCTGATAGTCACGAACACAGCCATCATCACCATGAGCATCATAATCACACCTATGACCACATCCACGACGAGCAAGGCCGTATCATCCCTTTAGGCACTCATTTGCCGGCTAAGAATTATCAACTTGCTGCCGAGAATCGTGCCTGGTTTGCAGAGCAAAGAATTTGTGTACTGAACTTGGTCAACTCTCCCGTTTCGGGCAAAACCACTCTCCTGGAAAAAACTCTATCTGATTTGAAGGGAGAACTACCGATCGCAGTAGTGGAAGGAGACCAAGCCACCCTACACGATGCTGAACGAATTCGGGCGACTGGTTGTGAGGTGATCTAGATCAATACGGGCACGGGCTATCGTCTGGAAGCAGACATGTTACGTAGGGGGGTCGATCAGCTCCATTTGCAGGAAAGCAACCTGCTCTTCGGGGAGAATGTGGGCAACCTGGTTTGCCCTGCCTTGTTTGACCTCGGCGAGTGGGCCAAGGTTGTCATCCTCTCTGTGACTAAAGGAGAAGACAAATTGCTGAGATATCTACATATGTTCCGGGCTGCTCAATTGATGCTGCTGAACAAGGTGGATCTACTGCCCTCCCTACAATTTGATTTGGATCACTGTTTCGAAGCAGCCTCGGAGATCAACCCTACTCTGAAAATTTTACAGGTCTCTGCGACAACATGAGAGGGAATGTAGGAGTGGTATGATTGGATTTGTCTGCAGCTAGAGACGTTACCAAAAGTTGCTTCGGATCTCTCCTGACAAAATCCTTTCAAGAATTCCGAAAAGTTAATACTCTTCAGAAATCACTTTCTACGAGTCACCGAAGCATCACTGGCAGCAAGTGCCAGGATGATCCCAAAAGCCCAGCCTTCGTTCTTGTTGACAACCACCAGCGGACTGTCTCGAATAACACTGTTTTCGAGTACTCGGCGATACTGCAAGGCAAAGAAATACAAACGGCGAGTGACTTGAGCTGCAAAACGAAGATTTTCATTTCGGGAAATCAAGCCGGCAGAAGGTGTGTACAGTCGACGGTTGGGCAGGACATCTTCTGCCTGTACTTCATAGTAAGTACGGTTAAAGTTTTCGTCTCCATATTTCCACGATACTCCGAGGGCTAGTGCATAGTTGGAGTCACGATCGAAAGCATCCACTGAAATCCCTGGAGCAAAAGAGTTCCCAGCATAACGGAAGCCACCTCCCAGGGTACTTTTGCTAAACAATGGAAAATCAACCGTCACATGCTCTCCCAGGTACCAATCGAGTGTCAGCCCGATACCGATCAGCGCTTGGATATCTTCCATACCACGACGCGTGTAATTCTTCATACGAATGACTTTGTCAGAAGAGCCATCCGCTCCAGGTGGAGGCAATTCATTCAGATCATCTGATTCCACGGGTAACTCTGCTCCAAAAGCCATCTCCAAGCGCAGATCTGGGGTAAAATCTGTGAACAGCCTGGGGACTCCCGACACATCAATTTGCTCTGAACGGAGAATGCCATAAGGCAGATTGATGCTCCGTTGGTAGTAGTGATTCGAACCCGTATAATGCGGTAGCTGTCCTGCAGCGTGGATGATCCCTAGTTCCCAGCGTGGACGCTCCAGGGCTAATAGACTCTGCGACCCGATCAGTAGCCCGATCAAAGTCCACCAGATCAGTCGAATCATCCTGAATTCCTGTAAAATCAATTGAATTTATTTCTGTACGATGCTATAAGGATTGTTTTTCTTTTTGCAACCCCATTCGGGCAAACCGACATGTCTGAAGAAATTTTGGTCGCCTACAAGCGCACCGACATGGGCAAGAAAGCCATCCAGCAGTTGCGCTGTGCAAATCGCATCCCCGCAGTTGTTTATGGCGGTGAGAGCAACCTGAACCTCGAAATGGATGAGGTCAAAACTCGCCAACTATTGAGCCGACTAACCATCGCTCACAAGCTCTTGACACTTGAAATCAGGGAACCTGACGCCAAAAAAGGAGAAGTCCGTCAGGTACTGCTGCAGGCCGTGCAAAAACATGTTCACAAGCCCCTGCTGATCCATCTCGACTTCCGTGAACTGGATCTGGAACGTTCGATCAACCTTCGTGTTCCCTTGAAAACCGTGGGAGAGAGTCCAGGAGTTCGCAAAGGTGGTGTTCTTCAACTAGTCGCACGAGATGTTCCTGTCAGTTGTAAGCCAGATGCAATCCCCGATTATGTTGAGGTTGACGTTTCCACTCTCGATTTTGGTGGCAACCTGAGAATCCAGGACGTCCGCTTGCCCGAGCAAGTGGAACTGAGGGCCAAGGACAATTATAGCATTGCCTCCATTGTTGGTCGTGCAGTTCGTATCGCCCAAGCTGCTGCTGCGGCCGAAAATCCGTGAAATTGATAGCGGGACTGGGAAATCCAGGACCGCAGTATGAACAGACACCGCACAATGCTGGTTTCTGGTTGATCGACGCCTTGTCAGAAGCTTGGCGCTGTGAAGTTGGTTCTGAGAAGTTTCAAGCGATGATGGGTCGCCACGGAAGCGGAGATCAATCAGTTATTCTGATGAAGCCCCTCACTTTCATGAATCATAGCGGTCAGGCTGTTGCAGCTTGCGCACGCTTCTACAAGATAGACCCTCCTGACATTGTCATTTGCACAGATGATCTTGATCTGGTTCATGGCAAGGCGCGGTTGCGCTCTGGTGGAGGGCATGGTGGACACAATGGCTTGCGCTCCGTGATGGAGCACTTGAATTCCGACAGCTTTCGGCGTGTACGACTCGGCATTGGTCGACCACCTGCGGATGTACCAACTGTTGATTATGTATTGCGACGCTGGAGCCAAGAAGCCAGACAACAATGTCAGACACTGATTCGTCAGGTTTTTCCTCTGCTGGAAAAGTTCATCAGCGGTGCAAACTTTCCTCAGACCTCACTTAACGCACCTCTCTGAAGTTGGCTCCACATGGCTTTGGAAGTTGGAATCGTTGGGTTACCCAACGTTGGCAAGTCGACGCTCTTCCGAGCGCTTACACGCGTTGAAGCAGAAGCCGCTAACTATCCCTTCTGCACGATCGAACCCAACGTAGGGATGGTGCCGGTTCGAGATCCACGCTTGCAGCGCTTGACTGAGTTGGTCGAACCCAACCAGACGATCCCAGCTATGCTACGGGTAGTGGATATCGCGGGACTGGTTAAGGGGGCGAGTCAAGGAGAGGGATTAGGCAATCAGTTTCTTAGTCATATCCGTCAGGTTGACGCGATTGCGCACGTTGTTCGGTGCTTTGCTGATGAGAATGTGGTCCATGTTGATGGATCACCAGATCCGATGAGAGACATCGAGGTCATCCAGACTGAATTGATTCTGTCTGACTTAGAGCAGGTTGAGCGAAAATTAGAAAGACTGCGTAAACAGGCAAAGGGTAATCGAGAGGCTGCAGCAGCAATTCCGGTTTTTGAAAAAATGCTAGCTCATCTGGGAGATGGCCAACTAGCCCGCTCCGGAGATTGGTCTGCGGAAGAGTTAGTGATCTTTGCAGAGCTAAGCTTGATAACCAGTAAGCCCTCGCTCTTCATCGCCAATGTATCCGAAGAGGGACTTAGCGAAGCTTCAGAATTTGAAGTTGCTCTGCGAGAGTTAGCTGCGCGAGAAAAGGTCGAAGTCATTCCAATCTGCGCCCAGGTGGAATCAGAATTGGCAGAAATGGAAGAAGACGAAGCTCGGGCATTTATGGAAGAGATGGGCATTCGTCATTCTGGGACCGTACAACTCGTACGATCTGGTTACCAACTACTGAATCAGATCACCTACTTCACCGCGGGCAAAAAGGAAGTTCGAGCCTGGGAGGTCCAACGTGGATCTTCTGCTCCTCAGGCAGCTGGCAAAATTCATAGCGATTTCGAGAAGGGTTTCATCCGTGCCGAAGTCTACCACTTCGATGACTTTGATTCCCTTGGTTCGGAAACAGCGGTCCGTGAAGCCGGACGCTGGCGTCTGGAAGGACGCGATTACGTTGTTCAGGACGGTGACATTATGCACTTTCGCTTCAATGTTTGACGTCCCGTTTCCTTGCCTGCATCAGCGGGCCTAACGCTCAAAAGGAAAATTATCCATGATGCGAGACTACGAGGCGGTGTTCATCACTTCCGCCGATTTAAATAGTGAAGAACAAGCGGAGTTGCTTGACCGTGTACGCGGTTTCGTAGCACGCTTTGATGGACAGATTCGCCGTGAATATCTTTGGGGGCGGCGTAAGTTGGCCTACCCGATCAAGAAGAAAGACTATGGTATCTATCATCTCTGGTATCTCAGCGGTGATGGGGCAATGCTGGAGGAGTTGGAGCGCCAGTTTGGTTATTCTGAGCAAGTGATCCGAGCCCAGATCATCAAAGTTGAAGACTGGGAAAGCGCAGCAGCCAAATTTGAAAGTCTCGTTGAATTGAAACCGGCTGAGGAAGCCAGTGAAGAAGAGAAAGTCGAAGAAGACGATGACTCTGATGCGGTTGAGACTGAAGAAGAATCCACCGAAACCAACGAAGACTAAGACCCCAATCAGGAACGAGAGATGGCCAAGAAAAAGAAAAAACGCCCGATGCGCAGTGTCCCCAATAGCATCCTTCTACGTCGCAAACGCAAGGTTTGTCCTTTCAAGGAAGCTGGCATCGAAGAAATTGATTACAAAGACCTGGAATTGTTGAAGTCATATGTGACCGAGGGTGGAAAGATTGTTCCGAGCCGTATTTCTGGCGTATCAGCGCCTTACCAACGCAAGCTAGCGATCGCGATCAAGCGAGCTCGTAATCTGGCTCTGTTATCTTACACCGCGGGCTATATCCCCCAGAACTAACGCACCCTGTCGTTGAGGTAATCCAGTGAAACTGATTCTGAAACAAGAAGTGCCCAATCTTGGCACACTCGGCGACGTCGTTGACGTCAAGCCCGGTTATGCACGAAACTACCTGTTGCCTCGGGGCTTGGCGTTGCCAGTTACCAGTCAGCAGTCGAGGGAATTCCGGCATCACATGCAGTATCTGGAAAAGATGCGTAAGGGGGAGATTGCCCAAGCCCAGCAAAAGGCAGCCCTAATGAAAGTGCTGGATCTTGAAGTCACGCGCAAGGCTGGCCCAGGTGGTCGCCTGTTCGGTTCCGTAAACAACCGAGATATTCAAGAAGTCCTCGAAGCCGCGGGCTACACTGTAGAGCGTCGAGCAATCCTGCTACCAGTACCGATCCGCAACGTTGGAACTCACACCTTCACCGTTCGGGTTCACACCGAAGTCTCCATTGAAATGAGCATCCGTGTGTTGGCAGAGTTCGATCCAAACACCGCACAGCCAGAAGCCGAAGTGGCTGCAACCACCGAAGCTGGTGAAGAAGCAATTGAGGAAACTGAAGCGACAGCAGAAGAAGAATTTGCCGAAGCGGAAGAAGCCTCCTGACTCTCAATTATCACAGGGGGTTCTGGCCTCCTGTCCCCTCCACTGTCTGCGTTCCTCAGTGACCTTCTATCACAGCGTTGCCTATGCTCGGTGCGCCCACGAAACCGAAACCTGAAGAACTGCTGCCCCACGACAAGCTTGCTGAACAAGCTGTCCTTGGAGCCGTCATCTACCGCAATGAGTTGCTGGCTCAAATTCAGGACTACTTGCAGCCCACAGATTTCTTCTCCCCAGCCAATCAAAAGATCTTTACGGCAATGCAGGAGTTAGCGGGAGAAGAAGCTCCGATTGATGAAGTATCCGTTTCTGGGTGGCTCCGAGATCACAACTTTCTTGATGAATCTGGAGGAGTGGACTACCTGCTCTTGCTGACTCAGACCACACCAGTAGCGGACAACGCTGAGTATTATGCCCAGCTTGTTCAGGAGAAAAGCCAGCTTCGAGCAATCATCTCTACTGCCTATGAACTGGCTCGGGAGGGACAGGAAGGCCAACGCAGCATCAGTGAATTTCTGGGAGAAGCCTCCGAGAAATTCCGTGAAATCGAGAACAGAGTCCGCTCTCGCAGTTACACGCCACTACGTGAAGTGTTGCTCAGCAACTTCGAGTACCTGGAGGCTCTTTCCGAAAATCCACAGGTCATCACGGGTATCCCAACTGGCTTCACCGAGCTGGATGAACTAACCCGTGGTCTACAGCGCGGTGATTTGATTATCCTGGCAGCCCGACCTTCGATGGGAAAAACTTCATTTGCAATGAACATGGGGATGTATGCTGCGTTGCAGTCCAAACAGCCCATCCTGATCTTCAGCCTGGAAATGCCCAAGGAACACATCGCAATGCGTCTGATCTGTAGCGAAGCGCGAGTCGATAGCCAACGGCTTTGGCTTGGAAATTTAGAACCAGACGATTGGGAAAAGCTGGTGGATGCTACTGGGCAAATGCTGGAAGCACCCCTGCTGATCGATGATGCTTCTGGAATCACTCCTGGTTATGTGCGCAAGGTGGCTAGGCAAGTCACCCAAGAATATGGGGATACACCTATCGGCATGATTGTTATCGACTACCTACAGCTGATGACTGGGGGGCGACGTCTACAATCTCGTGAACAGGAGATTGCCGATATTTCAAGGCAACTCAAGGCTATCGCCAAGGAGTTTTCTGTACCTGTTGTTGCTCTATCTCAATTAAACCGTGATCTGGAACGTCGAGCCGACAAGCATCCAATCATGGCGGATTTGCGGGAGTCTGGTGCGCTTGAGCAAGACGCTGATCTGATCATGTTCATTTATCGGGATGAGGTGTATAATCCAAATTCTGAGTCCAAAGGCATTGCAGAGATCATTGTTGCCAAGCACCGGAATGGTGAGTGTGGTGTGCGCCGGTTGGCCTTTATCGGACAATATACCAAGTTCGCCAACTTGGCCCTCGGCAATTCCTAACCCCCAGCTATTTCCTTCATGAACCAAATCTCCGATGGATTCTGGTCTGAAACCGCTTGGCAAGTAGTTGAGCCCGAGCATCTTGCCTGTAGTGTGGTCACTCCCTTGCCACCCTCACTACCTTTTCCATGCTTCCCAGACGTAGTTTCAGAACTGCTGGGAACACTGCTGGAAGAGGAGTGGAGTTCGCTGAGCGAACGGGCACGACAATATCTGAAATGGTTGGCAATCAAAGCCGAGTCGATCGACGCTCTCGCACCGAAATCTCCACAGTCCCCAACCAAGGGATTCGAGTTGCTAGCCATGGACCGTTCTGGACAGAGCTTTGGCAAGATCGTCAAGCAATGCAAGGAATTAGAGATTCCCTCAGTGCTGCTGCGCTTCTCTTCGCTGATTGCCACGTTTCTGACCATCCGGCTCTTACGTCGACAGATGAAGATAGACAATCAGCCCATGCCAGCGCTGATGTTCACCCAAAATGTGGATGCAGATTATCTTAACTATCCACGGGCACTGAAGAACCTGCTTCAGCTCTTTCCGGAATATCAGAGCCTGTTCTATTTTGAGGTCAACGAATTGATCACCCCGGACTATCTGCCAACAATTCGCAACCTCTCTCAGGATCTGGGCATTCGGCTGGCATTGGATGATTCAAACAAGATGAACCAGGATGTTCACAACGGACTGATTGACTTGGCGGATTGGATCAAGATTGATTTTCAGGCCACTCGAGTGCTGGAAGACTACCTGCAACAGGGCTTGGGCGACCGTCTGCTGGAACACTATGAGAACTACGGTCGAGGAAACAATTCACCTGTGATCGTGTTCGAAGGTCTGGGAGAGACCTCCCCACTCAAGTACTTCCTAGAAGAGCATTGGAATAACTCCGAGACCGCGCTCTACTACCAGAGCCGTGAGCGGTTACCTCTACCTCCCTGGGATCGCTACTTCGGCATGATTCAAGACTATCTGCCCGAAGACTACGGGCTCTTTTTCAAAGGTTTGCTGCAAGAATGAAACTCCTCCATGCGCTGCCCTTTCTCTGTTTACTGAGCCTACTCGCCTGTCGCTCTGGTGATCAACTTATTGAGGAAGACGCTCCTCCTTCAACAGTGATGAATGATCAATTTTCTGCACCCAGAGAGCAGTCTTTCCCAGTTGGTTCCGCTCAGCTGATTCGGAGCAATTGGGACAATGATGGAGATATTGAGCTACTCGTTCCTGTCCCACAACGCAGCGAGGGGTCTGGCACCACAGATGATGGGAGGATTCAAGCCTTTACCCTTCAGCCTCAATCCAGTGAATGGCTGCAAGCTGATGACCTGCCGTCTTGGATCCCAAGCGAACCCCGCTGGCACCAGTCTTTCGTCATCGAAGATTTTGACCAAGATGGCCACAACGACTTAATGCTGACCCAATCTGACAGTGTTTATCTACAACTACTCAAAGGCCCAGATTGGCTGGATGACAACAACACCCTCATCGTCGGTCTAACGCCAATCTCCATGCAAGCCGGTGATTGGAATAATGATGGGCGAAAAGATATCGCCGTTGCCAATCGGGGTACGGATTCCATCTCGATTCTCCTTAATAATGGTAATGACAATTTCACGACTGCTGCTACTTTGGACACTGCCGAATTTCCTCAGCAATTGATGCAGGGAGACTGGAACGGAGATAATGTGACTGATCTGGCATCTATCTCTGTTGGCGAAAATCTGCTCCAACTATGGAAGGGTAAGGGAGATGGAATCTTCGAAAAGACTTTAGATCTAGATACGCCCAGCTCTCCTCAGCAATTGGAGGTTGCCGATTTCGACTGTGATGGCAGACAGGATCTGGCGGTTAGTAGTCGTAGTACGGAAGTTCTTCGGATTTGGTATGGTAAGGGAGATGGAAAGTTTGAGAACCAGTTTGACCTGCCAGCTGGACGTGGCCCCTCATCTTTTGACATAGCTGATTTCAATGAAGATGGAGTTCTTGATTTCGTAATCAGCAACCGCTTTGTTGTTGCATTCACATCGGTCACAACGCTCACCGGAGACATGGCGCTGGTCCTCAGCAATGGTAGTTCTGCTCGTGGGACTGGGGCCTACGAAAGTCCGGAATTATTTGCCGCAACCCACCATCTGCAGGGAGACACTCCCGGAGACGTAATCATTGAAGACATTGATGGTAATGGAAGGTTGGACCTGATGGTCGCCCTACCCCAACAAGCTAAGGTTGCTCTCTTCGACGGAAAAGCGTTCCGTGGCCGCCTGACTTGCCCGTAGCCAACACAGCTCAAACAACCTGCATCCATATCAAAAATTGACCTGTAAAAAGCGCCAATAACGGGCGTAGGTCTTGCAACACTGCCCCCACCAAACAACCCCCACTCACCGTTTCATCTTATGCGACGTCGCTTTTCTTTCCGCCAATGCTGGACCACTGCCCTATTGGGAATTTTGGGCCTAAGCTGGGCGAACACTCTTCCTGCTGCAGAAGACAACGCTCCTATCTACCAATGGCAACGTCAATACTACGGCAAATTGAATGGACAAGAGCAATTACTCTACACGCGTGGATTTGAACGTAGCATTCTAAGCTTTGCAGATTTTGATGGTGATGGAGACGAAGACCTTTTCGTTGGCAAAAGCGATGGCCGAATCGCCCTGTTTCGAAACCCAGGTGACAACCAATTCCGTTTGGAAACTGAGGATTTCAGCGCGTTTCAGGAAGATGTTCAAAATAGCCGCAAGGTCCGCGTTAAACGTGTGATTGATGTTGGCACCAACGCAGCGCCTACCTGGTTTGATATTGATGATGATGGCGACCTTGATTTGTTTGTTGGCTCTGGGGACGGCACTATCTTCTTCTACCAAAATCGGGGGAACGCCTTACTGCCCGTGCTGGAGTTGGTCACTCCGGCCTACATGAACATTCAGGTCAATGGCAACAGTGTCCCTAGCTTCAGTGATGTCAACGCAGACCGAGCAGCAGACCTGCTACTTGGAAATCAGCAAGGAGACACAAAACTTTTTTACAATCAAGGCGTTGCTACCCGCGCACTATTCTGCCCCGATGTGCCCTCTCAACGTTCTCGGATCAAGGGTTGTGAAACAGCTAGGACACAAATGATCGGTAATATTTCTCCAGAAGTGGATGCAACTCCAACTTTTGTGGACTGGGAAAGTGACGGGGACCAAGATATTCTGGTAGGCAAGTCCAGAGGACGTATTGATTTCTACCTAAATCGAGGTACTAAGCTTCAGCCCGAATGGGAATTAGAATCCAGTCGCTTCCTCTTCATCAACACTGGTGGATTCGCTGCTCCTCGCCTCTTCGATGTCAATAGAGATGGCTATCCCGAGCTACTGATTGGCACCCGCACTTCCCGAATTCTTTACTATGAAAATCGGGATCCCATCACCACTGGACTCAAGCAAGTAGCTGCTTTGCGAAGAGTCAACCTCGATCCAAGGAAAGCTCCGCTGGCCTTGATGGAAGAAGCCTGCGCTCAAATTGATGTCTTTCCTAACTGCCTCCCACCGCTGCTAGAAGGATTTGGCCTCCCCTTGGAAGTAACCACACTTGAGGAAATTGTGGAACGAAGCCTGCGTCCTAGTCCAAGCTTTATGTCTACAGAAATTGGGCCGGATGTAGTGCCTGATCCTCAGGCATCCAGCAATGCAGCAGCCCCAGGCAACATGTATACAATGCAGGTCAACGCACCTGTGGTCAATGATGAGGAGACAACAACAGAAACAGCTGAGCCGCCCGTTTCTCGAGAAGCGCGCAGCCGCAATCGTTACTGGCCCGTCACCGAAAATTTCTTCAATATTGGCGAACTACTCCCTGAGGATCGACACACCTTGGTCACAGCTGGTGACTGGGATGGAGATGGAGATTCAGATCTACTCTTGGGCAGCCGCTCTGGCGCGCTCTATGCCTACGTTAATCAAGGAGGAACTGAGGATCCTGATTGGTCTCGAGTGGAATTCCCTGCGCTTGCACCAAATGGTCGTAGTTTCAGTGCACCTTCCCTCGCTGACCTCGATGGAGATGGAGACCTTGATATTCTAGTGGGCCGTGAGGATGGCACCTTAGACCTGTTACGCAACGAAGGTAGCAAGGAAAGCCCCGACTGGCAGATGGCCGAAGTCCGCTTTGCAAAAATTGATATTGGCAGTCGCAGCACACCCTTGATTCGTGATCTGGATGGGGATTCTGACTTAGATCTGCTGGTGGGTAACAGCCAAGGCTTCCTGATCTACTTTGAAAATCAGGGTAGTTCTGAAAAGGCCAATTTTGTATTGGAAAGTGCTCGGTTTGCGAATGCACAGTCAGCCTCCGGCAACGCAGTCCCTGCAATTTTTCAATGGGATGATGATGAGAACGCGGATTTACTGATTGGTGAAAGCAGTGGCACGCTGCAATTGTTGACTCACCAACCACAACCCAGTTATCCCGTCAGCCTTGGTTGGCAGCAACAAGCCCAGATTTGGCAAGATCTCGAAACTGTTGGCAGTAGTGCACCATTCCTGGTTGATCTGAACGGAGACCAACAGCAGGATTTACTAGTTGGAGATGAAGATGGACATCTGCTGAGTTGGTTGTTTATTGGTAAGCAGCAACCTACAGACATCGCTCTACCAGAACCAGTGATGACGGCAAACACCTTGGAGCGACCAAGAATTGTAGAAGGCCAGGATTTCGCTGATCTGCCCCCAGCACCCACAATTCAGGTAGTTCCTCCACCAACTCCAATCTTACCTCGTGAGCCAATTTATGAACTTGTGAGTCAGCGATTCGCAGGGCAAAACTTTGGGAATCGTGCTGTACCAGCATTACTGGATTTGGATGGAGATGGTGACTTGGATCTGATCGTTGGGAACCGTAGAGGAGAATTAAGAAGTTTCCAGAATGACCCAGAAAATGGATCAGATCGCTGGAATTTAATGGATGAGAATTTTCTGGAATATAGTGGTGGAGCTAACGCAGCTCCTGTCTTTGCTGACGTAGATAGTGACGGTGACAAAGACCTCTTGGTCGGCAATGAAAGCGGTAGCGTGCTATTCTGGGAAAACCGTGGCACTCCGGATTTCCCAGAATTTTTCCGAGATCCACGACCCATGAATGGTGTGACCAGCGGACGCAATTCGATCCCTGCCATCTACGATGTCAATCAAGACGGCCGGGCTGATTTGCTCCTTGGCAACTTCGGTGGCAATATGCGCCTGTATCTTCAAGAAGCCAATAGTACAGGTTTTCGATTCCGGCTCTATCATAGAAGATTTCTTGATCTCGACGTCGGGCTGGGTGCTGTGCCGGTTTTTGCTGACTTTAACAATGATCAACAAAATGAGTTGGTTGTCGGTTCTGATGGAGGCCGACTGATCGAATTCCGTCCTGCAGATGCTACCCAGGACACTCCTTGGGGGTGGAAACTGAATGATGGGCCCCTCGCCAAACTGATCATGCCTGTTGGGGGTGTACCAGTTTTTGTTGACTACGACTCCGACGGAGATCTGGATTTAATCGTGGGCACTGAAGCAGGGGATCTGCAATTCTACCGCAACAAAGCCATCGAAGAGAACTAGACGGCCAGAAACAGGCCAATTGACTGGCACCGAACTTGAATCTGGTGCTACCCACTCTGGCAGCACACAGCGAGTTTACTTGCAAAAGGCAATCATGTTTCGTAAGGGATTTCGGCTACTACTGATCTGGGGACTTTTCCTAACCATAGCCTCACCAGCCTGGGGAGTGCGGGTCAAAGACATAGCAAATCTGCGGGGAGCCCGTGATAACCAACTGATCGGCTTTGGGCTCGTTGTGGGTCTGGATGGCACTGGAGACAGTCCAGGGAGCTTACTCTCACGTAAGCCAATCGTTAACGCCTTGGAGCGAGTTGGAATCAGTCTAGCTAGCGAAGACATCAGTGGTCAGAGCATTGCCGCAGTTTGGTTGACAGCCACGCTGCCTGCTTTCTCCAAATCTGGCCAGCGTCTGGATGTGACAGCAGCTACTATTGGAGATGCAGTATCTCTACGTGGTGGTGTCTTGCTGATGGCACCGCTGAGAGGTCCAGATCGCTTGGTCTATGCGGTAGCTCAAGGCCCGATCTCTGGTATCCCACAAGGTGTCAGTCGTGCGGAAGCCTTGCCTCCGGAGGAACTAGCCGGATTACCGGTGGGAGCCCGCATGGTTGCTTCTGTTGGTGCAGTTCCAGGCGGAGCTTTGGTAGAACGAGAGATTAATTTAAATCTAAATAGTCGTGCTCGGCTATTCCTAAATCTTAAATCTCCAGATTTTACGACGGCGTTCCGGCTCGCAAAGCTCATTGACCAGAATTTGGGGTATCGTACTGCAAGAGCCAAAGATGCAGGTACTGTCGAAATTCTTGTACCAGATAGTTATCTTGGACAGACTGTCGAGTTGATTTCCCGTATAGAAAATATGGAGATTACCCCAGACAGTGTGGCACAGGTAGTACTTGATGAACGTTCCGGCACCGTGGTCATGGGTGGTCAGGTACGAATTTCTCCCATTGCAATCTCTCAAGGTGGCCTGAGCATTCAGGTCAAAACTCCTGCTGCTGATCCTGAAGCCAATCCAGAGGGAAATATCATTGAGTCGGGAGTCTTCATGTTCAAGGGAGGAGCAGACTTGAAAGAAATCGTGGATGGTTTCAACAAAATTGGAGCCTCCAGTAAAGATCTGATCGAGATGCTCAAGGCTGTTAAAGCAGCCGGTGCCTTGCACGCAGAACTCATCATTCAGTAAGGAAACCATGAAGCTCAATCCTGCGCTGATGCCTTTGATGCAGCGCACCACACAAACAGAAGAGACGAGCAAACTGAACAATGATGATGTCCGACTGCGCAAAGCCGCAGAGGACTTCGAGGCACTACTCACTCAGCAGATGCTCAAAACCATGCGAGAAGCTGGATTTAAGTCGGACTTGCTGCCGGAGTCCAATGGTGAAAAGATCTTCCGCTCCATGTTGGATGAACAGTACGCCCAATCTATGGCTCAGTCTGAAGGATCTCTGGCAGAAGCACTATTGCGCCAACTAAAGCCGCCAGCAAAAAAATTCTGAAAATTTACTCAAGTTTCTGGCACAACTGCCGATACAGTAAGTAAGCAAGTTTTTGGATTGCTCCCTCAGCGAGAAATCCATTTTTTCTTTGTTTGTAATCACACTATCGTGACGACCTCTTCAAGTTGATCACGATCATCTTAGCCCGACGAGGTGCCCATGAAGGTAACAAACCAGCCGCAACCCCTTTTGCAGGATGCACGCGGTGGACTCCGAACAGAGGGTCAGGAAGTTGCTCGGCGTGACCAGCAGTTACGCAAAGACAACTTTGTTACAACCTCATCCTTCACAATCGACAAGCTCAAGCAACGCATTGCTGCTGAGCCCGAGATTCGCATGGATAAGGTTGCTAGTCTCCGCGATCAACTGCGCAACGGTGAGTATAAAGTAGACGCAGCCCGATTAGCTGACAAGATGTTGACAGAAGCACTCAACGAGGAACTCTCCTGACCACTAAAGTCAGTTCCCAAAAAAATGCGCTAGTTTCTCTGCAGGACATCCTAAAAACAGAGATTGAGTTGCACCAAGCACTTTGGGAACAACTACAGGAGGAAGCCAGTGGGTTTGGCGTTCTCAGTGGAAATGAGTTGCTCAGGATTCAGAGAGCGAAGGACAAGATTGTTGAACAGGTGATTCGGCAGGAAGAAAAGCGGATTTCTCTGGTTGACCAATTTCCTCGGCTCTGGCCGCAGCAACCCAGTCCATTCACCCTCAGTGTGATCATTCAACTGGCACCCACTGATCAGGCTAAGGCTTTGCAATATTGTTTTGATGAGCTGCAAAACATCTTATCAGAGATACGCATCTTAGCTGAACGCAACAGTTTAGAATCCTCAGCCAGATTAAAATCTGTGGAATCCTCTATGCGATTCTTGACAGAAGGCTCCGGTCGACAACAAGCGACCTACTCTGGTTCTGGAGAATTGCAACATTCTGGTAGCAAAGTTTCGCGAACCTCTGTCTAAAAACGACCCCAGCAGACTATTATGTCCCTGACCCACGCCCTGAAAATGGGCAGCCGTTCCCTCTCTGCACAACAAAGAGGTGTATCGACTGCAGGCCACAACATTGCCAATCAGAATACAGAGGGCTTTTCACGTCAGGAAGTCAGTACTCGAGCCGCACAAGCAGATCCTACAGGACTTGGCGCAGGCGCTGAAGCTCTCCCCACCAAACGTGTATACGATCAATTTCTCCAACGCAAAATTCTACAAGAGTCACCGAGGTCAGGCCGTTATGGCGTTCGCGAAAATGTTCTAACGAAGTTGGAAGTCATCTTTGACGAAATGAACAACAACGGTATTCGTCGTTCAATGAACGATTTCTGGGATTCTTGGGCACAACTCGCCAATCATCCAGAATCTGATTCAGCTCGCGCGAAAGCAAGAGACATGGGGGATCGACTGGCAACTCGATTTCGAGACACCAACGCCCAACTTCGCAGCCTACGCAACGAAACTAATTCTCGAATTGGAGCCACCGTCGAAACTATCAATGAGCACGCCAGAAAACTTCAGGAGCTAAATCGTCAAATCTTTTCCTACGAAGCTGGTGGTGGTCGCCACGCTAACGATGCCCGGGATGAACGAGACCGAACACTGGAGAGTCTCTCAAAGTTAGTTGATCTCAACTGGGTAGAAGGCAAAGATGGTATGTTGACAGTCTTCATTGGTAGAGACTGGACACTAGTTCAGGGTAATAAAGCGAATGAATTGGTAGCATCGCTAAAGGGCGGGGAGATCGGCATGTACCGTGTAGAAGGGAAGCTTTCTCGAGAGTCTCGACGTGATATCACCGAGATTTTCCGGGCTGGTGAAATGCAAGAATTGACAGAAGTTCGAGACAAAACCATTGTCAGGTACATGGATGATTTGAATGATTTGGCTTTTGGCCTAACCAGCAAGATCAACCAATTACATGCTACTGGGACAGGTCTGAAGTCTGCCAGCAATATGATGAAAAGTGCCTACGGCTTAAATGCAGAAGCGAGGCTTCAGCCACTGCCTTTTCTGAAAGACGGTATCTTCCAATTACACTTGGTTGATCGTGAGAACGAGTTTGTAGAAACCTACGAAATTGAGATCCAAGCTGGTCGGGATACACTAAATGACATTGTACAGCGGATCAATCAGACGGTAAACGCCCCAGAATTACTCTACGCCTCTATTGAAGAAGATGGCTCGATGTTCATTCAGACGGGTACAGACTACAAATTCATCTTTGGTGATGACAAGACTGATCTGACCCAAGTGTTGGGCTTCAATAGTTTTTTTGAAACACTCAAAGGTGCCGAAGACCTGAGGTTGAGTGACCGAATCATGCTGGATTCGAACACGATTTCTACAGGTCGTGATCTCTATCCGGGTGACAATCGAGTAGCGCTAGACATTGCCAAGTTGCAGACTGATCCACATATGCGCAACGACACGATGACCTTTGATGAGTTCTACAACACGATTCTTGCTGATCTTGGTCTAAGGATACAACGCAACCAGACAGAAAAAGCTCAACAAGATAGCTTGGTGAATCAGTTCAGTCAGATCCGCAACTCAATCAGCGGGGTCAACATGGACGAAGAGTTAGCAAAGATGATGCAGTATCAAAAAGCCTATGAGGCATCCGCACGTTTTGTAGGTACTGTCGACCAAATGATGGAAACTCTCGTGCGCATGTAAGCCGCACTCATTTCATAGTTAGAGAATCGCCTCATGCGTGTGACTGAAACCATCAAGCGGGATCAAGTCCTCGGCAACATTCAAAGGAACGCCCAGAAGCTGCAAGATCTGCAACTTGAGATGGCGACAGGACAGCGGATCAACAAGCCCTCTGATGATCCGCTTGGTGCCACGATGGCTCAGGACATCGTAACCAACATCTCTAAACAACGCCAACGCCTAGCAAATCTGGCAGATTCCATTTCTTGGTTGGAACGCTCAGAGATTGAGTTGATCAAGATCAACGAGTTTCTTGACAAAGCAAAAACGCTGGTCATGTCACAGTCGACCAGTTCTGCGAATGAAGACACACGCAATGCAACAGCAGGTGAAATCAAGGATATACGAGATGCCTTGTTCGATGCAGGTAACGCTCGTTCCGGCAAGCTGTATCTCTTCTCAGGAATCAAATCACTAACTCCTGCAATCAAGCACAACTACATCCTCCAACCAGCCAAGGTGGAAACTGAAAAGATTGTCCAGAGTGACATTCGTGACTTGGTCGACGTCACCCAGTTTCAGGCTCAATTTGAAGGCTTTTCAAAAAATCCATATGTTTTGAAGATTACAGAGTCAGGGCCCTGGGGTCGGGCACGCTACCAAATTTCTGACGACGGTGGGCAGAATTGGGGACCAGAACTGAGCCTGCGGCCTGTGGTCGATATGATCAATCCATCTGGGAAGGAAAGCGACCAGGTCAAATTAAAGTTCTCTGATGACCGAGGAGAATTACAGAACAAAGTCAACCTACTGCCAGATGCTTTTGATTTCAGTAGTGAGAAGGTTGAAGATTTTGATATTTCAGAGTTGGGCCCGGTGTTTCCGGAAGGAATGGAGTTCGTGTTTACCCCTAACCCACCCATTTCTTTCATCGGTAGTCCTCAAAAGAAAGAGACCTTAATTGCAGATGGAATTACTGTTCCAGTGACTGTCACTGCGAATGAGTTGTTGTTGGGAGAGGGAGAAATCGAAGTAGACACTTTCTCCCTACTGATGTCGCTCGAAAGAGCCTTGGAGACTAATGATGGTTCTGTTCTTGCAGAAAAATTGCAAGAATTAGAATTGGCCTTGGAGCAGGTCTTGAAGCAACGTGCTTTCATAGGAAACACGATGCGAGATCTGCAAGAAGCGCAACAGAAACAGGAAGTTCAGATCTTCGATCAGGAGCGCCGACTCTCTGAGATTCGCGATGCTGATTTGGCGGAATCTGCCCTGCATCTAAAAACTGCTGAACTGAACAACCGTGTTTCTTTGGACGCCGGTAGTCGCCTCATTCAGCCATCATTGACAGATTTTTTGCGATGAGCCTACATTGTTCGCAGAACTGGATTCCAAGCGCCCTGCCAGCATAGGATCGCATACAAATGCCATCAAATGTTTTGAGCGCCCTACTCCCAATAACGGAAAGGCGAGATGCTTATACTGACAAGGAAGTCGGGTGAGAGCATTACGATCGGTGATGATGTCAAGATCCAGGTCATAGAAATCAAGGGGAAGCAAGTCCGGATTGGAATTGAGGCTCCGCGAAACTACGTCATTCACCGGGAAGAAGTGTACATCCGCATTCAGGAAGAAAACAAGCGTGCCGCAGAGAAATCACCAGTTTCCCTGAAGAATCTGCGAGATCTCCTAGCCCGTGGACGGTAAAGCTATTACCTGTTTTAACAAGATGTATCAGAAATCAAACCCAACTACTCAACTTCCAGGCTAGTGATCAAAGAGGCTTCATGAGTATGCAAACCACCCGGTTCGGTAAGGTCGAAATTGATGATAGTCAGGTGCTGACCTTACCCAGTGGTCTACTCGGCTTCTCGAATGAGCGGCATTTCGTTCTGCTCAATGATGAAGAGCCAGAGTCTCCTTTTCAGTGGCTACACTCCATGGATACGCCAGACCTTGCTTTCGTTGTCATGGCTCCAACCTACGCCTACTCAGATTATCAAGTAAACCTGAATGAAGATCATCTTCGGAAATTGGAAGCAGAGTCAGCTGATCAGATCGAGGTTCGTTGTATTTTGACCATGGCTCGGGAACTATCGAATATTACCATCAACTTACAAGGTCCGATACTGCTGAATCTGGAAAAGCGTATCGGAATGCAGTTAGTGATTCCTGACGGGAAATACAACACTCGCCATCCACTTTTTGGTGAACAGTCTGTATCCTCTTCTGAAAGCAAAGAACAAAATTCTGAAAAGTCACACAACAAGAACAAACGAAAGGCTGTCGGTTAGTAGGGTTCTGAAACAACAGAAAGTTCCCGATAGATTTTCTCCTCTTCTGAAGGCCAATCAACGTCACCGGCTTTTGCGTCCCTGAAGAATTCTCCACACATTAGACTGATAGAACCACCCCACCTGATTTTACTCCCTGGCACACATAACTGATGAGATTGTACAGTAATCGCTGCTGCTCTCTCCGTGCTTAGTAGAATAACAGGATCGAACTCTTCCAACTGCAAAAGATGCCAATAAATAAGCGGATTTTCTTTCGGTGAAAGATGTTCGGCTACTGTCCGATCTGACGAGACTACACATTGACGCTTTGTGATAGTAGCTAGCACACCAGAAGCAGTAATCCAGTTCTCAGATTTACAAACCAGATCTACTGGGATTTGCTGGTTGACACAGTCTTCAAGAAACGCAATGTTGACTCGCGTTGTACTGGTTGTCTTTTGAATCCAATGCTGAGCCCAATTCATTATCTTGATAGATGCCAAACAATATTCTTATTTTTCAAATTGTTTGTAATAGTTGACAGGATAGAATGAATAATCTGCAAAAAAGTCATCCTATTTTATATTTATGAAGATCTCATGCAACAAGAAAGCATACTAGGATGACGTTCTTCCCTACGACGCAGGAATGTGATAAGGACACACGATCCTTGCAAGTTGAGGGAGAATCAATGATTCTGAGGCACTAAATTTTCTGGCATCCTCTTGTGTAATGAAGCTCATGTACTCTTTCGCTCGACCAGATTCTGGTAACGCTACGATTCCCGAAATCAATGGGCGTCTAACAGAAATCATCCGTATGTCTCATGATGTCCCAGAGACTGTCGAAGTAACGGCCGACAATCAGGGCATTCTCATCAAATTTCATGATACAGGCACTGGTTTATGTAGTGACGTGATCTACCACCCGGGTGATCTTTTAACAATGGAGGTTCAAACAGAGGCACATCCTGAAGCTGATCCACTTAATGCTATCGTTCGTTTAGAAATTCTTTGGTCAAGACCTCAAGATGATGAGAACATTCTCGCCATGTGTGTCCGACAACTGATCTTTGATACCTATGAGGAACTAAATTTGAAAATTGATCCTGAGTTGCTTGGGCTACTTCACAACAAAAGTACCAACAGTACTCAGCGATTGGTTGAAATATATGGATTAGAAGAACAACTCAACAAACCTGAACTCAACGAATTGGTCAAAAACTACCTTTTAGTTCATCCCAGTACACATTACCGCTATGGTGCCAAGATTTTGCATTCTCATCACAAAAGCTGGTCCATGGTCTTGGGATATATGGCCAGGTATCTCTCCCCAGAGCAAATGCTCTCACTCCATCGCCCGACTGCGACTCGTAGACCGGTTTGAAATGCGCTCACTGTTCTTGGTTTGTGCCTTAGGCATTTTGGCAGGATGTAACAGCACGACCCGTGTGGGCTACCACGATGCCAAGCAGTTCAAGAACGACGCATACAGTGCCTGCCTGAAGGTCGACCAGAGTCCTCACTATCGTGTAGTCGAATACGATACAGACAGCGCGGTTATTGAATGCCTACCCCCCTATCAGGACAAGGGAAAGAATCCTCGTCAGAACTGGTGGGAGTAAAAACAACTAGAACAGTACTTGCAAAAACTTTTTGAGTTTCTCACCACAAACAGGAGGTTTGAATGGTTCGTAAATGGATTAAAAGTACTCTCTGCGCTACCGTAGGAGCTATCACTCTCATCTTTGCAACCCCCCAACAATCCCAAGCTCAAGCAAATCTAGAAATTGTTTTCATTGATTCTCTTTGGGGAGGAGGAATTGGCGCCGTCAGTGGACTGGCTCTGTGGGCTTGGAAAGATCAGAAATCAGCCGAAGTTACCAGCATGATCGCCCGTGGAGCTGCTGTTGGCGTTTTCGGGGGAATGATGTTTGGCCTCTATGAGATTGGACAAGGCGGCAGTGTCGAAGATGACATGTTCAATGCCCTGCAAGAAACTACGCCAAGTATTTTCAATTACAATCGAGCTAAGCATACCCTAGCCATCAACCCAACCCCATTGGCAAACAACTTGATCCAACGATCATTCAGTGGGGAGCATTCAACCACGCTACCCCTCTTACGCATTTCTTTCTGAAACCTGATGAGAATCTTGATTACAGGTGGGGCCGGCTTCATCGGCTCCAACCTAGTTCTCCACTGGTTACAGCATCACCCACAAGATCACGTCTTCAACCTTGATGCTCTGACATATGCTGGGAATTTGCTCAACCTGAAAGAAGTTGAGGGAAATTCAAACTATCACTTCCTTCATGCAGATTTACGGCAACCTGATGTTGTCAAAAAGATCTTCATTGAAAACAAAATCGAAGGAGTTCTCCACCTCGCCGCGGAGTCCCACGTTGACCGCAGTATTAGTGGACCTGCGGACTTCATTGAGACGAATATTTTAGGTACCTTCTACTTATTGGAAGCTGCAAGAAGCTACTGGGGCAATAACCCTGATCCACGGTTTCATCATGTGAGTACGGATGAAGTCTTTGGCTCACTCGGCCCAGAGGGTGCTTTTCATGAAGAAACGCCCTATGCACCAAACTCACCCTACTCTGCCAGTAAAGCCAGTAGCGACTATCTGGTTCGAGCGTACCATCACACCTATGGACTGAATGTTGTCACAACCAATTGCTCGAACAACTATGGTCCATTTCAGTTTCCTGAGAAGCTGATTCCACTACTGATTCACAACTGCCTGGCGGAACGCTCTTTGCCAGTCTATGGCGATGGTAGCAACATCAGGGACTGGTTGTACGTCAAGGATCACTGCCGTGCTCTCGACCTAGTTTTCCAAGAGGGACAAACAGGGGAATGCTATAACATCGGAGGCTCCAATGAATGGCGTAATCTAGATGTAGTGCATCTGATCTGCGATCTGTTAGACAAGGAACTAGGCCGAAGTGGAGACGATTCCTGCCGTAAACTAATTACCTTTGTCAAAGACCGACCAGGCCACGATCAGCGCTACGCAATTGATCCACGGAAGATGCTACGGGAATTGAAGTGGTCCCCAGAGTTGGATTTCCAAACAGGACTCTTACAAACCATTCGCTGGTATCTCAACAACCAAGCCTGGGTAGAACAAGTGACCTCTGGATCTTATCGAGAATACTATCGTCAGCAATACAATGTCTGAATGCAGATTCAGCAGGCCTACCTTGATGCACAAGATGGACTCGTCCGCTCCAGTGATTGGCTATACTTCCATGGGAATCACTTTCGCTGGAACTTGATCAATCCCCACAGCAATCCTACAAACGGAGAAAATTTCAACCGCTTTACCCAGCGTCTTTCTGGAAGGATCCCTGATCTCACTGCTACAACTCAAAGACTCTCAGGGCACTTTCATCTCGGAATCCATCCTCACTTTCACAGCTACTACCATCTCTGGACAGAACTGGTTCCCCAAGTGCTCACACAAAGGGGAAGTCACTGGTTATTGCCTTGGTGGTTACCAGTAAATTACATCGCTTGTCTTCAGCAACTCCAAATCAGGCTGACGATTTTATCCCCAAGAATCTTTCAATGTGAATCGCTCACTATTCCTAACAAGCCATCTCTTCAAGACATCAAATACTCTATCGAGTACCTTCGTCAAAATTATTTCGGTCGCAGCAATGCCTGCAACGATTTGACTAGCCGAATTTATATCTCTCGTCGACGTGTAAAGCGTCGGCACTTGCAGAATGAGCAGGAGTTACTGCCGATACTGGATCGTTATGGTTATCGGATAGTCGAACTGGAAGATTGGTCGATCGAAAGGCAGACACAGCTTTTTAGCGGAGTGACCCACGTGGTGGCTCCACATGGAGCCGGATTGACGAATGCTCTTTGGATGCCGGTAGGGGGAAAGGTTCTGGAGATTCGGCCGTCCTATGCAAGCGGAGATTTTTGCTTCTCAGAAATCTGTGCGTTATCCAGTCTGGAGCATGAGGTGCTGGTACCAACTCGTCGACCAGCTTTCCAACTGGAACCAGCACTACTCACTGAGCATCTGCAGAGTTGGCATCCCAAAGTTTGACAATACGAGCATTCCGGAAGCCACTATAATGATTACGCAGTGAATACATAGTAGAGCGGGCTTCTCCAGTTGTCTCAAAAAATCCCACACGAATACGGAATTGTAGTTTGTTCGTTTCTCTATCAAATCGCTGGGATAGGTAACTGAAGTCTGTGTGTTCAATGAACTTGGGTAACAGAGCGCTCGCCGTCGTCAAGTCCTCCTCGATGGGCAATTCAATGGTCCAGGGTTTGGTAATCGGTTGTTGAAGATCAATTAAATTACGGGACAATTCTCGAGAAGTTGGCGCCACCGCCCAGTAATCACCAGTAAACTCACCACTTTTAGAATATTTCTCAAACACCTCCTGGCCTACCATCTGTGCTTCTTCAGCACCTTGAAAAAATCCGATTCTTACGCGGTACCAAACCATTCCCTCAAACTTGTCTTCGGTACGGTGTATGTAGGCATAGTGACCGTCCTGCACCAGCAGTTGTAACAACTCCAATGCTTTTGGAAAATCAGTGACCGGTAAAGAGGTCATCTGTACTGCAAATTTGCCCAGTTTTTTGCGTGACAGAATATCCTTCATCGCATCAACCTCAGTGTGAAACTGAACCTTGATTTTCCTGCCATCCAGAATCCATTCCCAGTCACGGGCATATTCGGGAATAATCGTGTAGTCTAGCTTTTGGTGGTTCTGAATCAGGACTGTTTGCCAATTCTCAGTAACCATGCCCAAGCGCTGTCGATCGATCACTTCCCAATAGGGTTGATCAACTTCTAGCAGAGCTGCTCGGACAGCTCCCTGCGGTAGGGGCAATGCTGGCTCCACAACCTGGGTCGTGTTATCACCTGATACTTCTGAAGAGCCAACCTCGAAAGGAATCGATTGAAGTTCTTCAATTGTGACTGTTTGAATCTGAGTACTCACATGACTCTTGGGATCAACCAAGCTCATCACAGCAGAAGCTGCTCCTCCCAAAATCAAAAAAGTTGTGCCCAGCCATAACAGCACAATTCTTTTTGTCCGAACACTACTCATTCAATCAACTCCTGAGGATGGGTTTCCTCCTTAATCCAATTTAAAAAGTCCTGATTGCCCCACAGAATTGGCAAGGCCAACAGACAGGGAAAGTCATAGGAATGATTTTCACTAAGAAGCTGCTGAATGGCCGATGATTGATCCCGCGTGGTTTTCGCAAGCATTGAATGTTCTTTTGAGTGATCCAGATTGCCTTGCCAATAGAAGACCAGCTTCATTTCTCCTTAAGGTAATTTGACATAGTTCATCAATCCCTTCTGTAGTAGCTGGTTCCACAAGGTGCTCAGCCTCTTCTGGACTGAATGCTGTCAGAGCAACACAGGCGCTGGATTCATGCTTGGATTTCCTTAAGCAACATCTGAATTTTTCGTTGTCCCCTAAACTCATTGAAGCCAACTGTCACCGCTAGTTGATGTGGTTTGACTCCCTGCAATTGCTCAGCAAAATTCCATCCAATGACTTCGGTAGAGCGGGAAAGTATCCACTTCACGTGATGCTCCTTAAGTAACTGAAATTCCTCTTGTGGGGTTGGCAACGCAAAGAGTGGCTCTGGATTTGCCGCACCAAAGGGTTCAAGTTGTTGAATTTGCTCTACCAAAAGCGCATCTGGTCCCTGCTGCGGCAGCTTTCCATCCAGCAGTAGCTGCGGCCTCAGTTGCTTAGGCAACCAGTCTTCACAAACTCTTGCAAAAGCAGTGCGGAAAGCCTCAAGATTTTCAGGAGCGACTGTACACCCTGCAGCACCCGCATGACCTCCAAAACGAACTAGCTGGTCAGCACACTCCTGCAGCGCTTCCTTGAGGTGGAAGTCTGGAATCGCTGATCGTCCTGAACCCGTGTATCGTTCAGGATTGGCAGTACTCAACAGAATCGTTGGTTTGAAGGTCTTTTCAGCTAAACGTGCAGCAACAATCCCATTGATTCCCTCATGAAACTGACCTGAGGCAAGCACCAAACCTTTCTGGTCTTCCTGCTGAGCCGCTTGCTCAAAGGCAATGGTCAACATCTCCTGTTCTAGGTTGCGTCGCTCTTCATTCATGTCATTGAGTTGCTGGGCAAGTGGCAAAGCCTGATCCAGAGTTGGACTCAGCAGCAGTTCTACTGCCAATGCAGCACCATAAAGACGACCCGCAGCATTCATCAGGGGTGCAAACTTAAATCCTAGTGTTGTGGCGGTAATCTCTCCATCAACTCTTTTGACTTGTTTTAACGCTTGGATCGCAGGCCTCGGTTGATCGTTCATCAATTGTAGACCCGCATGAACAAACAAACGATTTTCATCACGCAGATCGACCACATCTGCAACTGTCCCTAGCGCAGCAAAATCAAGCAACTGCTTTAAATTTGGTTCTGGCCGTCCTTCATTCCACCAAGCAATTTCTCGTAGGGCTTTGCGCAAAGCCATCACTAGTTTGAAGGCCACCCCACAGCCGGAAATTTTTTTAAACGGATAGGAACAAGCTGGATGGTTGGGATTGACGGTAACAGTCTCTGGAAGAGAATCTAGAAGAGCTAGGTGGTGGTCCGTAATTAAAACACTTACACCCTCATTCTGGAGTTGCTGAACTTCTTTGCGAGCAGTAATGCCGTTATCAACAGTAATCACCAACTCTGGTCGGCGCGATAAGATTACATCGACACTGGCTGGGGTCAACCCATAGCCATGCTGTAATCGCTGTGGAATAAAGTAGTCGAGTTGACTGCATCCTGCGTCGCGTAGAAAACTCAGTAACAGCGCTGTCGATGTGATTCCGTCAACATCATAATCTCCTAAGATCAGAATGCGCCGATTCTCTAGCAGGAAAGGCAGCACCAACTCAACTGCTTCCTGCATATGCCGAAGCAAAAATGGATCTCGAAGCTGACGAAGTTCTGGTTGCAGAAAGATTCCTACTTCATCCGGTGTACAATAACCGCGACGATACAAGATACCAGCAACCAGCGGGTGCAAGCCTGTTTCTCGGCTTAGAGATTGGTAGATACTCTCGTCTGCACTAGCGGCAAATAGCCATTGTTTTTGAACTTCCATGTCAGGATTCAAAGCTTGGGGTATTCTGTAAGTAGGGTAGGCTCCGTGGTTCCCGAAGGATTTCCCGTGAGCCCCCCTCAGAACCGTGCTTGCGACTTTCACCGCACACGGCTCGCCACTAATTTCATCCTGTACTTGACTGGTATCGGAAATCAGGGAGTGTTCCCCGATGTAGGTCATCATGGCATCTGTTGCATAAGACTAATGTCTTTCTGTTTTTAGCTGCCATAACATTTTGCCATTTCTTCTTCTTATCTTTATCCAGATCCTTGAGTGCTCTTATGTGGTGAACCTCTAAGAAGTCCCTGCTTCCACAATACTCACAGGTTCCTTTGTTGATTCTTTCCTCCAGATTAGTGCGAAAGCTATACATCTTTTGGATTTTATCAACGTTGTAAGATTCAGAACTGACTTTAGGAACTCTGATGTGCTTGCAACGGAACTGCTCTACCTCAGTGTCTCCCTCTTTGACAACATACGCACCTTCTCCTCGCTTGTAGCGTTTTGCTAGTTGCGATTCTGAGAGTCTGAGTTTTTCCGCAACAGTTCTGAACCAAGATCTTTCGACTAATCTACGGAGCTTGTTCAGTTTCACTCTAGCATTGGGTGCTAGAGAGTAGTATGTGCAGAAGCCTCTAAACTCTGCGTTGTAGGCTTGTAGTATCTCAATTTGGGTGTGTTGAAGTAGCTCTGGTCTCTTCCAAGGGAAGAGGCCATCGTAGATACCGTATCTCTTGGAGAATTCGATGATGTTCTCATCGGGTATCTCTAGTCTGATTGCAACACCAGTAGTTCTCATTGGGACTTTTCTCCTCTTTACACCTTGAGCGGTGTTGAGACTTCCATTTCTGCGAATTACTCGCTTGTTGGAGGACTTGAGGATGTTGTACCCTAAGAACTTAATTCCTTCTCTGGCATTTCTAACACTTGTCTTTTCTTCTGAGACTTCTAGCTTCAGTTCATCTTTCAAAAATCGTTTGATTTTCTCCAGATATTCTGTTGCTTCTTGCTTGGAACCTGTGACTCCGAGAACAAAGTCATCAGCGTACCTTACATAGCGAAGCCTCTTGAAGTTTGGATCATCGTGTTGTACTGAGGGGATTGATCGCATTTGCTTTCTAATCTCCTTGATTCCTTCTAGATTTCTTTTGATATAAGAACCAATTTCTTCCCTTTTCTGAGCATCCAAGGGATTTTCCTTTGCGGAACCTTGTTTCTTGTACCACCCTTGGGCTAGACATACCTTTCTCCGATTGATGCGCCTAGAGATAGCGAAGATCTTCTCTCCAAGTCTTCTGTGGTCAGGATTGTCCATCCTTTCCTTACCTCTCGTGAACTCTTCGATCTCTCCATGTATGAATTGATCTAGTTTGTCCAAGTATATGTTGGCTAAGATTGGTGATATGACTCCTCCTTGTGGGGTGCCACTATAAGTACGGTTGTACTTCCAATCTTCCATATACCCTGCGCTCATCATATTCTTTATGAGCTTTATAAACCTTCTGTCATCGATTCTTTCTTCAAGGATACCAATCAGTTTCTCATGATTGATATTGTCGAAATAACCTTTGATGTCGAACTCAACAAACCATGACGTTCCATTCCAGTTTGTTTCCACTTGCTTGAGAGCAGTGTGGCATGATCGACTAGGTCTAAACCCATGTGAATAGTTGGAGAAAGTTCCCTCATATATTGCTTCTAGAAGCATACGTGAGACTTCTTGGACAAGCTTATCCTTGAAGTTTGGAATCCCCAGAGGTCGCTTCTTTCCATTCTTTTTAGGAATGTATACCCGCTTGGCAGGTGTGAAGCGATATGACCCTGTTCTCAGTTCATGCAGGATTGGCTTAATAGCTTCCTCACTGAATCCATCGACAGTAGAGCCATCTACGCCTTTGGTTAATGCCCCTTTATTACTCTGGAGCTTCGCATAAGCTTGCATCCAGAGGTCTTCGCAGGACAACATGATCTGAAAAACATTTCTAACCCTATGGTTATTTTCCGAACACTTGTGCAGTCCTGCTATTTTCTTAATCGATCTTTGCGATAACATTTGTTATCTCCTTTCAGAAAATTAGCAGTAAAAATTAGCTGTGACACTTCCCCCTTCTCCCACTTGCTTCCCTCACGGTTAGCCGATTTCGCCTTGGTTGCCCTTGGCTTATACGTTGTGGATAGATCGGATTGGTTACCGATTGCAGAACTCATTACAAGTCTACTTTGGGTACTATTGTCACTCCCTCACCTTACAGGTCTTACACGAACTTAATCGCTTCTGACCTGCTTAGGCGATGGCAAAGTTCCTGACAAAATTAGATACAGAATACTTAGGTGTCTCATTCATTGCCGTCACCGATCTACATCGGCAGTGCCTCTTTGGTTGCTTGACAGTTCGGCTGGCTTGGGCTGTCACGAAGAGGTAGAGCGTTTATAACTACCTTACGCTCTAGTACGAAGGGAAGACCACTAGACAATTGAGCTTCAACCAGTTTAGGTTTCACCATATATTCCTTGCACTGGGACTATGTCACACATGGTAGTTAGTACTAACATAACCCTTTACTGACATGCTTCACTTCCCTCCTTCTTTCGAAGTTTAGATTCCTTTTTATTGGAACCGAGGATAAGTCAGTTGTGCATTAGATTTTGCAATAATCTAAGTCATTGATAACACTAATTTTTGTCGGCACATTGCCGCACCCAGCCACCTTGGTCAAGGAAACCATAAATTTCCCGGCTGATCCATGCATCAGTCGCTGCGTAATTCTGCTGACTCTCTGTCAGTGCTTCCTGCTCCCAGTTACTGAGTTGGGCTTTCTTTGAGATTCGC
>JACLAD010006336.1_pt1 | contig 30442 bp, 24 predicted proteins | sample 8027901 | NCBI WGS metagenome assembly JACLAD01 (sample SAMN15725071, study PRJNA655200) | protist metagenome | isolation source: fluorescence activated cell sorting (FACS) single amplified genomes of... | place: Spain: Blaines Bay Microbial Observatory, Mediterranean Sea | collected 2016-07-05 | reverse complement strand
TAATTCACCAGTTCACTTTCTATGTCACCGCTCGACCCGGACAACGGGGTAGACTTACCACTAAGGTTGGACTTGTGCACTGTTCTAGAATTAATTGCAGTTTTACGAAGTTTCAATTCTTGCATTTGTATTGAAGACATACTTGAAAGACTCCGTTCTCCAGTGCGTCCGCTTTTCCTCACAAACACTTGTTCGTTCACGTCAATATCCTCAAAAGTGCATCCATCATCACACAACGCAAAAACACGATCTCGTATCAATTCCACACTTTTCGCCGTAGCCACTGCGTGGAGAAAACATTCATACAATTCATCCTTTTTACCACCATTCTTTTCATTGCTATTCAAATTCACTCCCTTTTCATTACCCCCCACCACCGTTGTATTCATCTTTCTTTAGGGGTTTGTTTCAACCACATGGTGGAAAACCTTCGATGTTGTCCTCTTTACCCTCTTCGACGATTTGGGTCCAGATCAAGATCATCGACCGAGACACGTGATGGTCTTAGTGTTGGTGGATTCTAGTCCTGAGCTAGCTCGCATACTACACTAGGCTGACTACACTGCCTGATGGTCTTCGAGTTGGTTCTGGCCCTCCACCTCGAAGGCTGCACTGCTCTGACTGCACTGTCTGATGGTCTTAAAGTTGATGGAGACGTGAACCTCCCAGGCTGTGTTGGGCTGACGACACAGCCTGATGGTCTTCGTGTTGGTGGACGCTTGGACCTCCGTGGTTGCTGGAATTGATCCGGGCTCTCGTGTAAGCAGAGTCACAAGATAAGAATTTTTACGAAGGATTACTAATACAAATTTCGGATTCCATCTATGCGTGCAACGATAAACCAGCATGGATGGCCTTTGAATCAAATGGGTGTGTTCGAGAGAGTCTTAAAAGCTCGTGGTAATCGTGTCTCGTTCAGAGAATTGGGCCGACGTATACTGAAGTTGGAGATTGCTCATCAATACGACAAAGTTAAATGTGATAGTCTTAACTTTGTTTAAGATTGCCTTGAGAGAAGATTTGGACTTGCCTGTTTCGTCTAGTTCAATGCATTTTCCAAGTTATATTATAATTAGCCTTATTCAGTAAACACTCCCCGTGGGCAGAGGCTCTTTTCTATGCCGCACGGGCTCCTATGGGCTCCTATCCAACCTTTTGGACGCGGGTTTCCCCCCGCCGGTTTGTCCGTTTGTACGTGTACGCAGTCGCTGCACAGATAAGAGGAAAGCTTTCGTCAATGTTGTGGATTAAATTGTAAATAATTAATTCAAGATTAGAATTGCAACTCTTTGATATCCGAGATGGAGTTGGGTTGGACCGTCAAGTCTTTGGGTTTCTCACAGCCGGTATTTCCAGTTTCATTCCACTCTTCTTCAAGAGACTTGACAAGTGCAACAATGTTCTTGTAGTTTTGTCCTTCGTCACAATATGCACCACCGATTTGACTGATCGAAAACGCGCGCAATCTAGTGGGCTTAACCTTTTCTGGTCCAATGAGTAGGTTTACGGTATCTATATATGTACCTTTAGCCGTAACATGGAATGCTTGTCCAATGAAAGAAACATCATCCGAATGATAAGGACGAAGATCACCAAAGCCAAACGGCGATTCAGCAGTTTCTTTGAGTGTATACCTTCCATCTGGTCCACCTTGCGCCAACGTCGAGTTCAGTTTTGCAACGAGTTGAACCGGTGTAAGCTGAGGAAATTCCAATTCAAGTTTACAACAAGCATTGCCACAAGTCCCACAATCTTTACGATCACAATCAGGCGCAACACAACCGTAACACGATGAACAAAATAACCAAAATACACAAACACAAACTACCAACGAACGAACCATCATCATCAATGTCCTCCTTAAACCAAAATTACTTTTTGATGAAAATTGTAAACAGAGCGGACATGTGGACGAACGTCGAAGCTTTTTTGTCGTCAAGAACGAAGCCTTGCTTGATCAACGTCACGGTCCTGGTCAACGTCAAACAAGTTTGTGGAACGTTCGTTCGCTTGTAAGTTTGTTAACTTACGAGTTTGTACTCGTTGAAACCAGTCCTGAAAAGGTGGCACCCCTACCATGTTGTTTGTAAACAAGCTTATTATATGGTGGTTCCTAGTATGGTCGCGGTGTACACTTGCCTGGTGGTACCACCGGCCCAGGGCTGCACATGCCCCAGACATCCATGGTTATCTCCTCTGTTTCCCTAGGTCTTGTGCTAACACTGTATAAGTAGCTCAACAAACTTGTGTGAGTTTGTAACTGATCCGACAGTAGTAGTGAGTGAGAGAGATGCTATCTAGTTTCTCAGGGTTGGACAGTAGAGACGTGGTAGACGTGGTGGATGAAGGAAGGCAAGCAGATAAGTAAGATGAAGGTTGTGCATGTAGTGAAGAATAGAAAAGTGGATGATTGTTGTGGTGTTATCTTGGCGGATGGATTATTAGATGATGAAAAGTTTGGAAAGAGAAAGAAGAAGAATCAAGAACGAGTGTTGTTAGTGACCGAGGCTGGGAATGGATATGAGGCTGGACAAGCTAATGAACAACTTGTAGTCGAGCAGGGATTTGGGTTTCAGAATCTTTCCAAGGGAGATCGGGTTATGATTTGTCCTAATAAAGAGAAACAAGACAAATGTCAAGAAATTCGAGAAAAGTTATTACAAGGTGCGGAATCGAAATGTGTGGAACTAACTTATTCGGGGGAAAGGACTTGCGGCTCGGGGGGTTGGTTTTTTTACCCTTCAGATCCTGGTTGTGTTGGCTTAGTTTGCATTGGAGATGATTTCAAAAGGGCTTGATTGGGATAGAGGACTTGAAGTTGGAGCACTTGGTTCCGTTGGTGTGACTCTTGTTTCATTTTCTTTTTTATGATGATGGGTACGCCAAAACGAGTTTGAATCGAAATCAGAGAACAATAGGAGTTGAAAAGGCGTTCACACCCGGAGGATAGTATTGGGTATCACTATGAGATAGTGCTATATTCTAAAGAAAAATAATTTGTCTTGAAAGCTTAGGACTTTCACACTCTGTCAGGCAAAGTGTACTTATTCAAAGGGGGTGCTTGCAACGTCAGCAAGGTGCCACTTTCCTCAAGTGATTGCGAGCTCTTTTCAAAGTTGGTACCAATAATTTAATTATGCAAATATTCGAAAAGGATTTACTTCCTGCGGGTCCTCCTGTCACCGTGACCTCCCCCCAAAAAACGCCCCAAAATAGGTCAAGATTGGATCCAGCTTGGCATCCCGCGTGATATGTGTATACTTCTCCAGAAGAACGTGTATGGGTGTGTAAATTTTATGTGCTAAGATACACTTTCCATGGCCCGAGGAGTTGCCACCTAGTCACTGCGTACGTATACATATGTCCAAAGGCGAGCGCTGGAGAGCCTCAGCCCAAGATACCACGGAGGACGAATCCTGTCAAATTTTACCGGTAACAATTCCGGGAAAAATTTTTTTGGAGCAAATCCCCGGAAGAAGGAAGGAAGGAACCTGGTGATGAGATGAATAGACCAGGCTCGAAATTATTCAAAGATCTTTTAGATTTGCAACACGATCATGGTAATGAAAAACGTAAAAAAGATTTACAGCGTAAATCGATTGAGTTATTGAATGTGACTAAGAAGGAGAAGAAAAAGAATCGAGTTGTTGATGATGATGGATTATTGAACAACTGTGTCAAGGTAGTCCAACCGACTTGCCATGGTACAGAAGACAGGAATCGTGGGGATGGGCTGCAACGGAGGCTTAGTGCACACTCTATTCCACATGAAGAAGATTTATTTGCTAATCATAAGAAAGCGAGACAAGAACGAATACTTTCGCGACGGCATAATCTAGTCGGACGCGAAACAAAGAGGGATTCGGGGAGAGTAGTAAGGCTGGATAGTCAGGCGTTCGGACATGGAGGAAGGAGAGACTCGAGTGATTTAGAAAGGCACGGGAAAGAGGCAATATTAGAAAGAGGTGAGGTGGGAAGAAGAGGAAGTAGCAGCACTGCGAGAAGAGATAGCACTGGTGTGAAACGTCATATGAAAGGAGGGCAAAGCATTGTGAATCAGCTGCTCTGTATGACTCATCACAAACTTCAGACACGAATAAAAAAGCTGAACAAGAACGAGAAATCAAATGCTTTACAGGATTTACATAAATTTTCGATGCGATTTATAAAAGTGAATGAAGCAATTGGCAAAGTTGAGTTGAGGCGCAGCATCAAAGAAAACCTTGGAATTTTAAAAGAAGCGTTTCATCAAGCGATTGGCGAAGCAGAACACGTGCACTGGTTTTCTATATCTTACCGGGTGGGTTGTGGCGATGTTGATTTGACGCCAATATTACCTCAAGTGCTTGCGCCAGTATTGGCTAGTAAATCTACGTATTGTGCACTAGATGAGTGCCTTTCTTCGATAACGCCAATATGGAGGACCGATGTTGAAGGAGGTCGCACCATGTTGTACGTCCCTATGTTTTGCCCATTGTATGCAGCCCCTCATGCGTGCTTTTTGTCAACATTTCGGCATGAAATCGACGATTCTTATAGGCAAGTGGTCGAGTTGGTGGCAAGAAGACTGGCCGCTGCAGCAAGCATAACAATGCAACGGATAACCAAAAGCAAACAGTTACAAACGGAGTGTGATTTGCACGCTTTTCAAAAGATGGAGGAAGAGCGCTGTGTGTTAGAATTGCGACAAAATTTCAACTTTTCTTGTTTAAAAGAGTTATTTCGTAGCGTGCGGGACACTTTGGTTGGAGTTATTGAAAATGCGCAAGCTTGTGTCTTATTTCTAGTTTACAAGGACAAGTTGTGGGTTGAAATAGATCGTGGCAAGATAAAGAGTGATGGTTGCAGTGGGCTTCGTATTAGACCAGGTGAAAAGATGGTCCCTAAAAAATTGGGTGATAAAGAAGGGCAAATGGGCATTTGGCATTTTACGGAAGTTTCTTGCAGCATCAAGGAGCAGCAAGGCAACTGTGTACCCTGTACATGTGCTTTTACGCAGCGTATGGTATCGGGTCAAGCTGATACAGCGCTCACTCGTTTTTTTCTGGAAGCAGTGCAGCCGGGGGATACGACCCAGTCAGGTCATTTCCAGCAATGCCTTGCGGCTCCCGTGTGGAGCTCTGACACGAAGGGAGAGCCGCTCGTGGCTGTCGCAGCCTTATTTGGGGATCATTTTGAAAACGAGGACAAGGGTGTGTTATCAGCTTGTTGCAACGCGATGAGTGAGCCTTTGACTCATGCTGTACAAACAGATAGGTGGAACGGGGAATATTTGAGCAAGCAACTCGCACTGACTAGGACAGCAAAGGTGCTACAAACGGACCATGAGTTTTACCACAACCTTTGTGAAACCATCGATGTGTGTAGTTGGACTGGGCCGCAAGCAATACCGGAAAAGCTACAAGCGTGTATGCAACGTGCTTTACGCGCTCAAGAGGTCAGCCTCGATTTGGGTAGCCAGATCCAGCCCGTGTTAAGCAATACCACAAACACAGTAAGGTCCTCGACAATAAGCGTAGAAAACACTGTTTTGCATGTCCCCTCGGTTGATCAAGCACAGCAGGTATTGTGCTCGTTAGCTTGTCCTCTACCACGTAGTCGTGAAAAATTGAGCGTGACTGATAACCCATGTCTTGACAACATGCTTCTTTGGGTCATGCATTCACTGATCGCGTCGCAAATATGTGGAAAATTAATCGCTAGGGCATGTGTATTAAAGCAACGCGACCATATCATTGAAGATTTTATGCAGCACCAAGGCGAATACTTGAGGACAAAGGTTGTGCGAAACATGGTTTCTGATACTAAAAACGGTGCTGGTGGTGACAACCCTCTCGAGTCCGCAAAAGTTGTGCAATCCATATTTTTAGATCAGTGCCAACCCCTTACCCGTCTCACTCAAGCCGTACTTGGCGCAGACCATGTGAGCGCGTACTCCTTTGATCGCACTTCTCCGAATAATGGCAACGACGTCAAGCTTGTAGGGTACTTTGGGGATATGGCGCTATGTCTCCACAACCAATCCCTTGAAGCTGTGCATCTATCGAAACGCGAAGGGCGTACAACAATCTTTCGTCATCTTACTGAAATCGACGAAAATGATTTGCTCAGGGAGAATAACATTCACGCAGCGATTACTCTTGATGAGCCTGCCAGATTGGGCGATGCGCTGCACATTTTTAAAAAGGCCATTCGAAGAACAGGTGATGATTTTCTATTGGCAAATAGTGACGGGTTAATTGGTGGCAATAGCGATGACGACGACGATGACGACAGCAGTATTGGGGGCTCGGTCGTATCAGAGAACGAAAAGGACACTGCAATCAATCGGCAATTGGAGACGGTAACGCCATTTGCAACGACAACTAATGCGAATCATATTAATCAAGGCGTCCATCTATTAACATCATCGATGCAGCACGACTTGTTCTTTGTCGAAAAAGGTCTCCAAACGTACATGCGACAAATGGAGTTTAAAGAACGTGTCAGCTTGCGCCATAGGCGGTTTTGGAATACTATGGCTGGTATCACCTCGGTTTTCGTTCGGAGATTAGTTCGAAACGATGATGACGGAATTTTTGGGATGGTGGAAGCCAGAAAAATGATCTATAAAGGCGATCAAAGTCATGATGGCGATCATGGCGGAACGTTTACAAAAGTTGAGGCCAAATTTGCCGATGCCATGGCTGGATTGGGCTCTATTACACTACGAAATAGAATGCAGTTGCGTCTGACGCGACGTCAGGTACATACCACTTCCCTTTTGAACGAAATCATCTTGACCTTGTCATCGCCTCGACATGATTCGCAGGACCGATTAGCCAGGGCTGCTTGGTTGATTCGTGCCGTCCTCTCGTGCGATAGGGTTACCCTGCACACTGTACAAAGGAAAGCTGATAATGTGGTTGTACCACTTGTCCAAACGGACACCCTTTTGACTCAGAAGAACAAAGGATACGCCTGGGATGTACCGCAATCAAACCCGTTTGCCGAAAGTACTCACATGTCGCGCGCTTTAATAAAACTTGGCGGCAAAAGTCACGTCGCGAATTGCATATTTACAGGAAAGCCAACAGTCTTTTCCGTTTTACAAGATGCCCACATGCGCCCAGTGGTAGAAAAACCCGTCCAGAATAAAGACGAGGAGACCAACAACGAAAACAAGGCCCGGTACCTCGTTTGGTCTGAGATCTGCATTCCCTTGTTTGATTTCCGTGAAGCCGAAAATAAAGGCTACGTCGTTGGCGTTGTTCAGGCATGCAACAAAATCCCTCTACGGGGTGACCTCGTTTCCGACCATCACAAGTTACCCGCATACCCGATTGTAGACATGACCATGCAACACGAAGCTTTTCAATCATTCAACGCACAAGACCTTGAGTTTATACCGTCCTCTGGAATCGGCACATTACTTGGCGCAGTCATAGCTGATGCAAATGTCCAAAAAATGAATCCACAAGCTCCCAAAATTTTTGCGCACAAATCTATGTTTGAAGTCATATCAACATCCATGGCAATAGCAAACGCGAAAAACAAATTCTTGCGTGCCAGGCAACGGGCCAGGGAAAGGTTGCAACGGGACACTGAAGAACACAAATCGCAAGAGCAGGAATCGGAAGAAAGCGACATCGAAGAGGTCGTTGTCCTCAATTCCAACGAGCATGTGACGGAGTCAGCAAGAGCAAAAGTAGCAGCAGCAGTTTCAAAAAGTGGGCCCAGCAACTCCAAACACGACTTGGCAGTTGACAACTCAGAAAAAGCCGTCGAAGATGATGTCCACAACGCTCCTGGAATCGGGGCATCTATTCAACACAAAATCTCGCCCAAAAAACTTGCTCAAGTCTTACCCGCTTCAAACGTGAAAAAACTATTTCAGCTAGCTACGCAACGATTCCAAGAAGACGAACGCTTGCGTAAAGACAGAAAGAAAAACGCTGCCAAAAGCAGAATTAAAGAAAATCGAGACTGGGCTGCTACTGTTGACACTTCACAAATACAACAAATGGCACAAAATATTCAAGCCGCTCCCAAAAAATCTTCTCAAGGGTCTCGACTTTTCCAAAGGGTCAATGCTCAAGCAGCTTCTGCAACAGCGCCAAATTCTCGACCATCTCCACGAGCAACCTTTCGTTTGCGTGCTCTTCGTCAGAAACACAGCGATTCTAGTTGTTCCGACAAGAACAGCGAGTCCAAAGACCTGTCCAAAGATCATTAAGATTATACTTATTAAGTTTTTATTGTCGTACATATCAACACTTTTCCTCAATTGCCCCATTGCTTTGCAAATTCATCTGGCGATTCTTTGATCTCATCAAGTCAACAAAGACCTGATACTCCGAGCAGCATAAAACCAGTTCCACAACCATGAGCGCTAACTCGCTTTCATCCGTTGAAGCTCTAACACGCGAATAAAACTCTGCTTCCGTTATGTCCTGCTCAGTTCGGAATCGTTGAAGATGTCCTTCAACAATTTTTTCGTAATTTTTGTGAAGTTTTGTATAGACAAGTTTATGCTCATCCACATCATCAAACAAATGGCAATGTTTCGCAAAAAACTTGTTAATATCTTGTGCCAGAGCTTCTCCCCAAAACTGGATTAAATCCCCTACGATTGTGTCCTTTCCGAATACATTTGTGCACTACATAATAAAAACCACAAGAAAAAAGTCAGTCATCAATTCATACCATGGCCTTAAAAAGCATCATCAAACTTACCTCTACAATATCAGTACACGTTTCAGTTTTCTGTTCTTCATCCCCGTTATCAAACTTCGATTCCTGGTGCTGTTCACCTTCCAAAAAACCTTCTTCATATTTACTTTCATTATCCCCTCTCAAACAGTGTCTACTTTCAACTATGGGTTCTTCAAACTTGCATTCTGCCATTTTTTTTAATCACGTTTCGATTTCCTCTTTCTTTCCAATTTGCTCTTTTCTAAAAAAAAAAACTAACGTTTTGCACAACTTTTCTTCCGGGACAATTTTTTGCCCGCGCTCCCGGAATTTCGGGTCGGCTCTTTTCCCCCGGACCCGGTAAGGATTCATTCACCGTGACGAAATCTAAATCACCGGTGATTTAGAATGTCAATCGTGAATGTGTCTACTGTACCAGAGTTCTGCATTGACACGAAATCCAAATTACCGTGATTACCGGTGATATCACGGCCTAAATCACCGGTGATTAGAATGTCAATCTCTATTCGCCGGGATTTCCCCCCTTTGGGTACCAAGTGTTCACTGTTTGAATCAACTCGTTGTCGTGAGAGAGAGTGAGAGAGGCATAGTCTATTCGGTCCCGAGTGTGCTCCTTTTGCAGACAGGCAAAATAACCAGACGTGTAAACTTGTAGCGAAAGAAAAAAAAATTATTTGATTTCTAGAGCGTTGTAGTGAACACCCCCACAATACAAAACATTAATAGTGCGTACCCGTTTCTTTTTCGATCCTGGCAAATCAAAACAAGAGATTCGCTTAAAGCATGTACCATTGGAGGAGGATGAGCGAGAATACGATGATCCACGCTGTCGTTCATAAATGTGTACATTCACCTCCATTAAACGAGAGCAAGCAGCACATTCAATACCACCACCCCAACCTGTAACACTCATACGGTTTGCATATGAGCTGACGGATCGACCACTATCCCATTGAATCCAATCTTTCAGAGGTGTCTCGGCAATCTCAAGTTTTGGGTTCTTCGCAATAAATGTTGCAATGTCACGGCGCAATTTTCTCGCTGTAATGGAGCCACCTAAACCATATGATAGCGAATGAAATAAGCAACTACCATCACCAGGCATGGATATTACTCGGGCACTTTTTAAGTATACAATTTTCCCATCCCCATTATCCCCTATCCCACCACGCTTCCGGTTAAGGGCATCTGGGTGCTTGTCGCGTGATTTTTTAAACCATGGACATTTGGAGGTGGTATGATCTTCACTATCACAGCGGTCACAGCAGTCACTTTCCCCGCTGTTATCGATCGACATGCGCTCACATTGTTCATTTCTATCTATAGGCTCACCATATTTGGATTCGTAGCATATGTTCTCCTGCTCGTATTTGGATTCATGCAACATTATTTGACGCGTCGTTTGCTTACTATAACTAGTACTATTGCTATTACTGCTTCGAAGTCGTTTAGACTTTATTAATTGAAGACGAGTCGAAGGAAAACCTGATTTACTCGATTGGTGGACGTTGCTCGCACTGTATTCGCTTGCATATTCATTCATACTTGGTGATGGTTTCGACCGTCGCGTTGAATATCGAAGTGCTTGGGCTGCGCGCTCACGGGATTTTTCAATATCGTCAATGTTGAACTGGTTGGTCACTTTTCGTGCATTACTTGCCGAAAAAACGCTTGTCATTTCCTCGGGTTGTTCATACCTTCTGGAAACAACTCGCGATTCCGTCGGTGGTGATGGATCCATATTTTGTCTTGAAAATTTCCTATTATAGGCTCCATCAGTATGAAACCGTCCTTTCTTTGTGCTTGTTGCATAGTTACTATTCATCCTTCCACTACTTGTCCTCGAGAGCCCATACATATAAGCACTATTAGTATACCCCATACCACTCTTACTACCATCATCACCAAAAGAATTTCTCCCTTGAATCAATCGGCGCTCATTCATCGTCGTCCTTCTCATCTTCTCGAGTTTCGTCGAGCTTATGTTTGCGAATCCAACCATTACCAAAATTATAGCCGTTATAGAAAATTCAGACTCGGATTAGGTTTAAGATAAATTATTACTAGGTTTCGTTTCATAAAAAGTCTTAAAAAAGCCGACATGTAAAAAAAAAAAAAAAAAAAAACAAAAAAAAAAGGAAAAAAATTCAAAAAAAACTTTTAAAAACAAGGAAGACATTTTGTTGGAGGGATTGGTCTGCTTATGAAGGATAAATAAAGATTTTAGTTTGTAGCGTTGGGTCAGTTGTAAATAGTATTTTGTGAGTTATCTAGTTTTTTTTTTCTTGCATCTTGATGATTTGAAGAAAGGGAAAAGCGAAGAAAAGGAAACCAAGGTGAGACAGGGTTGATGAAACGGAAACGGTGTCTCCCTGTTAGGGCTGGTGATGTTTTTAAAAAACAAAAACAGAAAGAAATTAGAGTGAAGCCTCAATCGCTAGGGAAATGGTTTCAGAAAGCTGAAAAGAACAAGGTAGTTAAATCGAATTTGCTGTTGAATACGACGCAAAGAAACAATGATACCGGAAAGAAAAGGGAGAAAGACAACGCAAAACAAATGGGAAAACAACTATTTTTGGACTATGGACAGAAAGATTTCGAAGCCAAATGTTGCCCTCGGTGCGGTATGTCGTACACTCCTGGTTTGAAAGTTGACGAAGATAGCCACGCCAGATTTTGCGACTCGAACCAAGAAAAAATTCGTTTGAACGCAAATATTAAAAAGCTCGTGTGTTATACATCTGATGTAAGTATCCTTTTATTCCAGCCGCGCCATTTTGAAACGAAATGCTTGAAAAATGTAATTCGAAAAATATTGGATTTCAAGCGTTGCAAAGTGGACGTTGAAATGGGTTTTGTTTCGGCCAAGAAATGGCCAGAAAGGTGCTTCCTCGCGGTAAAATTGGACAATTTCGGTCATATAGTCGGTGTCCTAGTGGTTGAAAGACTCGAAAGTTCGCGCGATATTCTTGACGCGTTGCAAGAAGTTGACGGTGTCATTACAACAAAGAAAAGCAACCCATTGACCAGGGCACGACCTATTTTAGGAGTGCTTCAAGTCTGGGTCTCGTCTTTGCATCATCGAAGAGGGATTGCCTCGAGTCTTCTTGATGTGGTCCGAGAAAATGCAGTCTACGGTTTTGTTACGCCTCGAGATCGTGTGGCGTTTTCGCAGCCCACAGTTTCAGGGTATAAGTTTGCTTGTTCGTATACCAACCAAGAATCTATCCATGTCTATAGTTTATAGTTTTTTTCTACAGTAGTAAGATTAGTTTGAATTTTGAGAACCATACAGATAGGAAATAATGACTGCAACTACACCGAGTGCGAGAATAACAATTCTACACGAGACGTCGGAGAATTCCGCAGCGTTGTGCTGTACAGCAGCGGCATTGGCCTCATTCAGAGACTCACCCTCTCGAGCACTTTCGATCAAGTTTGTATCCAAATTTTCCGCGGCGGCCTCTTGTTCAAGTTTTTTGTTCCTTTTCGCTTCCAGACGTTCCTTGTAGAGTTCTACATATTGTGGGAAAAGGGCGCAGAAATCTTTGTTTTTTACATTTTCTTCCAGACTTTTTGCTGCGAGCGCTCGTCGCCTTGCCTCTGATGTCTCCATTGAACCCAAAGTCGCCGTATTTTCAACCATAAAAGATAGTAGTCCCTGCAGAATGGAGCTCACAGACCACATAGGGTTCCATTGTTCTACGTGATAGTCAGACATACTTAAGCAAAGTCTCATATTCGTTTTAAAGCGTCCATTTTTTGTATACATTATTATCGAAGGAGGTTTATATGGATATTCCTTTGGAAACCGAACAATCCCATGATAATGTCCACCTTCATAAGGCGTTCCAGGTGGACCTTCCAAAACATAATGCCATTCTAAAATATTCTTATCATGCGGTAAAGCCGTAATATGTTCAACTGGCGACTTCTGCAGACTCACTAACTCCATTTGCAATCTTTTACGACATATTGCTTGAGCCATTCTCTCTCTCCTTCTCTCTCTCTCTCTCTCTCTCTCTCCAAAAAAATGTAAGCTATTTCGAATCTGCCCTGTCTATCTCCAGTGTGCACCGCCATTACGCAGCCAACCACCCATGGTCCTCGAGTTCACACATTACTGACTGACCCTTGGCTAGCTAGTAAAGCAAAGCGTTTTATCCGTCAATATCTGAGTGTACATATACAGGTGATTCATGAACCAAGGCTAGCGACTCTAGCTAACTAGCTAAACACATCAAGAGAGAAGGGGGAATTCGTCTTTACCGTCGAATACGTACAGTCTGTGACAAGCTCGCTCGGCGAAGGCAAAAGGGCTGGATGCAGTCGCCCCCCCGAGAGGGATTACCTACTAGCTGTGTTATCAACCCCTCCCGTGGGGACTGTCGCCAGGCAAAAGAGCAGGCCTCCACGGCAGTGGCGGCGGCTTGACCATCTTAAGCCATAGAGAATCCAATGAGACTAAAGACCACTTAAGTGGAGTTTAATAAAAATGGAAGCATAGGGTGAATGATCAATGGATAGTGATTGAAAAGATCAAGATGAGTGAAGAGAATAGCAAGATGAAAGGTCTATTGGATATAGTTCGAGTTCTTTCTGATGCTGGATATCATCGTGCAAAATCACCAGATATTGATTCTTTTAGCAAGATCGTGGGCGGGCTTTGTTGGGCAATCTGCGCAAGTGGGTTTCGAGTAAAAGAAGCTAGTCTGGTTTTTGAACAGCACGCTCCTGTTGGATTGCAAATACGTCTTTGCGAAAATGTTGTCAATTCTCTCAGGCAAATGAATTGCCCTTATCAATTGCAAGCACATCAAATTCAGAGAGGAGATTGGTCTTCGCTACTTCCAGTTATCAAATGGGTGGTGGATTATGTTTCAACCGTGGGAAAAGAGCGAGAATCAATTTCGCAAGATGGTGGAGACATTTACTACAAGAAGATTTCGAACGCGAGTGAAGCAGAACAAAAGGAAGCGAATACTTTGACAAGTCGTGTGAGCAAGCGGTATCGATTTTCTACCCGAAGGTACCGATTGGGTGCAGACGCGGAATCAAGGATTGACTCACCCGAAGCCATGATCCAAGCCACACTTTTAGAATTTGGACACCAACCTGGAAAAAATCATGTGCAGTACAGACGAGACATTCTTCAAGATGAAAGCCTTGCGAAAGAATACGGAAATGTGCTTGAAAAGGCGGAAAAAGACGACGAGGCGCGTATCCAGCGTACTAAAGCGTTGAACCAGGAACTTATGAAATCAAGAGAAAAGATTCCCGAAACCAGGCCGCGTCGGAAAAGCACATCGATAGGGTTCCACACGATGGCCAAAAAGGACTCTCAGGTTTCACAGCTTGAAGGCAAGTTAAAAACGGAGAGGGCTAAAATTGAAAAAGCTCACAAGAAATTGGCCAAGCTTGAAGTTGAATCCCAGCAAGTTAGTGACCAAGAAGGGTTGGTTCGGCTCAGGGGCCTTGTGGAGCAAGTGAAAATTGCCCAGGAAAAAGAAAAAGAATTTCGCACAGAGTGCAAGGTAAAGGTTGCTGCACTTCAAAATGAACTGAAGCAATTGGAAGAAACCAACGTTGCGGAAAAGAGCAAGGGCAGCGAAGTGGAAGAAAATGTTCTGAAAAAGCACCAAGCGCTAAAGGAAACTTTGGTGAAGAAGAACAAATACGTAGCCAAGTTGTCAAGGCAGATCGATGATGTTTCAACTCGTGTAGAACTTGTCCAGTATGAGCGTAGATTTATTGAGTTATATGATGAGTTGGCTACCAAGCTGGTGGAGCAAAGGCGTCATATCACGACGTACAATATGCTTGAGACGACGCAAGAGTTGATGGAGAAAGAGCATTCATTGCTCCAGTCGGTAGAAGAGAATTTCAACCTCGCAAGTCGGTCTGACCAAGGCCGAGAGCAACTACTGCATCAGCTTGACCATGTTTTGGCAGGGCTTCGTGCTCGCCTGTCCCAGATCCAGACCAAGTTTGCTCGTTCAAAAGAAGAACTCGATTTGAAGAGCGCAGAATACCATAAGCTTTTGGGAAGCCAGCGTGAGTATTTTAGAGCAGTAAAGGATTTTCAGAACGAGTGTGATCGGCACGATGTCCTTGTGGCATCGTATGAATAAGTCGTAGTAGCTGCTGATTAGCTATTAGCTGCGAGGGAAGGCAGCAACGAAAGAGACATGTACATATATATTTATACTTGGTGCGCTTTTAACAATAAGAATTAGTAGTATACAACCTTGTTTTCCACAGATGACAGCGCAAGCTGCATTGCTTGGAGCGGCGAAAAGGGGTATCTCATGTCGAGAGAAAATACGGAAACACCGGGCTCGTACGAAGCACATCTGCCGAATTGAACGAACGGGGTACGCTTGTAGTTTGATGCCATAGAACCCGAAAGCTCCTCTTCGACGTCCTGGTTTCCGTAATCTAAGAATCGATGTTCTCTCTGTGAAATAGATTGATCGAGTTGGAAATTTTTCACCGAAGCCTCAGTTACCCGACCACCGAAATCTAATATGTGCGTTTGAAGATTTTCGTCCCAGATCGGCTTTCTATTGTGAAAGCACAGGGCAGCCTCCTCGTCAAATTCCTCGAAACACGTTTGAAGTGTACGATCGACACCTTCTTTCCCGAGACTTTTCATCGACATGGGGACGACGCGAACTTTTAAGTCGGCATCAATTTCTGGAGGGACATCGTTCATCCAAAGGTTGTTCAACTTGCACTCTTCTTCAAGACGCTCATCAATATCTGCACCTTTGCCTGGTTCTGCTGCCATAGGGCCCCACGTGGGCCTGGGAATTGCCACAAGGATTTGGCGCGGGTCCCCCACAGTGCATTCATATCGGATCAATATCGAGTCACGTCGTATAGGCAATTGATACGTACTACTTTTCAGCGTTTCACCAAGATCAGAGCCATGGAACTCAGTTCCCCAGAAACTATTGCTGTCCATTTTCGCCACCAAATTTTCAGTATTTTCTGCCACTCGTTGATGAAAACTGTACGTGTTTGCCATTCCAAATATGTAGGACCCCGTTTTATTGAAAACACCCCGTGATCGCCGTTCAGCAACAACTACCAGACGGTTCGACATCAAATCTGACAGTTGAGGCCCATCTGCAGACCCTCCTGCACTTTTCGCTTCTGGAACATTGGTAAATGTAGCCACACCTTGATATTTCACTCGCTTGTCTGTTATACGAAGTTCCCATACTTCCGTGGGGCTAGAAAACATGCCTCCTTCATTGGCTTGAAAATTCCTCAGCTCACACTCCAAAGTACCCAATTCCAATGGTACAGGTGATGTTACAAATTTCTTCACATCGGAAACATGCTCTCTATGTGTGTTGTAGGCCATCGGTGAATACACAACCGGTTTACTTTTCTTTTCTTCATTTTGACTACAATCTGTTCGAACAGCTTTCTCTAGCAAGGAAATCTTTTTCGATTTGTAAGTGCCATCAAGGCGTTTTCGGGGGGAAATCGACAGGCTTTGTTCAGTTGCGATAGGTCGAGGTAAATCGTTCTTCTTTTCCAGGATTCGAAGTTCTTCTTGCGTGTACACGTTTTCATTACTGGTATAAATCGATATCCCCGGTTTAAGATTCCCTGAGCTTCGCTTCTTTGCAGCAAGTCGTTTAACATTTCCTCCAGCATTATCCCCAAAGCTTCGCGCATTGCTGTTATCAGTCAATACCGCACGGTTCTCCATCTTTCTTCCAAGTCTAGTTTGCTTGCTTCCTTGCTTCTTCTTTACTTACTTCTTGCTTACCTACTAACTTACTTTCCTTTTTTTTTCTTTACTTTATTCGCTTCTTGCAAAACTACTCGACAACTTTATCGGAATGGCTTTTTAGCTAACACCACTTTGACAAAGCCCAAAAGTACGGTATCCGGACGTCGTGACGGTGCAAAATTCACTGCCAAGTTGGTTTTTTAACGGTCAAATTAACTGAACGTCGGCATCGAGGATATTATTTAAAAAAATTTTTCTAAGGGGAAAAAAAAATAAAAAAATTCAAAAAATCGAAAAAAACCAAAAAAATTCAAACCCAAGAAACCAAGATGGAAGAAGAAGAAGTTGTTGTGAATGATATGGACCCAATTCGAGGTGTTTCTGAAGTTCAAGTTGGTAATAATGAAGATAGTCTTGGATCAATAAAATTAAATTCCTTAAAACAATTGATTGATTCTCATTTAAGAAAAAATAATACATATGCTGAGATTCGACATTTTGTTGCCGAGTTTTCCAAAGCTTCCAAAGTGCAAGATCAAGATCCCAGGTTTACACAAGGGAATATTTTAGATGCTGTTCGTGAAAGAAAGGTAATCGAAGATATTATTCAATCGTTAGAAACGCAACCGAATTTGTCCAGTGGTGAAGTAAAATCTGAACGAAAGAAAACGGCTGAGCAAGCTGCAGAGCTAGGGAAGCAATACTTGCATGTTCGTGTACTGGGGGGTCGTTCGTTTGGTACTGGTGTAGGCAATAAGAGCGGAAGTATGCTGAAATTATTTCTTCATTATGGGGATCAGAGATTTGAATCTTTGGCGGTCGCTGAAACGGAAGATCCTTCGTTCGATGCGTCGTTTTTGGTGCGTATTTCGAGCAACTTTAGTTTTGCGACGGGCAGCAAGAGTGAAGTTTCACGAGGGCTTGAGAGCCTTTTAAAAATGGGCCATGGTGAAGGCGGGGATGATAGTCATAGTAACGATCTGCACCTCGTAATCGTTCGGGTTGGTGGTGGTGAGGATGACAACATCGACAGCACCCCCGAGCTGGTCGCTTCTCATCGCCTCGGATGGAGGAGGGTTCTTGCTTCGAATAGTGGGGGCGCAACAGTAACGGTAGAACTTTCAGGGATGGGTCCTGCTGCGAAAGTTCGCACCCCGGTCGGCGTTCTTGATGTCCGACTGGACCTCGTTCCAAACGTAGTGAACGATTCTGGAGAGGCGCCTAAGCTGCTATCCAAAAAACAAGTGGACTCTTCATTACGCCAGGAATCACAATTTCATGCGGAAATGCACCGCCGATTTGCTCAATATGCGCGCATATGGTGGGATGAGTATGTCCAGGTAGACTCGCGGTTTCGAACACGGTTGGTGAAAATATTTGCCGAGAATGAATGGGGAGAGCACTGCCCTGTAACCACATATGTAAGGCCATATAATGGTCACAGGCTAATAGGGTCTCCCATGGAAGCAGCACGATTTGTGAGCCTGATTCCGTACGTTCGAGATGAGGTCGTTGGTGGGGGAAGGATGGAAATATGGTATTGCATCCATTCGATCTTGTGTAAGCGTCACGGCGACGTAGAAGACCATGCGACTTTGTTGTGTTCGCTTTTGCTTGGGTTTGGGCTAAACGCATACGTTTGCATTGGAACCGTGAAAGACAGGGAAGATGGTCCAGAACGGGACCACGTGTGGGTGTTGTCTATATCGGGAAAACGTGGCAAAAATTGTGTATTTTGGGAAAGCCTTACGGGCCAACGCTTTGTTGGCAAGGAGAACGTCCCGTATTCCCGGGTTTCCTGTGTATTTAATCATGAATCTTTTTACGGCAACAAGCAGGTGGACGATCGCGTTTCGCGATGCCACTTTGACCTCACTGATGACCAGCGCTGGAAAGCGATGGACGAACGGCTTTTGGTTTCGTTGCGTGCGTCTCCAGTTGCGCCCCTGCTTGCACCGATTCATGACGAGCTTAAGGTCGCCGAAGCAATAGAGTGCACCATAAAAGGTCTCGTTGAATCCGAGCGCAGGGAGCAGTACTCTTTATCGACTAGTTGGGACAAGCAAATGTCCTACTTTCTTTCCACAGCGTTGTCATCTTATGAAACGGAAAGGTGCACCGGAGTTTTGACTGGAGAGCAAGAATTCCAAGCAGTCATTAAACGTCATATTCCCGAAGGCCACACCTTTAAAGGCTTTCCGTTGCTACTCCACCATCGAGATCCGAACCGCATATTCTATGAGTTGCGACAAAGTGCAGTAGGATCGGATATTCTCAAAAGCCGCGCGGATCATGTTCATTTTGCGTGTCGAGTTCGTGTATACCCTTATGCAGACAATTTCAACGCCGTATGGGTCATGTTGGCTGTACGATTCCGTGCTTCTTGAAACTTGTTGTTATTATAAGTAGGTTCTAATTTCTTTCTAACTATCGGACTGCCCACTAATGATTGCTGTGCTATTAGCCCTCGTGCTGACTGGGGCAACTTTCCTACTCGTAGCACCTTTCGATTTCGCCAACTTGGTGCTAGTAGCCTCCTGAAGGTGCTGCTTCTTCTTTCCATTTCGATAAGCCGGACACCTTAGAATGAAAATACAATTCAGTGATGGTTGAATTTTCACAAGCAAGTTGCACACGATTGCATATTCAATCGGCAATTCAACGCCAAATAGACGGAGCATGATGTACAGTCCAATCGGTGTCCAACAAGTGAAATAAATTGCCGTAGTTTGAAAACCCACATTAACCAAACTTTTCGCGATCTTTTTTTCCATTACTCGGTCTGAAGTCCCCCCTGACATTTCACTCATCTCCTGGTGTAATAACTGTAGAGAATGATAAAAGTAGTAAAACATGCATAGTGTGGACATGTTTATCATGGAGATAGCGAGTAGACAATTTACATTCCCGTACGCATCCCCACCAAATCTTAAACCACAGTACAACCCTCGAAACTCAGAATATGAATCAGAAGCCATTGCAAACGTTCCCCATGCAAACCCGACGACAAAGCTTATTATGCACCATTTCCGCATGAATCTCGTTGATTCCAAGCTCGACTTATGTGCGTCTATCGGATTTAATTCTTTCACCAAATAATACATGAAAACCCAAATGCACGTTGCTGCAAGCATATTGATTGTCACTGCAATAGCCACAAGGAATACCCACAACTTGCAAACAATCGGGTTAGACAGTGAATAGTCATCGTTTCCTGCAGAGGCAATCGCATTGTACGTATGGTATGGTAAGTAGACGCAAATAACATAAACAAAATCACCAAACACAAGTAACCTGAACGGAATAAACATTTTTTTCCTCAGCGGCGACTTAGGTTTGTAGAACTCATAAATCACCTTGACTATCAACAGTGCTCCAATCCATAGAATCACAGCTGATGTACGCCAATAGAAACGCCGTTCCGTGATCGTTGCAATTGGTTCATCTATTTCATCCATTTTGCTTCTTTTCCAACTTTTATTCTAGAGATCATTCCCAATCTTTGTGCGAAACGTCAAAACTTGCAAAAATTTGCAATTTATTCGCGGTGGTAATGAATTAAAATTAGTTCGTTTTTTTTTCCTCAGGCTCAGGCTTCAAGTTTTCATCTGATCCAACGGATAGAAAGATCTTATCTTGAGCGATCTCTCCTCCTTGGAAGTCCGCCAATCTCCTTTGAACTTACTACTTACTTACTAATCTTACTATTAGAGATCTGAAAAGCTATTCCCAATCCTCGAGCCAGGATGGTGTGCTTCCGGCTGCACTGTGGCGAATTTACTGTTACAGTTAATTAACACCCCAGTGCGGAATATCTATCATTCGTTTTACAAGTACACTCCACCTCGCTCGCTTGTGCCTTTTGTCGTATGCAACGCTCTTTCGCGTGTGCCGTTCCCCTTGAGACGATGAAGAAATGGGTATAGAGAAAGAGAAGCGGCCAGCCATGCGTTGGTTGCCACGTTGGTCACGACGCAAGACCTTAGACCTGTCGGTGCTGTGTAAAGTTTGGATGTATACAGATACCTATTGCTAGAGCTCCAAACGAGTCCAAGGCCGCCGACAGGCTAACACAGGTCTCCACGGCAGTGGCCCCCCGGTCCCGAGGAGGGAACCTTAGTCACCCTGGTTACGGTCACGCAAAAGAGAAGGAAGGTCAAAACGAATCAGTTAAACAATGAATGAAAACAGTGCAACAAGAAATGAAAATATAGATGCTGATAATGGTACTACAGTGGATTTAATCTTGGATCGTGAAGGTATTGGTGAGGAAATTGAGTGTGCAGTTAGAGAATTGTTGCTGAATGTCGATCAGAGTGGATTGAATGAGAAAACACACCATGATGCACAACAAGAGGAAACTGTTTTTGCGATGAATTTTCTGCGTTCCGTTCTTGGAGAGAAAGCTGGAGCTGTGAGTGATCTAGATCGGGCTGTAAGACTGATAAAGAGTTGTAGCCCTAGAGCTCTCCCGGATGTTGTGTATGATAATGCGGCAGAGGCATTCATGCTTTTGATATCAAAGAGCCCGTTTAAGAATAAGAGTAGTACTAATTTGCCAGGCATTCCTGCACCAGAGTTTAATTCATTTTTTCGCGCGGTTTGTAAGGATTTACCATCAAGCTGTAGAAAGCTGTTATTGGGTGTTGTTGAATTGGAGAGTAGGAGTAAAGGGAGTGAGGACGGACTAGACACACAGCAGCAGACGTACCTGGTGTCTTTCAATGACTTTATGTGCTCAATATTAGTGTATTTTACAGCTCGTGAGTTTGTTGACAGTATCCGTGCAGAGTTTTTTCAGCTAGACGAAGACGAGGACGGTTTGATATCGTTGAAAGCGGCGTTGGATCTTGTGAATAGAATTGATTGGAGTGTACCTGAAGATCGACGAAATAATTTTAAAGACCTGTGTGTATCTCGGCCAGTCCCCGAAGGTACGTGGCTAGGGAAAGCACAACGAATAACGGCACCATTAAAGCCATGTCCTGTTGGTGCTATTCGTGTTGAGGATCGTGTAGCTACTGCTATTAAAAGGTTAGAGAAAGTGGAACGATATGATACTCTCGGGGACGACGGTACGATGATATCATGCTGCGACTTGGTGGATATTTTGACTGAAACGGTATCGCCATTGGCTCAGTATTCTTCGTCTTGGTTGTTAAGTTAAATGACTAAAGCAACGGTCCCATGGATGCCATCAAAGAATCCGCAAAGGTTTGTGAGTCAGCGGGGTCTTCAGATCTGATGTTGGCACAAAACTTTTTGGTACTCTTTTGCAGCTTAACTTCAGCAAAGTGGTATGTCTGAGCATTGTCCTTGCCAAAAAAGTAAAACATCAACGATTCACCGAGATCCCCTGAGGCCATGCAATAGACGCGGTTCTCGGCTGCAAATTTTTCCACTTGGTCGGGGTCGGGACACGTGTACAAGTCGAGATCAAGCGATGCGCTGGTCTCCAAGCTTTCCCACTTTGACTGGAACGTATTTTGCTCCATTGTTACCCCTTCTAGTAAAGCCCATGGCGTTCTTGCAGTGCTTGTGGATTGACCAAAAGCATCCAACCCGCCGACGTCCAGCAAGTCGCCTTCTTGGGAGGGAGAGTGTGCACCAGGAGTAGCAGCAGCATCGTCGTGTACGGGAGAGTTCATCGGGGACCGGCGAATCAAATTTGGAAGAGGCTCTGTGCCCTCGCGAGACCCCACATACGGTGTGTCCATGTGCTCTTCGTCGATGAAATGTTCGCTCGGTTTGTCAAATATCACAGAGAGTGTGTTAAACTCTTCAAACAGGCGCTGCTTGAGACCACCCATCCGCTCTTCTGTAAAAGTAGCGACGCGTTCCTTGGAACATGCAATGCAGCGCTTGGCCTCGTTGACGTCATGGCGCAATAGGCGATAATAGTATAGGGCTCGGTCATGGAGGTCAGTATCCGAGTTGTCATTGACCATCAACGTCAAAAGTTGTGTCAACATGCCATGTATCTCAGGGGCGCGAATGAAAAACATCTTTAGGATCGCAGTCAAGAGCGCGAGCTTCACTTGGGCAGAGTCCTCCTCGTGATAGCCATCTATTAAAGGTTCGAGTATGTACGGAGCTTTGCGCAAGTGTGGACCAAACTCGCCCAACATAAAGATCGTTGCTGCTTTTCCCTCGGGGTCTTCAACGCGGCGCAAGCAGCGCGGCAATGCAGGAAGCACGTCAGCAGCGCGGTCTGGGTACTTGCGGAGCAAATCTTTTATCACAATTACCACCTGTGCGCGCACGTAATCAACATCCATATTAATAAATTCCAGTAGCTGGTTTATAATGCCGTCCGCCCCGGCAGGAATCTTGACCGCTATTCGCCCAAATGCAACGATAGCGCGTTTGGCGATTTCCGAGTCAACGTCGTTCACATATTCACTCAACTCCTGCACCAACTCGTGCACGTTCTCTTCATTGGTCAACTCGGGTAAAATGCGCAGTTTGGTAAACTTTAAATGCTGCGGCTCGTTATAAATACAGTAAAAGAGCTTGTATTGATCGTCAAATATACCAGGACATCGAGTTACCATAATATCTACATGCTTGATAACAGAGTAGCGTATTTCGTGAGACGAACTCGCCATCAACGTCATCACTGCTTGCTTCAAACGCTGGTAAACCTGCTCCTTGATATCCCGCACCATATCTGCGTACCGCATAAAGCACTTAGTCGTAGCCAACACCACCGCACTGTTGGCCACTTTCAAGCACCCGTCCAAAATGTTCATGATTTGAAACATCTCTTCGTCACTACTAGGCCGGTACTTGGCCAGCAACCCTATAATTATGCACTGACCCCATTCATTATACTCCCTTATTCTGTTCAATAACGGCACAACAATATCCGTACTAAGGACAATACCACCTTCTTCTAACATCACTTCACCAAGGACCATCAGAGCTGCGCAAGAAACTTCCGCGCTGGGGTCCATTATCATTCGGTGAAGTTGATCCACCATACCACTCTCACGCACTGTTGCCTTGTCAAGGTCAAAAAGCTTCAAAACAGCCATTACCGCATTACGCCGAACATAAGCCGACGGGTCCTGCAGACCTTGATTCAATACAGGCATCAGGTATTCCAAAGTAGAAACCAGCCGCAGAGACGACAGCGAACGCAGAGCAAGACCCCGGACTAGTGGATCAGAGTCACGGCAATCTTTCGTCATTGTATTGATGCACAACGTTGCCAACTCTTCATTTTGGAGCGCATAATTTGACAAATACAAATAGCACATTTTTTTCATAATCATATCCGACGTACTCGATGCCATAACCATTTCTCCAAACAGCCGACTCACGTCAAACCCAAGCGTCATGTATGCAATTACTTTTTTCACAACTTCACGTTTACGACGCGGATCCCGTTCGATCGATTGATTACGCAAAAGTGCTTTCAATTCATTCACTTCACCTTTTTTCTGGTCTACAAAATAATTATTCGTCGGTGGCCGACTCACTCCGTTTGCCGAAGCCATAATATCTCACGTAAAAACCAGCCCAAAGCAAACAATCAATCAATCTCAGATGTCCACTACTCTCACTCTATGTAGAACCAGCTTGCTTACGTCGACGTATGTATGTACATACACAACCTTTCCTACCAATCACCTCTCACAACTATTTTTTCTTTTTCTTTTCTTTACCAGATCAAAGAGAAGAAAGATACTCGTTTTATTTTGGTTTTGTTTCGTTTTGTTTTAAATCTCCACTATGGTGGAGATTTAAAAAACCAAATTGGAGAGCCGATATGAAATCGAAGATGAAATAGACTTAGAGTTTTCCGTAAAAGTACTCTTACTAACGGATCTATGCGACATCGTACAGTTTATTGCAAATGATTGTTATCGAGCGCGAAGGTGATTTTCAAGACTTCTAAACTAGTCCTTGAAAAGCTCACAAAGTGGGGTAGTTTATTCACGAAGATGCGTTGAGAAAAAAAACTTCGCGAAGAAAAAAAAGAAAAACAGAAGGAGAGAAAAACTCAAGTTTGAAGATTTTGTTTGTTTGTGACCAGTAATTAGGAGCTAATTCGATCAATTTATCAAGAAAAGGTAAGTATAATCTCGAATCTGTGTACGTATGTACGTACGTACATGTTTGTTTGTAGTTGTGTTTGTGCTGGAAGTGTTTGTTTCTGATCGTAATCTCCAAAACTTGTTGGCACGTGTGTGGAAGAACCATCAAGTGTCTCAGGAGAATCGGTTTCTTTTATGAAGAGGGACTCAAGGTGAGAAAGGTTAGGAATAAGATCGACAAAGGTATAAGATTGAATGAAAAGGAGGAAGGGGACTTAAAGACGTAGTATAGAAAAAACAGAGGTGATTTTGAGTCGTTTTTTTAGCAAAGGCAAAACTACATAAAGGTCCTAAAAATTGTTTTGCTTTGTTTTGGTGTAAAGAGAAGTTGTGACTAACCATCGTATAATTTGTAAAATCTGTGTTTAGCTATATACAAAATGACAGAAAATCAGGAAATTCAGCGCCTTCAGATTGAGGTCGAAAAACAACGTCAGGCAACTACCACCAAAGACGCCTGTGCAGAGATCGTTAAATATGTTAGCGAACATCAAGATAGCGACAAGCTAGTTAACCAAAGCAAGGATGGCAGCGTATACATGACACAAACAAACGGTGGTAGTTTGTGCTCGATTATGTAGATTGTCGTTATCATTTATCATAGCTAGAAAAACTAAACTAATTTTTTTTTAAATCAAGTACTATCTCCCTCTTGAAATTGTGTTCAAGTCCGACGCATATGAAAATAACTTTGAACTTTGTGCGGCGGGTTTTAGTGCAGCATCTTGTCTCGTTTCCGAGTGAAGATCTTGTGCATAGCAAGGGGTTGCGTGTCGTGTCGTGCGCTGGCAACAACTCCACTCAAACCTGAGATTGGATTCATTAAATACATAGTCACCGAGATGAAATGTGCACGCTTCTGGATTTGAAAGGTTGTCAGACTGGGTGTACCTTTCTGTACAATAAGCGCACACTCGCGGCCGGTGGAGCTCAAAAAATGCTTGATAACGATCAAAGCCTTTAAAACGTTGCAACTGTTCCTCATGCTCTAGAATAGAGTTTTTGCAGTGCTCCAATTTTGACGCCAACACTTTTTTTTCCTTTTCTGCAGTTTCGTACTTGGCTGTGATAGAAACCAAGTCTTCGTTGAGGTTTACCATTACTGCGTTTTGATCTTTCAAAGCAGTGCGCGTAGCAGCCAAATCCTTACCTTTCTCATGAAGCTGTCTCTCAAAGAATGACAATCGGTCCATGAAGTCTTCATTCTTCTCTTTTTCGAAATCAAGTGCATCAAGAGTTTGTTTCATCCGCGTTTCCAAGTGAAGATTTTTTTCCTTTGTTCGCTCAAGATTCTTTTGATATTCTGTTTTCTCCGACAGTAATCCTTGATATTTCACTTCTAGCTGCCCGTATTCAATACTAATTTTTTCGTTCTCCTCAATCTTCTTCCTGAGCTGTTGAACGTTTGAGTTGAGGACATTCGCTTCACATTTCTGCCGCGTTAGTTCTTGAAAAGCTTCATCATATTGTTTGGCTTTTTCTTCAAAATCTGATTCCAATTCATGCTCCCGTTCTTTGGAAATTTGGAGAAGACGAAGAGCTCCTCTTGCTGTAGTTTCAAGGTCCAAAATCGAAGGTTTTGTTGACGCGAGATAACGTCTCAACTTTTCCAATTCTTTCTTCAAGCAATCCATTTCCTTTCTTTGTCGATCATTCTCCGTCAGCACCCTTAGTAGTTCCTTTTCAAGTCGAGAGTAACTCATCCTCCAAGATGTGTATCTCGTACAATTGGTACCAATGGCGGTACCTGGTACTGGTAACCCACCTGCCTACCTACTAGAGATAGCTAGCTACCTCGGGGTTGTGATCAGACACGAGAGGAGGGATTGGAATGCAATGTAAACGTCTACATGTCTGCTCCTAAAAAAGAGCAGACAATATCTAACGGACATTTTTTGGGGGACCGGCTCGGGTTTGAGGATTGCAAAGGACATTGTATTCATGAATTCGGACTTGGAACAATACCAAAAACACCATCAAGGAATTATGGAAAGTGCTCGCTTGAACCAATGCGAAAAGGAAAATGAGGAGGAGAACGATGTTGTAGTTTACAACCACGATGAATCGAGTTCAGACGACGAAGAAGAATGGTGTGCTTCAGACTCTGAATCGGAAGGAGGATATGATACAGACGATCCTGAAAGATGGGGACCTTATTATTGGAGTGATGAACAAATAAAGAAAGATGCCATTATTAGCACCAAGGCGAAAGACTATGCGAAATTTGCCGCGTTCAAGACGATGCGAAAGTTGAACTTTGCAGGCCAAGTGTTGGTCCATTTTTTTGGACTTCATAATAATAGCTACCAGTGGGTCGTTGACGTCGTTGAAAGAGAAAAGCGGCGCGAAGAAGAACAAAAGCTTTACCAACGACAAAGGGAAGAGCTTGAGGAACAACATCGCGTTGACAAATATAACGCAAAAGAATCGGCACAACTGGAACTATTAGAAACCGGGGAGACAACCTAGCTCTAGCTCTAGTAGCTAGCCAGCTCATGACTTTGATGTAACCTAAAAAGCCTTTCTTTTCTTAAATTAATTTTTAATCCATATTTCTTAATCAAAAACCACGTCTTAGAAAGCTTCGTCTAGGTAGTCACGGACTTCAGCAGGACTAAGTACGCGAAACTTTCGATCAGCTGCTGATATTACTCCAACTTCGACATTGTGTTCTGTCATTTCTCCTTCAAAACCTTCACGCATCGTTTGTAAAGCAGTATTGATAGCGTCTTCCAAGCCCATTTCTTCATTATAACGTCTTTCGAGAAAGGTCTTGGCGTTGACAAAATTATCCCCGATAGCTGTTGCCTTCCATCCGAAGAACGCGCCACTAGGATCTGCTTGGAAAAGCTGAGGGCCATGGTCATCATATCCAGCAATCAATAACGACACACCGAACGGTCGGACACCACCTTGTTGAGTAAATTCTTGCATCACTGTTGCTGTTCCTCGAGTCAAAACTTCAGTCGGGACTGGCTCTTGGTACTTTCGGTAATATCCCTGTGCATGTTTCCTTGCTCGTTTCAAAAGAACCCTATAATCTGGGCCCATGCCTGCATAAACCATGCCAATACTGTCGGTAACGTTACAAATCTTGTGATAGTTGGTTTGATCTACAAGAGGTGCGACCTTTTTGCTTGTACAGATAACAACCCCATTGGTTGCACAAATCCCAAGTGCAGTTTTACCGCGTTTATTCACAGCATTCAATGCATTTTCTATTTGAAGTAGTTTACCCGAAGGTGTAAACGTAGTAAGACTAAACGAATATTGAGATTCTCCCATTGTTAACTCTTTCTATTTCTCTTTCGTGACAAAAAACACCTACCCTACAAATATATATATATCGATTCTTCCTTCACTTTACTCCAAGAGGTTACACTTTTACTTTCGTCTTTTCTTTTTTTGCCTTTCTTTCTTTCTTTTTCGTTTCTTCAAAAAGATAGGTTTTTGGTTTTTGTTACGATGAAGGTTCCTTCACTCGAAAAAAAAACTTTCATAAATTTAAAGTTCCATCGATGATGTCTTGTTTATCTTTGAATCAAAAAAAAGGAAGAAGAAAAAAATCAGATGACATCATCCACGGGTTGTAATGAAATAAGGAGGGTCTGGGCGGGGGGACCAGTCTGTGGGAACCTTATTCTCTCCCGAGGGGTTGACTGCGTCGAGTTCTTTTCGAGCTTAGCGGCATTTCATCCAAATGGGTGGATTCCAAGGATATAGAAAGGCTGTGGCAAGCAAAAGTACTTACCTCCACGGCAGTGACCCCCCCAGGAGAGGATACCCTTGCTCTTATAACCTTCCAAGGGTACTAGCTAAGCCCATCTCGGGGGGAGGTTTGCCTGAACTTTGCCACCCAACTATGAATCCTTGCCAGCCGCTGTGCTTGCAAATGTTTATGTCCTGAAGCTTTGACTCAACTTGTCGAGCAAAAGTGAACAATTGTTTTTTTGAATTCTCTTTATCTTGTGGATCTGTTTTAGATTCTGTAATCTCCTCCAAGTTCAAAACTTTAAAAAAAACATAAAACAGATATTTGGTTTTGAAAGATCTATAGTAAAGATTGATTTCCTTGATTGTGTATAGTGGTGAGTATGAAATATTTGTGCTTGTGCGCGCGCTAGAAAAAAAGGAAGGAAGGAAGAAACTTGTATACTTAAATTGAATTGAAAATGAAACGTTCACGAAATGGAGTTGCAACGAACGAGAGCGAAGAAGAAAGAGGAGAACAAACGAAAATCATAAAGATTTTTAAAACAGGAGATGATTTGTCGAGGAGTAACCGATGCGAGAGTGTTAATTGTGTGCTGAAACAGCTTCAAGAATCGGGATCTCTCACCGCACGGGAGCTTTTAGAGTTGCACCAAGGACCAATAGATCCGGAAACAAACAAAGAACTGACGGACGTGGCGCACATCGTTCGTGTTCTTAATGCTGCACAACTAACCCGTGAGGTGAAACTTTCTGGAGACCATATCAGAGGAGATAGAACATATAATTATCTTGACGGGACAGTGTCTCCAGTAAAGGTGAATATTGAAAAGATGGGAGAGACCCTTCGTCAAATTAAGAGCGATATCGTCGAAGCAAGAGACAGATTGAAAATGATGAACAAGATTAATAAACACTTACCAGAAAAAGTACGCATGTCAAATCTGAAACAAGAAAAAAACGGCACAACTGAAAAAATGATGAGTGAGGAAAAAATAAAAGAAGAATCAAGAGAAGAGAAAGCGTTGGAAGGGGGAACCAGTTCAAGAAGTCCGAAAGACCGCAGCATTAAAAACCTCCGCCCTTTTGAACAGAATAAGAGTTTACATGGTGCTCTATTAGAAGCAGTGAAGAAATACCCAGAAATTTTTTAGAACTGTTGCAAAGTCTTGATACTATTTATTCTTACTTCAGATGGTGTAAAATTTAGTTTTAAGGCAAGGGGACTGGGTGGAGAGCGTAAATAATATGAAAAAGAGCATATACACTTATTGTTGTGCGTCTTCGCAAGCGCTGCTTATGTGACCGAAACCGCCACAGTTGTAGCATTTTGGACCAGCGTCTTTTTCCGGGCATTCACGACTGATGTGTCCAAAATCACCGCAGTTGTAGCATTTGGGACTACGCTGGTTGGAACGGAAACCGCCACGGCCACCACCACTGCCAAATCCCCTTGATGGCGAAGTCCCCCCTTGGGGGCAGTCACGGCTGATGTGACCACTTTCACCACATCCGTAGCATTTTTTCCCACCTGTATTCGGTTGAGGGCAATCGCGGCTGATGTGACCCATGTCACCACAGTTGTAACATGATTTACCACCGCCACCACCGTTAACTGCTCCGTCACCTCCTGTTGGACAGTTCCGAGCCATGTGACCAAAATCACCCTGTATTATTTAAAACAAAAAAAAAAACAGACAAAAGTTAGGTCATACAGCTTTGTAAAAAAAAAAAGGTACTGCTTGATTTACTTCAAGATACGTTAAGCCCTTGATCGCGTTGTCTGTGTGTATGTGAAAAATAAATTAAAAAAACAAAAGTTGTTCATCTCCGATAGCTGGAGACGAAAAACCAACAACACAATCATCCCAAATCACGTACCAAACCTAAAAAAAAAAATTGAACTTACGCAATTGTAACAAGCACGGTCTCCCATCTTTCTCCTCTACCTCCACAAACGCCAAACACCAACAACAAACGTCGACGACTCTTTCTTCTTTTTTCCTCCTTTTCACGTTTTGAAAACCAAAGATCCATTGGTTGTAAAATAAGAAAATACCAGAACACGTGCATGAATCGCACCTGTGAAGTATTTTCAAGACAAGTCTTGTATGACTTCTTCTGCCACAACCAAATCAAACCTAAGAGGATATCTAACCTAAACCTAGCCTTAAAATTTTATGAA